>ERZ791611.615-NODE-615-length-31823-cov-13.177569_pt1 | contig 31823 bp, 31 predicted proteins | sample MGYA00510275_ERZ791611 | MGnify/ENA primary metagenome ERZ791611 (study PRJEB30046, sample SAMN00791912) | human gut metagenome | study: EMG produced TPA metagenomics assembly of the A metagenome-wide association study of gut microbiota in type 2...
TGGCTATACGTGACGGCTTTATCTGCTTCTTCTAGCACCTCGGCACCGACTAAGGGCTTACCGACGCGATACAGCACGTCGCCAATATGGACGATGTTCTGTGTCTTCTTTGAAGCCGGCTTGATGCCTACAGCGCTAACGCCCACCGATGTACCCTTAGTAGTCATGGTGTTCTCCGAGCTGCCGTTGATTTCAACATCAGGGCAGCCCGCCTTCGCCAGTTCATCCTTTACGCCGGCTAAGGAGCGCTGACCGCTGGTTTGCCATGGATTGCCTACTAAGTGCATAAGCGCCGTTGGTTCTGCGCCGTAAGCGAGCAGCTCCATGATAACAACCCGAGCGGTAGCAGCGCCGACGATTTCCGGCGTCGTTACCAGCATATCGCCCGGTAGTTCACCGATGCCGGCTGCCACATCGCCGGCCATGACCAGCTCATCGCCATTGGGCAAGGGAATTATGGTTAAATCTCTAAATCGCACAGCGCCGCCTCCTTTGTTGTTGCTCTAAAATCCGTTACATTTGTGCAGGGTGTTTATTTCACAATCCCTGACTCTATGGTATTCATTGTACACGACTGGCGCAACGAGGACAACTCAGCGAGTCGGTTCTTTAAAAAAGTTGGTAATTCTTCTATAATGAAGGTATACGTTACAAGCACGTTCTCCCTTTTGTCATAGGAAAGGATGATATACTCATGGTCAACCAGCATCGTTTAGAAACTCATCTGGAAGTTGTACATGCGTTCAGCACCATCGAAGGCGTACCGGGCGTTAACCGTCTCGCCTTCTCCGACCAGGATTGGCGCGTGCGCGACTTTCTCATGTCTCGTCTTGAATCCCTCGGCTTGCCCTTAAAGGTAGACGCCTTCGGAAATGTTATCGCTCATTGGCAAGGCTCGAATGCAGATGCGCCGACGGTCCTCATCGGGTCCCATACGGACAGCGTGCCCCGCGGTGGTCAGTTTGATGGCATGGCCGGCATTCTCGCCGCTATCGAAGCGGTACAGAGCCTGCAGGAAGACGGCTTCACGCCGGAATGCTCCATCGATATCGTCCTCTTCATGTGCGAAGAATCCAGTCGCTTTGGCGTTGCTACCTTGGGCAGTCACGCTATGCGCGGCCTCCTCAGCGCCAAACGACTTCACGAATTAACGGACAGCGAAGGCACGTCCTTATACGATGTGTTGAAGGCGCGTGGTCTCGACCCGGACAATGTGCCGAATCAGAAATTCACTACGCCGCTGAAGGCATTCTTAGAGCTCCATATCGAACAAGGCGCCGTGCTGGAAAACGCCGAATGTCCTCTCGGCATCGTAACGGGTATTTCCGCACCGTCTCGCTTTAACCTTACCATTCATGGTACCGCCGGTCACAGTGGCGCTACGCCTATGGCCGACCGTCACGATGGTCTTTGCGCCGCTGCTGAAATTATCCTCGCCACGGAAGCAGCCGCCAAGGCCGCATCCGATACGCCGATTGTAGCCACCATTGGCTCCGTCAACGTATTGCCTGGCGTTATGAACGTTATCCCCGGCGAAGTTACCTTAGGCCTCGACGTCCGCAGCATTTACAACGACGCTAAGCAAGCCGTATCGGCAGCCATCCTCGCAAAAGCCGAAAAGATTTGCCAGGCTCGTGACATTCCGCTGACCATCAACAAATTGTCTGAAGAAAAGCCGCTCATGATCTCTCAAGCCATGATTAGTGCCATGGAAACGGTAGCCAACGAAGAACACTTCCCGTATATGACATTGCCTAGTGGCGCCGGCCATGATGCTATGAACTGGGGCGACTATACCGAAGTGGGCATGATCTTCATCCCGTGCCGTCACGGCATTAGCCACAACCCGGACGAAGAAATTAACATGGACGACCTCGTACTGGGCACACAGTACCTAGAAGCACTGTTAAAGAAAATCTCCCATACCGATTTCGTCATCGAAGCGTAATCACTCATGCGAAAAGCCGTTATAAAGCCAGCAACGAACTGGCCTTATAACGGCTTTTCTTTTTAAAGGCATAACTGGGAGGTCCATCTAACGGGTAGTGATACTACACGATATCATAGAGCTTTTTGAAAATTTCCGGGTCGCACGGGTATTCTTCACCGTTTACGCCACGGATAACCCAGTCTCCGGGATTCGTTTTCACTACGCCGTTTAAGGTCAATAAGTAGCCCGCTCCTTCAGAGCGAACGGCTGTTAAATCATTGGGTTTATGACGAATTGCAACGGCCACAGTGTCGCGCGCTTTTTCCTGCGCATTTAAGGCGACCACTTCGGCTGCGCAATGGGTTATCAAAAGTTGGTTAATATCTATGGGGTTGTCATAATCCTTGCAAATCGCATGGAGCTTTCGTGTAAAGTCGCTATCAAAGGTCAATACTAAGGGCTCATCCGCTTCGCTATTCGATTTATATTTATAGGCTTTAAAGCCATCGTGTTCAGACGCCGTTAAATACCTATAATCCAGCGTATACGCTGCCATTAATACTGTTGCTAGGTTCTTCTTGAAATCCATGCCTATTGCACCCCTTATTCCTCTTTTACTATGTGTGCCCGCAACGCCGCTACCGAAGCTTCGTCGTACACAGACACTTCAAAGATTTTTTCCACGCCGGCAGCCAGCAGATTTTTGCGAGCTTCTTCTGTGGACTTGCCATTGTCTATTTTTGTAATCACACCGATAACTTCTCGATTAAATGCAGTGGCAAAATTCGGTGGAAATAATGTTTCCGTGCTACCTGCTTCTTGCAGTAGCATTACCACATCCGCATCATACGAATGAATCATAATCGCCCGATAATATACGGGATTTTCCAGAAACTCGCCAGGCGTGTCGATTATATTGCCAATCCGGTTAATGGATTGCGTCTTTAACCCTGACGGCGAGCCATATACCAACATATTAGACAAAGTAGTCTTACCTACCTCAGTACGTCCTACCATGAGGATTGTCTTCAATTGATTACTATCTTTCATAATTATTCCATCCTCTTAGGTTTTTGTCAAAGGTGCCGGATAAAATCCTAAGATTTTTTCAAGTCCATCCAGTACGGCGCGCATAGCGGCTTCGACGGCGGATACGTCCCCGGTGATGAGCAAAGACCCGGAGAAGCGGTCTACAAAGCCCATTTCAATACCGGCTGCTTTAGACGCAATATCGGCCGCTACAATAGAACCTTCGCTCGGCGTGATGGTCAAGATGCCGATGGCTTTTTTAGACTCTTCGGCCAGCCCCATCTTGCGGAATAGCTCCGGCTTAGGCTTAGCAATAATATGGGCGATGGTGACCTGTTTACCAGGCACAAATTCTTGTATAATGCGTTGTTTTACTTCAGTTTTAGGTAAATTATCCATACATATACCCTCACTTTTTACGTATTGCCACAGGATGTTAACACTATGGTTAGCACAAACTGCTTAGGGGACTTTTATTTCACAGGTGTTGGCCACAGCGGCGGTATCGCGCGTTAACCGGCGCAAGCCCGCCGTTTCAGCCAACTATGAATTCTATTTAGGTATAACGAGTAGAGAAAAGGCAACAGCGGCTACAGCGCCAATGATGGGACCAACGATAGGAACCCACGCATAGCCCCAGTTGGCAGTGCCTTTATTGGGAATCGGCAGGATAGTGTAAGCCAGGCGCGGACCGAAGTCACGAGCCGGATTCAACGCGTACCCCGTAGTCGAACCAAAGGACATACCGATGGAAGCGACTAAGATACCAACGATAAACGGAGCAAACCCTTCTGACATTTTACCTAAACATAAAATGGCGAGCATAAACATAAAAATGGCGATGATTTCAGAAATGAGGTTTAACGCGCGATTATCGCTAGCCGGACCGGTAGCAAAGATACCAACGACGTTACCTTCATCAGGGCCGGTAATTTTGAAATGAGGATAGTAGTGAAGTGCGGTTATAGCGGAGCCGACGAAAGCACCGGCGACTTGCGCTACGCACACGCCTAACACTTGATTCCACGGGAATAAACCACCGGCAGCCAAGGATATGGTAACGGCCGGATTCAGATGACCGGGGCCACCTAACGCAACAGCTACATACACACCAAAGGTTACCGCGAAGGCCCACCCGAAAATAATGTTCAACCAATTCGTCTTAAAAGCACCGACGATTGTCCCTTTTAATAAGATAGAGGCGTTCGTCCCACTACCGAAAGCCATGAGTACTGCTGTCCCTACAAATTCACTAAGCAGCAAATGTGTCGTATCCATAAGTATGTCTCCTTACAGCACCATCAACAAGATATTGATTAACTCCTCTTTCGTCGCTTTGCACGGATTCGTTTTGTACGTCATATCTTCTATTGCTTTTTCGGCCAACAACGTTACTTTGGATTTCAACTCAGCAGGATCGAGTCCTGTCGCTTCGGTAATCGTCATAGGGCACTGTACCGTGCTCGCTAACTGTAATATTGCCTTAACTAAGGCAGTAACTGCTTCTTTGTCAGCAGCTTCATGAGCTGCAAACCCTAATGCCCGAGATACCTTGGCATATTTAGTAAGAGCTCGTTCATTATGCATCGCATTAAAGGCCACCACAGGGGCAATTAAGATGGCGTTCGCCAAGCCATGAGGCACATGGAATTGACCGCCCAGTTGGTGCGCCATGGCATGGGTTATGCCTACACCGACACGACTAAAGGCGAGGCCTGCCATGCACGACGCTTCATGCATATACATGCGATCCATTTCGGTAACATCCGCACTGCAGCAACGCGGTAAATAAGTAAACACCGTCGCAATTGCTTTTTCCGATAACGCGTCGGAGAAAATATCACTGTCCGTTGATACCAGTGCTTCTAAAGCATGCACAAGAGCATCCATGCCGCTATAAGCTGTTACCTTTGGTGGTGCCGATTTTACGAATAACGGTGTCAAAAGCGCCTCATCAGGCAACACCGCTTCGTCTAACAAAGGATATTTTGTCTGATTGGTCGGGTCGGTAATAACCGCAAAGGACGTTACCTCCGAGCCGGTACCGCTAGTCGTAGGAATAGCGATGAAATGCTGTCGCTTTTTACCACTCAGCTTCGCTGCAAAATACAGAATTCCTTTAGTTAAATCAATAGCCGAGCCACCGCCGATGGCGATGGCCGTCGTCGGCCCTACCGTGTTTAAAAATTCAATACCTTTGACTACCTTGGCAATGGGCGGATCCGGTACTACATCAGAGTAGACCGTTACTTGGTTCTGCTGCTCCAGCCGCTTCACCAAGGTCTCAAAGGTTTCACTGCCTACCATAAAGGGGTCACACACGATTAAAATGCGTTCGCCCCGCAAGCTATCTAAGCGGTCCAGCGAATCCGGGCCCGCATAGATGTCCGTTTTAAATGTCCACTTTTCCATAGACATCACCTACCTAATTTGGAAGCCGGTAGTTAAGCAGCAACGTCTACGACGAGCAAAATGACGAGCTGTAGTCGTAGCTTCACCGGTCGGTGTAGCAATGGTAAAGGTGGTCGTGCCTTCGCCATTAAAGCCAAGACCGGCATAGGACGGACCATTCTTTACAAAGATGGACGTCTTCATAGCGCGGGCCATTTTGTTGAGTCGTTCCATGTTTAAGGAATGCATCGTTGCTGTGTGATGTAACCCATTTTCCAAGAATAATGCCGTTGCCAAACCGTCTTCAAAGCTGTCTACGGTTACGATAGGCAAAATCGGCATGAGCATTTCCGTCGTAGCAAACGGGTGATGCTTGTCGGTACGCATAATGATGAGGCGCGGATCGCCTTCCACATTAATGCCTGCCGCTTTTAAAATTACCCCTGCATTGCGGCCTACAAATTTACGGTTCGGCGTGCCATTAGCCTGTAAGGTTAATGCCAAGAGCGTGTCGATGGTCTTCTGATCTTCGATAAGAATGCAACCGGCCTTTACCATTTCCGCCGTCAATTCATCGGCAATAGAGCGAATCGCTACGACGCTCTTTTCAGCAATACACAGAATGTTGTTATCAAAGCTGGCGCCCATAACGATGTCCTGTGCGGCTTTTTTAATGTTAGCCGTTTCATCCACGAAAGCTGGTGGATTACCGGCACCGGCGCCAATAACCTTCTTGCCGCTGCACAGTGCTTGATGCACAACGCCGGGGCCACCGGTAACAACGAGCAAGGAAATATCCGGATGAGTCATCATTTCCTGCGCCGCTTCAATGGACGGTTCCGCAATGGTTACGAGCAAGTTCGGAATGCCAATAGCCTCCGTTACGATGTTATTGAGCTGACCAATGAGCCAACGGGATACATGTTTAGCGCCGGGATGAACGCTGAACATGACTGCATTGCCTGCTGCTAACATGCCGATGGAATTGCAAATTAACGTTTCCGACGGATTCGTACTCGGTGTAACGGCGCCAATAACGCCGTACGGCGATAATTCGTACAAGGTCATGCCATTGTCGCCGGTTTCGCATTCTGTTATCAAATCTTCCACACCAGGTGTTTTATCGATGGTGAGATTCAATTTGATAACTTTATCGGCTACACGGCCCATGCCGGTTTCTTCGTACGTCATTTCAGCTAACTTATTCACCAAAGGACGCATGCCGGTCCGAATTGCTTCGATAGCTTTACTTCTCGTAGCCAATGTGCATTCTTCAAATTTATGTTGGGCCTCTTTAGCTGCTGCTACGGCAGCGGCTACGGTCGTAAATACCCCCGGTTCCCCGGGTACCGCCTCACTGGATGGCGGCGTCACCGTTGGTTGTCCCGCAATTTCCATCACTAAGGAGCGAATCATGCGTTCCAACTCTGCCTTATTTTCCATAACTATCCTCCATGTACATCAACGCATGAGTACCGATTGCCACGTCTTCATCAACCGTACCACCACTAATTCCTAAGCCGCCTACAATGGTCCCATCAACGCGGATAGGGAACCCACCGCCAAAGGTGACAATCTTGCGATTCACCATGGCTTCGATTTGGTAGAGCGGCGACCCCGGTAATACTTGAGTGCTTAACGCTTGGGTTGGTGCCTTTAAGGCTACCGCCGTATACGCTTTGCCTTGAGCAATGTCATTGCTGACCAGAAGGGCGCCGTCCATGCGATATAGCAGGACCGGATTGCCACTGGCATCCACAACCGACACCACTACAGGCACCTTCATAGCCTCACTTTTCTCAATGGCCCCCTCTAGGAGTTTCATAGCACAACGGCGTAGATCAAAAGCTTTGGACGCTGGCGCTGTGCCTTTTATTTCAGCATCGGTAGCACTCGCTTTAGCGCCTTGCGCTACAGCCAGCTTATCGGTAACGCGCTTCACTACTTCTTCGGTAAAGCCTACAAAATCCTCCATGCGCGCCAAGGTGAAAATACAATCGGACAAGCGATTCACAAAGGCTTTCGCTTCCGGTCGCAACGGTTCACCGTGACTTAACACGATTAGGGCCCGTTCTGCCCGGCGGCAAACCGTTCGGGCTACATGTAACTCTGCAGCCGCTTGGTTATTGCCTTGATAGATAAAACTTCTAAGCGGCGGCAACGCTGCTGTATATTCGTCAATAATGTGCTCTAGTTCGGCTACGTCGTCCATTTCCAACAGCGTAGCGTACTTAACAACATTCTTTATATCAGCAGTCGCTACTTCCGCACATAAGCGAAACAGCTGCCCTTGCAGCTTGTGCAAGATTTCTCTGGTCCGCTCGTATTTAACAACTTTTTCACACAAGCTAATGTGTGCATTTAATTCGTCTAAGGTCCCATAAGCCTGAACACGGTTCGAATCCTTGGGGATGCGAACCCCATCGAAAAGCCCTGTCGTTCCCTTATCGCCGGTTTTTGTATAAATTGCCATAACCGGCCTCCTTATTTTTCAAAACTGTCGATAATGCCGACAATAGCACAATCGATGGCGGTTCCTTCTGCGGCGGGGCTACCAAATACATACCGCGCCGAAGAACCGTTAGTTAACAACACATACTCACCAACACCGGCGCCAACTGTGTCAGCGGCCACCGTGTACGATGGTAAAAGTTCTTGGTTGCCATCAACGTATTGGACGATCATCAGCTTCAGACCGACTAACGAGCTATGCTTTTGTGTAGAAACGATACTACCTACAACTTTACCTGTTTTCATAGCATTCAATCCCTTCTATACATTCAATCTGCTTAGCTTGCGCCGTGTCCTTCGCTTGTATCGTCAATCGTTGCCCGCGGTAGAGCACAATAGCCGCGCCTTTCTCGCAGGTCCTAACATCGCTATCTCCGATCCACCGATTGGAAAACGCATACAGTCGTCGTTGCCCTTTATCATACACCGTTACCGGCCAATTTAGGAGCAGCTTCGGCGACGTGCGCTTATTCACCGAAAACCCGAGTCTAAACGTTATTTCACAATCATATGCTAAGCCCAATTCCAACCAACGTACTAAGTCAGTATACGATTCACCAATCAGTTCTCGCATATGCTCCGGCATAATATCGGTAACCGTAATGTGCCTATGTCGTAAAAATACGTTATCCTGCAACGGCTGTTCCTGTTGCAACGATACTTCGCCGTGGCTGTTGTATCGCTCCTGCAACCGCTGCAGCACAATTGCAATAATCGATTCCATACGCTGCCTCACTCACTGCCGAGCGCAATGCCGAGGGGCGTTACAAACTCAGGGTACACCGGTTTGATGATTTCACGGCCCAGCACTTTCTCGAAGACGCTTTCGCTTTCTCTGAAATTAACTGCACCGCCTACAATATGAACCGGCATGCCTTTGCGATACCGCCCGGCTCGCAATGCCTCTGCGCTGATTGTTGCCATTTTTTCTATGACCGGTTTCACTACAGCGAAGATGTCGTCTTCCTTCTGTTTGTCGCGTTTCAGCGCTTCCGCCTCTTCGACGGGAACGCCGTAATGCCCACCGACCACAAGCGTCATATGGGAGCCGCCGGTAGCTTCATCGGCGGTATAGGATACTTTGCCTTTCTTGATAACGCTAATACCGGTCGTGCCACCGCCAATATCGACAACAGCACCACTGGTAATGCCCAGCAATAACGACGCCGCCGTTGGTTCATCGAAGATGTCGGTTACTGTGAAATCAGCAGCCTCCAGCACATGACCAACTACTGCTTTGTTATTGCCGATGGTGCCTGGCGGAATCGCCCCAGCCGCCGTAGTCAAAGGACCGCCTAAGGCTTCCTCTGCCTGCGCCTTCAGCCGACGCGTAATCGCCACCGCACCCACATAATCGACGACTAAGCCGTCGCGCACAGCATGGGCATACTCCAAAGCGCCATATACCGGTCGTCCCTTTTGGTCCACTACGGCTAACACGATAGAGGATGTGCCCAAATCGACGCCAACCTTCAGGTTTTCCGTATGTCCATCATAGTCTGCACTGGGCTTGCCCGATACGACACAGTCATGAAAAGCGGCCAATATATCGTTAACTTCTTCTGTATTCCGCATGCCGAACACCTACCTTACTATGTACGCTACCGTATCGTCTTTCACAGCGGCTGCGTTACCTTCATCCGTATCCAAATGCATTTCTGTTACATACTTCGGCGACACACGCACGATAACATCATCATAGGTTGTTTTGCGGTTATCGCTTTCGATGCGTACAGAAACGGTTTCGCCATTAACTACACCTAACGTATCGGCCTCATCGGCGGCTACGTGAATATGGCGCTTAGCAATAATACAACAGGGTCTTACGATTTGAGCAAACTCTGTTTTGATCGTTATTTCACAAGCAGTATCCAGTTGCCCGGACAGCACGATTGGTGCTTTCACACCTAAGGTGCGCGCGTCAGTAGCCGAAATTTCCACCTGCGTTTGCTTCCGTAACGGCCCTAACAGGCGAACACCGACAAGCTCATTTTTAGGACCGACTAGGGTTACCGTCTGCGCTGCCGCAAACTCACCGGGCTGCTTCAGCTCTTTCTTGACGGTAATCGGTTCCCGCGGGAACAAGATATCGTAGTCCGCCTGACTTAAATGTATATGTCGATTGGAAATTCCGATGGGGATATGAGGCCGCCGCATATCTTCAATAATCTGACGTATTACCTGCTTTAGCTCTTCTCTATCCATAGGTTCTCCTCATCGTAGGTTCTGACTATTTAGCTAAAATAGTTTCTACATCGCTATGAGGACGCGGAATTACGTGAGTGGATACTACTTCGCCAACCTTGGAAGCAGCTGCACAGCCTGCATCAACAGCGGCTTTAACGGCACCAACATCACCGCGTACCATAACGGTTACCAAACCGGAACCGATTTTTTCATAGCCAGTCAAGGTTACGTTAGCTGCCTTTACCATCGCATCGGCTGCTTCGATAGCGCCAACCAAACCTTTTGTTTCCACCATACCTAATGCATTATTCATGGTATACCTCCTGAAATAAAATTCTCTTACGTTTACTATTTAGTTGTTTTTGCGACCTTAGTCGACTTTGCCCGTTTACGCACGGGGCGCGTTGCTTTTGGTGCTTCCACTTTTAGAGCTTCTACCTTAGGCGCTTCAGCTTCCACTTTCGGCGGTTCCGGCTTCTGTTCTTCAGCTTTGGGCGGTTCCACCTTTGCTGCTTCAGTAGCCGGTGCTACCGGTTCCGAAACACTGGCTTCCGGCTTCGTTGCTTCTGCCTTCGGTTCCTCTGCCTTCGGTTCTTCCGCTTTTGCCGGTTCCGGTTCAACCGGTTCCTTTGTAAGCGGTGTAATCACCGGTTCCGGTTTCAGCATTTTGTCCAACCCATCGGCCGGTCTTGGTATAACCAGTTTACTAATCAACGCTTGTAACGCTAAGCCTTCGGCCGCGCCGGCTTCAACGGCGGCCTGTACGGCGCCAACGTCGCCGCTAACCTTCACCGTCATCCAACCGCTGCCTCTGGCTTTTTCAAGGCCTATAATATGAACATTCGCCGCTTTTACCATCACATCGGCAACGTGGATTGCCGATGCCAGGCCGCGTACTTCTACTAATCCTAGTGCTTCCTTCAAAACGACACCTCCAATTGCGCATCCTTCTTAAAGGGATTTCCCTTTACCAGCCGCGCCGCATTGGTGCCCATCACACGTAGTGATCCGGGCTTTTGCCGATAATCGCGCAGCTTATACATGAAAAGTTCCGGCGGTAAATTTTTAAAGCTTAATATAACCATGTCCTTTGTACAGCTTAAGCCTACGGAAAGCGCCGATGCATGAGACGCTAAATCGGCTAACACTAAACCGTCTTCATCAGGACGTTCCTCTAAGGTATAGGGAATGCCTTCCTCTTCAATACCGTAGAGTAATTCTTTAATACTATCCGGCGTTACGCCTTTATGGTGATAGATTAAAATAGTCGGTTTAGCTGTTATGATTGCTTCCATACCATCACCGCCGTTCCTTAGCGTAGGCTAAGATAAGACCTGTAGCTACGGCATTACGCGCTCCTTCGGTGCCACGTACATTGCCGCGACCGGCTACTAGATTAAAGTGGGATAACGCATCCGTTACCAGCTGCGGAATTTCAAAGTCCAAAGCGGAACCACCAACGATGACAACGAAAGGAATATCTCGTACACTGTGCGTCGTACTAACAGCTCGTAAGGCTCTCAGTGAGTTCGTAACAAATACGCGTTCTTTAGCTGTTTGACGTACTAGCTTAATCTTTTCCAACGAAATATCGCTTTCGATAGGCACAAGGCCTTCATCGGTTACGATAACCGTTTTAGCAAATAATTCAGCGGATAACGGTGTAGGGAAGAACTGTACCGTACCATCTTCGTGACGGATGTGGTACACGCTAACAACCTTAGCGAGCGGGAACTTCTTAATGCTTTCAGCTAAGTGAATGTCTTCAAGTCCCAGTTCCGAATTGATGAGCATGGTCACCATGTTACCGGCACCGGCTAAGTGAATGGCTTTTACTTCACCGGCTTCGTTCATAATCGACGCATCAGTGGAACCGGCACCTAAGTCAAGGATGGCCAGCGGTCGTTCCGTACCCGGTGTGGTTAACGCACCGAGAATAGCCGATTCCGCTTCTTGGCCACCGATTTCAACCGGAATGCCTAATTCCCGTTCCACTTCGCGAGCGATGATCTGCATCTGTAGGTGATCTGATTTCACCATCGACGCAATGCCTACGGCTTGTTCCATGGAAAATTCACCGGCTAAGCCGCCTTTAACATTAATCGGTACCGATGTATCGACGGCCAGCAGGTCTTCGATGTACACGTCTTCCGGCGATTTGTTGGTCAGTGTCGCCATAGTTTGGCGCACCTTTTCCAACATGCCGCCAACATTGGTGCCCGCTTCGCCGCACACATTTTCTACATGTGGCAGTTGGCCCAGCGTTTCCATGATCTTTTCCGCACCGGATGAAATATCTACCGATACGGTACGGCCGCCACCGCTAGCTACGATGGAGCCTGCCGGAATGGTTCGTTCCTTTACATCACCGGCTGGTGTCTTTATAACTACCGCCGAGCGATTACCTATCAAAGCACGCGCTACGGGCACGATATTTTTGGTTTCCTCAGCAGTCAAATTAAATACCGTCGCAATACCGTACGGATTCGATAATTGACTGATGACACGACCTGGTTCTACTACTTCAACAGCAGCGAGCATGCCTAACGGAACCTTATCGATTAAAAGGACTTCATCGATAATCGGAATCGGCTGATTGAGTCGATTGGCTACCAAAACACCGTCATCGGCTTGTAAGACAGCACCGGTAATGCGATAGCCTCTAGTTACATATGCGTTAATTAATTCGGCTACCAGCTGGAAGTCGATTTCCTTCGGCACGATGACTATGTAGGCTTCGTCAATCGGTTTGTCTAAAAGCTGTAGTATATTGGCAGTGATACCAACGCCAATCCCGAGGCCACCCGGTGTTTTCGGGTTATGGCCAATCATGGTCGATTCGGTAATAATGGTTTCGGTAATCGTCTCCATGGCCACGTCACCAATAACCGGCGTTGCTTCATTGATGCGTATCAAATCGATGTCCTGCATGGACAATCCGGTGGTGAGCATGAGCTTTCTCAGCGATTCCATTAACCCTGCAATGTTATCCTTTGTGCCCTTAATGCCTGTCGTATCGGCAATAGCCGATCCGAGGAATTGCACGTTGCCGTTATCATGTATTTCAGCCATAGCCGATTCGGTTGTGGAGTTTCCTATATCAATACCAACGACCCGTTTCATACGCACAACTCCAATTCTTAGTTATCACCCTTCAATTTCTTACGGCGTTCATAGTTTTCAGCGGCTTCACGAACGAAGTCAGCACAAATTTTAGCGCCATACTGGCTTTCCAATTCATCGGCAATGGCCAATAATTCCGCTTTCGACGAACGATAGGGGCGAAGCGCATTGTACATTTCCAATAAGCGTTTATCGCTAACCTTCGTCATTTCAGCAGCGCGGGAGAAGTTAAATTCAATCTGTTCACGGCCGCCGGCTTTAGCGATTTCACCTTGCGCCTTCAAGATTTCCGGCGTAATGCGAACGTCTTCCATGGAGATTTTGCCGCTCATAACGTTATCGAGGGTAATATAGTCAAGGCCTTTGTCGCCAATCTTAATCCAATCCGGATGTTTCTGCGCAATCGGATAATCAGCAACCGTTGCCTGCGGGTTTGCGGAAGTCGTCGTAGCGGACACTACCGGAGCAGCGCCACCCTTTTGCACTTCTTCCAAAATCTTACGAATCATAGCTTCCATTTCAGCACTCATAATATCCTCCTTATAGGCTTACGGTACATTCATCGGCCGATTTACCTTTTACAACGCGTTTGGTTTCTTTGATGTGAAGCAACGCGGACAATGCCTGATATTTCGGACGAGCCATTTGGTCATTTAAGGTTGCTACCGGTGTCGGAGATTCACCTTTTGCGTATTTAGCCGCGTTCTTGCCGATGGCACGATATACTTCAGCAGTGAGAAGCGGTGCCTGCGGGAACAATTCCAAGTTGGACAACGGCTGTAAGTCACGCTGGTGAATTACGGTAGTCCCTTTAGACTGAATACCAATACAAATACCGGAGCCAGATAAGTGGTCGCCTTCTACAGCCATGAAGGCTACGTCAGACGAACGATATACACGAACGATACGGGCTTTTAAGCCTTCTTCTTCGATACCGGCTACTAGCTGGCGGATAACTTCTTTATGAGGAACACCAACAATCGTGGTGCGTTGGCTTCTGCCGAATGCCGGGCCAATAGCGATAACTACTTCATCCGGCGTAGTATGTGCTTCAGCGGCCGAGCCAGTGTGAATCCAAGTGTCATCAGCATCGGATTCTTTCGGCTTTGTTGTCGTTGCCGGTGCTTCTTTGAACGTTACAGGTTCACTGGCAGAGCCCATTTCCTTGAGCACTTCCACAATAAGTGCGCGTAATACTTGCTCGTTTATTTCAGCCATTTCGACTCCTCCTTATATATCTCGCGGATCGATTGCGTTCGGAATGTCCTTGATAACATCCCAATCTTTACCAGACAAGCGATACCCAGTACCTACGCCGGCATAATCGTTCGCATCATTAATAGCGGAGATTACGTTAAATTTATCGTCAAAAATTGCAGACGTCTGTAAATAGTCGCCGGCTACTTTCTGTTTCAACAGGTTCAAAATGCTTTCAGCCAAATCGGTGAAGCCGCGTTTAGCGAGGCCCTTAACGAAGTCAATACCGGTTACGCCGCGAGCCATAATGTCGGCAGCGCCCTTCATGTCCGCTACTTTGTCGCGCATCGGCATATCTTTGGAGCCGTGAGCATAGGTAGCAGCTTCAACTTCCTCGTCAGTGATAGGCGGTAAGCCTAATTCAGCGAACAAGCCCTGCAACGCACGAGCGGCTTTGTTACGAACGGCTACGACTTCTTCTTCGCGAACCGGTTTCAAGCCACCGTTAACCTTCAAGTCACGCTGGATAATGCACCAGTCATCATAGTCTTCCGCATCCCAGTTCGAACCGGCGAACATGTTATCATAGTTCGGCGTGGAGCTGTAACCGGAGCAGATGAAATCAGTACCCGGTGCAAACTGCATGAGTGTACGAGCCGTACGACGAAGGTCAGAGTGACTGAACGTCTGGTCATTACTGGATGCGCATTCCAGGTTGAGCATAGCGGCGATCAAGTTTTCGGCCAATACGGCACGAATACCGGACGGCACAGCAGCCGGAATACCGATACAGCTTACAGAACCATTCTGGATACCCTGTACGCCGGCACCTTTAGTGATGTACAAGCAGCGAGTTTCCAAGTATAACATCGATTTGCCTTCAGCCTGGCCCATCTGAACTTCAGAACCGGTACCGGAGGTGAAACGCATTTTTAAGCCGCGAGATGCATAAGCGGAAGCCAAGAACGCTTTCGACCACGGCGTATCATCGCCATCGGTAAATACGTCTTCAGTACCGTATACAGAAATCGTTTCTGCATAAGCGGTAAAGCCGCGCATCCCTAATTCCAATTCAGTTGCTTCTTCCAAGGAGCATTGAGTCAATACGCCGGGGCGACCGGACTGGGAACCAACCAAAATACTGATAGCGTTAAGCGGTGCATAACGAGCAACAGCTACGGTGGTTTCTTCTTCAGCGAAGCCACGTAAAGCGCCTTCAGCTGCATCGGCTGCGATCTGAACCGGGTTATCGTTAACGTTCGTTACGTGTGCCTGGTTAGCCATGGTGCGACGAGCACGCATCTTCTGCATACACTGCATCATTTCAACAACGTTCATCTGGCTTACAACTTCCAGCATCTTTGCCGGCGTCATACATTTAGCCAACGAAGCGATTTCGCTACGCGGTACGCTAGGCGTTAAAATTTTATTGGCGATTTCGCGGGAATCCATAGCCATAACTTCTTCGGCACGTTCCAAGCGAATCGCATAGTTAGCAATAAACGTATCGATCAAATCGAAGTCTTCACTGCGTTTGCCATCCAGCTCTACGATTTTGCCGTTTTCAATGCGAATGCTCGGCTTCGGATCCTGCGGCGATTCCATGGCTATAAAGCCTTCTTCAACCCATTCTTTTACATAACCGTCTTGATTGACAGGACGTTGACTCAATACTTCAAAACGTTTTGATTTCATCATCCGAACTTCCTTTCTGTGGGCGTATTAAATGTAGGAAGGTGCATCATTTTTAGGTTCAGACCCTAAGGTACCGAGCAATTCTTTACCGATTTCACGAGCCGTGATAACTGCCTGACGAACAGCGCCGCTGTCACCGGAAATCTGCAAGATGCATTCGTTCGAGAAGCTGGTACCATGTGCCGGCGAAGCATAGCCAATAACTTCAACATTAGCTGCTTTTACAGCGGCATCGGCCATAACAACGCCGATAGCTGCCGGAGCGCCTACGATTAAGCCAAAAGCACGGCCTTCCGGAGCGCCAAAAGCGGTGTTAATAGCATGGCTCGCACGAGCAGTGTACTGTAATTCGAGGTGACCGGCTTCGTTGCCATATACGTCACCAAAGGTACGTTCTACTTCTTTTAACGTAACTTCTACAGCACGTTTTACGTCAGATACATCGTCGCCGCCGAAAACGATAAGAGAACCGTGACCAGCGCCGCCCTTCGTATCGCGGGCTAATTCGATGCTTACGATTTCCGTGTTCGTCGCTTTTACGGCTTCATCGGCTGCCATAATGTGCGGACCGGCACCGGTACGAGCACCAACAACGCCGATAGAACGGTATTTTTTAGTTAATTTCATAGCATCCAACACCTGTTGGTCTACGTTAGCGATTACCAAGCCGATGGTATCGCCAAAACGAGCGGTGCCGATAAACTCCGTTAAACTGCAGCTTTGTGCCATAATAGGTTCCTCTCCTTTACTGTCCGGTGCGCCAATCGCATCGGCTTTACTCAATACGCGTTTTAGAATTTCGTCCACCATTTGATCCGTGTTACTCATTAAGCCTCACCCTTCTCTTTCAAAAGAACTGCTTCGACTTCGCGGTGTGGTCTTGGGATTACATGCGTCGATACAACCGTGCCTACCCGTTCGGCTGCAGAGGCACCAGCTTCTACGGAAGCTTTAACGGCACCAACATCACCGCGTACCATGACGGTTACTAAGCCGGACCCGATTTTTTCAGTTCCAACAAGCGAAACATTCGCCGCTTTAACCATGGCATCTGCCGCTTCGATAGCGCCTACTAAGCCTTTCGTTTCAACCATGCCTAACGCTTCCTGTGACATACCATTCATCTCCAATCTTGAAATAATCAACTATAACTAAAACGGTTTCCATGCATCCATTATACGAAATAACACTATTCTATTTTTTGTCACATTTTTGCGGAATTTTGAAATTTTCCTGTACGAATGATAAATTTTTGTTATACTATCTATATAGTAATTTCATAGAACCTTAGTATACGCCCATACGAAGGATGAATCTTTGTCATGATTATAAATAACAAAATTCACTCTTTTTTATTTCAAGGAGTTGATGATCATGTCTTTTCAAAACGCCCGAACCGATTCAGCTATGATCAATGAAATCATGCGTGATTTCACGAATATAACGGAACTCGCTGCTATTTATGTTGATGTACGCGGCAAAAGCCTGTCTGATAAATACAATTTCAGCAACTTTTGCAAAGCCATGCGCAGTAACAAACAATGCTCCCGTTGCTGCGCCTATTGTGACGCCTTCGGCGGTCTCGAAGCCTCTAAAGGCGGCACGTCGAGGCCCTATCGCTGTCACGCCGGTCTCGTTGACTTCTCCACGCCAATTATCAGACAAGGCCATTTGCTGGGCTTTATTGCGGCCGGTCAATCTATGGTAACCGACGCACAGCTTCCTTTTATTGCGCCCGTTACAGATTGGAAAAACGATTCCACCTTGAAGACGTACTACAATCAGTTGCCGGCTTACACCAGCGAACAATTACTAAGTGCCACCAAGGTATTGCATCTCTTAGCGGCACAGTATTTCCCGGAAATAACGAACCACGAGTTCATCCTGCCGGAGTTACAAACGGACCAACCGGACCGCATTACCTATCGACCGGAGATTAAGCGAGCGCTGTCCTTTATCGACTCCCATTTATCCCATCAATTTTCGTTGCGGGATATTGCCAACCACGTATACTTGAGCGAGTCCTACCTGTCCAAGCTCTTTAAAGAAGACATGGGCATGTCCCTCGTGCAATACATCAATTCGCGCAAATTAGAGCAAGCCAAAATCATGCTCCGCAACTCCGATGCATCCATCGAGGCCATTGCGAAGAACCTCGGCTTTGGCCGCACTAGCTATTTCTGCAAAATTTTCAAGGACGGCACCGCCGAAACGCCGAAGTCTTACCGTAAAAAATACAAATAATGGCCAATAAGAACGCTCGCGAGCGTTCTTATTTTTTTCCTATATCCCAAAGCAAACCTCCCGTAGCAAAAAAGACATCTGCCAGTGCCAAAGCACCAACGGATGTCTTTTACTATTCTATGAAGTTTTATTAGATCATGTGACACAGCCAAATAACTATCGGCAAGGTAATGGCCGATAGCACCGTAGACGACACCACCATTTGCGTCGCGTAGTCGGCGTGGGTCTTTAACACTGCCGCAATGAGCGCCGTCGTAACGCCACTGGGCACGGCCGCCGATATGATGAGCACCTGGCTCGCCAAGGATGGCACCGGACCGGCTACCAACTGATACCCCACAATACAGAGCCACATAATGAGCGGCCCCAAGAGAAGTCGCGTCCACGTACCAGCCATAACGTCTTTGGTGAAGAACGTAAACGGCGTACGAGCCAGCTGAACACCTAACGTGAAGAGGGCTATCATAACAAGAGCATTACTGATGTTGGTCATAACGGGCCAAATGAACGTCCCTTCAATGGGCACCTCACCAAAGTTCAGTCCCAAGGCGATGAGCAACGTGTAAATAATCGGCATCTTAAACACAATCATGGCCGCATCACGACGGGACATCTTCCCTTCGCCGGCAAAATAAAAGGCCAAGCTATTGGTCACAATATTCTGCCATACAAAGACCACAATCTGCACCGCAATGGCCGCTTCCAGCCATATGGGCTGCCCGTTTTGTAAGAACGGGTCATTGGAATAAATAAACACGGTAAGCGGTACACCAATGTTACCGCAGTTATTGAACAACACCGCATTACGGAAAATACCCGCTTTAGTTTTTTCAAAGCCCATGAGCCGCTCTATGATGACCGACACAATCCACGTGGCCACAAAGCCAATAATGGTGAGCCAGATAATCTGCATGCTTTCCGCCGTAAAGTGGTATTTATATGTATTCGTAAATAAAAACGCCGGTGCTACAACGTAGAAGTTGATCTTACTCAGCGTATCTAAGTCTAAGTGAAACTTCCGATCCATCCCGTAGCCGACTAACACAAGGAGTAATATCGGTACAATGGTGGTCAGAAAAATATGCGCCATCATCTAAGGCATGCCCCCAATCTTATTTAGTATATTTATCATACTACCAACCATTCATTGATGACAACCACGTTTTATTAGTCTCAAGAACTAAATCGGGACAAAATTAGCCTTCCCTGCTGCCCTCCGACACACTCTATTACCAAAATACATGGTTACATTACAAAGAAACAAAATTCAGGTTTTGTCTACATTTATCCCCTCCAAATAAACTTTTATCCGTCATATACGGAATTTTATTTCAAAAAGTACTTGCATTTTATCTAAAACATGTTACAATAAGCAACATAAAATCTATATGGCGTGGATGAAGCGTATGGGAGAAGACCCAATCGGGCTACCGAAGGAGCAAAACTCTCAGGTGCTGCAAAGCAGCAAATACCGTACGTCGACACGACTCTGGAGAGTCCCTTAAATGGGCGCCGAAGGTGCACGAAACAGCCCCATACTGTTTCTTATCTCTCAGGCCAAAGGACAGAGCTAACACAACAACGGAGTTGTTACATTCGTGAACAATTCACAACCGTTACTTCACTTTTGAGTACCGTGAATTGTCGTAAGGATTACCTCTCCTCTGTTGTCGTTAACACCGGAGTAACCCATATGTTGCCGGTGTTTTTTTATTGCCTATAGCGTATACGTCTCACGCCTTCCGGGCAACAAAAACATCCGGGGTTATTCTATTGTAGATTATTTGACAAGTGCAAGGAGTGTGTTTTTTATGATCGACTTACTTAATGAAATCGACTCGTTCGTGTGGGGCCCACCATTACTAATTCTCTTGGTCGGCACGGGTATTTGGTTAACCATTCGTTTACAATTGTTACAGGTAGCGCGTTTACCGAAAGCCTTCAAGCTTATCTTCAGCGCTAAAAACGATGGTGGCGGTGATGTTAATAGCTTCCAGTCATTATGTACCGCATTAGCTGCTACTATCGGTACCGGTAACATTGTCGGCGTTGCTACCGCTATTAAAGTCGGTGGTCCTGGCGCCCTCTTCTGGATGTGGCTCGCAGCCTTCTTCGGTATGGCTACGAAATACTCCGAAGGCCTTTTGGCTATTAAATACCGCGAAGTTGACGCCAACGGTAACGTAGCCGGCGGCCCGATGTACTACATTCAGAACGGCTTGGGCAAAAAATTCAAACCGTTAGCTTTCTTATTTGCTTTGTTTGGTGTTCTTTGTGCCTACTTCGGTATCGGTACCTTCGCACAGGTAAACGCTATCGTAGATATTACCCAGCTTGCTGCTGGTATCCCGGTTGAATACACCGGCGCTGTATTAACCATCTTGGTAGCTGCCATTACCTTAGGTGGTCTTCGTTCTATCGCTCGTGTAGCCGACAAAATCGTGCCGGCTATGGCTCTTTTGTACTTAGTCGTAACCGTTGGTATCTTGTTGATGAACGCGTCCGCTGTACCGGCTGCTATCGGCCTCGTACTTGAAGCAGCCTTCACCCCGACCGCTGCTGCCGGTGGTTTCCTTGGTGCTACCGTTATGATGGCTATCCGTAATGGTGTTGCTCGTGGCGTATTCTCTAACGAATCCGGCTTAGGTAGTGCTCCGATCGTAGCTGCTGCTGCAAAAACAAAATGGCCTGCTGAACAGGGCTTAATCTCCATGACCGGTACCTTCATCGATACCATCATCATCTGTACTTTAACTGGTTTGAGCTTAATCGTAACCGGTGCTTGGAGCAGTGAAACGGCTGGTGCCGCTATGACCCAGCTCGCCTTCGTCAACGTATATGGTCCGTTCGGTAGCATCCTCCTCATGATTGGTCTTTGCCTCTTCGCCTTCACCACCATCCTTGGCTGGAACTACTACGGCGAACGTTGCTGCGAATACTTGCTGGGCGTAAAAGCCATCTTGCCGTACCGCATCATCTTTATCCTCTTAATCGCCGTTGGTCCTTTCTTGAAATTAGAAGCCATCTGGGTATTGGCGGATATTGTTAACGGCTTAATGGCCATCCCTAACTTGATTGCCCTCTTAGGCTTGACCAGCGTTATCGTAGCTGAAACCAAGCTCTACTTCAACCACCTGAAACAGGAAGAAGCAGAAGAAGCGGCACAAAAAGGTTCCGAAACAGTAGGTATCTAACACCTACGTGCACACAATCTTGCACATAACATAAAATAGCGGGTTATATCCGAGAGTCCTATGGCTCATGGGTATAACCCGCTTTTTGCGTTTTCTATGCTGTTGTCTTCTGAAATAAACGGCCGCAGCGTTTACCGCCGAAACAGCTCCTGCGGTGTTATATCCGGATTCGTGTACTGCCGGTTCGTAAAGGAGATGTAACCCATGCGAATAGCCCCAACCGGGCACCACTGCACGCACGCCAAGCAATGGATGCAATTGTTGCCAAAGGTAATGCGCTTCGTCGTCTTTGGCTGCTTAGCGTTCGTAGTTGGTGTTGCGGTTTCCTTGTCAGCCGCCGCTATGCGAACCGGCGTTGCGGTATCGGCTAAGTCCGTCACTTTCACATTGCCCACAGGGCACAGCTTCACGCAGCGCTCGCAACCGATGCAAAGGGATTTTTGAGCATACAGCTTCGTAACGGGACTACTTAGAAATACCTCCGCCGCTTTCGTCTTTAACGATAATAGCTCGCTATACGGTTCATCACCGCGATAGGTTTTACGCTGACGAATGTCATCGGCAATATCAGCCAACCGCTGTGGCAATGTTGCCAATGACGACAAATCGTAAGGCCTACGAATAATAGGCCCTGCATTATCCGGCACCACCACCGGCCGATTATACGCCAAGGTTAGCTTCTGTTTTTCAAAAGCACGGCGTGCCGATGCAGGCCCATTGCCTAAAAATCCACCATAATTGATGAGCATGGCGAAGTACGGATCCCCGTCCGGAGCCCAAAGTCGGGCGATAAATGATTTCACAGTAGGCGGAATGTCGTAGTTATGGATGGGTGCCACAATGATGCACACAGCGTCGCGCACAAAAAGGGGCCTCGTATCGCGCGGCCCAATCGGCGCGATGGACTCATTAAGAAGCCGTCCCAATTCCTTCGCAATAGCCAAGGAATTGCCGGTACCGCTGAAATAATAAATCATACGAGTGCCCCCTTTCGGTGTCATTAAATTGTAAGGTTTCATGTGATACTGCGCCAGCAGTATCACTGTGTGCATACATAGCAATATCACATGAAACTAGTTTTCTGCTCGCGGCGTCCAGGAGATCCACGCTACGGTGTCCTGAGACGTGTTCTTGATGCGACCGTCTTCTTCGGTGTACGGCAAGAGCAACGGTTTCAATGCTGCATGCATGGCTTCGTCGCTACTCCACTTTTCTGAACGAAGTCGCATGGAGAAATAGCGAAGCGCTTCTTCCAAGGTGAAATATTCCGTTTCCGGCGTGGTGATGTAATCTACGTGCACGTCGCGGCCAATGGCGCGAATAGTCTTCATGGATTTTGCCATGTGGTCATCCCAATCGAAGTCGTCCTTGCCATAGAAATGCTCGGTCAACGCATCCACGATGGTGTCGCGACGCGCGGAGAACGCTACGAGCAAGCACTTACCGCGGCTCGTGCGAGACATAGCTTCAATATTCGCCGGGTCAAACATAACCGGACAGAAGAAACTATAGGTGAAATCAAACGCACGATCCCAGCCCAATGCCTGACGGGTTTCTTCACTCCATGGCCCCACAAATAACTGCAACGGCGCGTGTTCCTGTTCCGACAAGGTCTTACCGCCGTTAATCATGCCCGGCGACAAATCAATACCCGTCGCTTCAAAGCCGGCCTTGGAAAGGCCCAACGCATAATCGCCAACGCCACAGCCAATATCCAGCGTGCGACCGCCATCCTGTGGAATCAAGCGATTGCGGCGAATATAATCCATAAAATGCGTAACCTGCGCCACGCGTTCCTTCTTTTCATGCAATTCTACAAAATAATCAGCACTGGTATTCCACGTAGCTTGTTCGTTTTGCCACTCTTCGGTTGATACCGGTACCGCCGTTACTGTTGTTGTCATACGAGTACTCCTTATATCTCTTATTTGATAATTTTTATCATATTTATATTTTTCTATATATAGAGTACTCTGAAATAACAATCTTGGCAAGAGGCAAATCAGCCTAATCTACCGACAATCATTCCCAAAAAGGTGGCAATGCAACCAACGACAACATTCAAGGCCACATTTCCTAACGCCGCCGTCCAGCGAGCCTGTTCAAAGAGCGACACCGTTTCCAAGCCGAAAGATGAAAACGTGGTTAAACCACCTAAAAAGCCAACCACCAAAATCAAGCGCCAATACGGCCCTACGTTCAACCGTTCCGTCAACAATACCATGATCAGGCCAATCAAAAAGCAGCCTACCACGTTAACCAGCAACGTGCCATACGGGAAATGACCACCCCACCGCGACGCAGCCCAACCAGACACTACATACCGCGTTACAGCGCCAATAGCGCCGCCTACGGCTACCGATACAAACTCCATTGAATTTCACCTCATGTAACTTCTTTGCCACTCCGGCAATTAGCATTTTCTTCTTATTATACAACAAAAAAGCCCCATGAATCCTGTAAAATGATGGAATATCAGCTATGAGCAATATGATTAATCCGAAGCACGAGGTGATTATATGATGTAAAAAATAGTGAAATGTGCTTTTGGATTAATTTCTCGCAATTTGTAAGCGGACACTTGACGAATACAACCAAATTATTTATAATGGTTGAGTAGCGTGCCGGTATAGCTCAGTTGGTAGAGCGGCTCATTCGTAATGAGTAGGTCGTAGGTTCGAGTCCTATTATCGGCTCCAGTGTTTATAAGGCTTTTCAGACACTCTTAGGGGTGTTTGAGAAGTCTCTTTTTTTTGCCGTGTACCGATTCGTGTACCAATCATTATGGATAAACCTCTCTATTACTGGCTTTCTAAGGTCTTTCCGTGTACCAAAGAGTCCTCATTTTGTACCCTTTGTAGCCTGCTCTTGGGGGCTTCTTTTGGTCTACTGGGTCTACCTTTGGTCTCCTAGTGGGCTACATTATGGGGTTTGTGATAGTGGTGCTTGTATATCTTGCTTGATAGATTGTGTCTGTAATCATAAACGTGTACCGTTTTGCGTTACCGCATCAGACACAAGGCAAGGTAATTACTGGGTTTATAGGTCTAAAACGTGTACCAATTCTTTCTCTAAAACATGTACCAATCCGTGTACCGTCACTCAATCAAAAAGGGCTATATCTCTGTAAGCGTCCTCTAGTGTCTTAACGGCTTTACCATAGCGTCTATAGATATTCTCTGTTGTGGTATGTCCTAACTGTTTACTTAGGTCTTCAGGCTTTACACCCTGGGCTAAGCTGTAGCTTGTAAAGGTATGGCGCATTACATGTGATGATATATCTCTAGTAAGTCCTACCTGTCTTCCTACGTCTCTAAAGTAGCGACTTGAAAAGTTATCAGGTAGTATAGGGTTTGTATTATCCTTGTTAGGTATTACCCACTTACATTTAGCATTTGCTTTGGCTTCCCTAAGCATATCCGTTAAGCCGTTGTTATAGGGGCTTATGTATATCATACGTTTACTACCTTTTGTCTTTGTCGCCTTTCTTGCATATCCTATTTCGGTCTGTCCATATGACGCATTAACATGTACTGTTATAGAGTTGTCTTGATGTATAACAATCTCATTCCATTGTAGGGCTAAGGCTTCCCCTTCACGCATTCCAGTGTTTAGCATAAGCAATATAGCATACTCTAAGCGGTGTCCCTTGAAATATCCTAAGAATTTCTCTAGTTCTTCCTTAGTGAGTGGCTGTTTACTATGCTTCTTGGTCTTACCTTTAGGGAAGACACAAAGGTCAAATAGCTTCTTTTCGGTCTTCTCTAGTCTGTATAGATGGTCTAAGGTCTGCTTAAGGACTGTCCTAGTCTTGTTTATTACGGTCGTTAAGCTCTGAGTAAACTCGTTTAAGTTCTGTCCGTTAAGTTCATCTATACGGATGTTTCCAAAGACTGGCTTAATCTTTGTGTCTACTATCTTTAAGTAGTCCTTACCTGTCTTGTATGCTATCTCTTTTCGGTCAATACGACTTGTAAAGTACTCCATACAGAAGTCATAATAGGTAGGCTCCTTAGGGGCTTGTTCGTGTCTAAGTTCTTCCGTTCCTAGTTTCTTATACATGCCCTTTGCACGGTTCCTTATGATTCTAGTACGTTCCTTTTCGGCTTCTGCTTTGGTCTTAAAAGGCTTGTTCTTATAGTCAATCGTAGTACCGTCTAAGCGGTAGCATAAAGGTAAATTACGGATTGTGTATACCGTTCCGTCCTTTCTTTTGCTCTCCTGTATCTTACCTTTCTGAGTGGGTATAGGCATATGTACCATGGTGTCTACTTCCTTTCGTACATGATGCGGTATACCGTCTCTAATATCATGATACACTTTAGGATAGTAAGACACAAGGAAATAAGCTATATCTTGCACATTTAATATAGTCTTTTGCTTCTCCTTACCATGACTTGTAAGCATACCTTTTTGTCTAGCTTCCTTTACCTTATTCCGTATGGTCTGCTCTGTACAGTTGCATAGGTTTGCTAAGTCTCTTACTGTGTACTCTAGTTTGATTGTAATGTCCATTTTGTCTAGTCCCCTTTGTCTTCTCCCCTTTGATACACATAAGAAAAGCCGTTGCTGTCCTACTGGTAATCAGTAAGATAACAACGGCTTTCCCTTATATATAAAAAGAACGCTTAAGGTCAAAAGGGAATACCTCAAGCGTTCTTAATTGATATGTAGTTGTGTTTGCGCTTATGAACTTTAGTATACTAAAGGATTCCTTAGCATGTCTTAAGGTGATATATTCGTTGTTCAATTAGATAAAAACGTTACCCCCCTTCCCCCCTTAAGTATTCCTTAAGTATTCCTTAAGTCATGACATTAGATCTTAAGGTCTGTGAGTCTTTAACCATACACCGAATCAATATCCCTCTACAAAGTGGTTCTCTAATCTCTGTCCTTAGTGATATTCCTTTGGTTATCCTATTGGATGGTCTTTCTCTTCCTATACGTTGTACATATATTAAATCTTAAGTATTCGTTGTTCAATTAGATTTAAGGTCAATAGACTTCATATAGATATGGCTACATGTACTCCTGTAGATATGGCTACATGAATAGCTGTAGGAATACCTATAGATACCTATTAGCAGTAAGACAAAGAAGGATAATTTTTTCTGTGTCTTAATCACAATAAAGAGACCTATAGCGCAACTTGATGCGGAATGATTGAGACAAAAAAAGAATATTGATACTTTAGACAAAGATAAGACACAAAGGACTAAGGGCTTAAGGACTACCGAACGTCAACGTATAGCACCTGTTAAGGGTTTTTTGTGGTATGCGTTGACGGTCGGTAGTTACCTAGGGGGTTTCAAGGGGGAGCGGTAGCGTCCCTCTTAACAGCCGTTGGCGTGTTCCTTAGGCTTCCTTAAGGGTGTACTGGGACACGTCAAGGGCTGACTAGGCTATAAATTAGCTTGGGTCTAATCGTAGTGAGTGAGTTCTCTAGTGAGCGGAGCGAACACGAACGATACGAACGGAAGGGGTACCCTATGGGGAATACAGGAAAAATCAATCCTTATATATGGGCTTACAAATTTTTTCCAATATTTTCCCTTAAGCGGTTTCTTGGTTTCCCTTTTCGTGTCTATAGTCCGTCTCCTGAGCGGTATTTTTAGCATTAGCAGGTGTCTTAGGTGTAATCCCCTTATGCGGTTTCCTTTATTCCGTTTATCCGTCTCATGAGCGGTACTTAGGCTCTAATGTTTCCTCTCGATCAGAAATGGCTATAGGTTCCTAATTTTTCCTAAAGCGGTTCCTTAGTTGGTGCTTTAGGTTTCCTTAGCTGGTGCTTTCGGTTTCCTTAGCAGGTCTTTAGGACTCCTTAGCAGGTCTTTAGGTGTATAATCCTTTTTGTCTATTTCTCCTGTTTTAGGGCAATTTTTTTTTGGTTTTTCATTCTCTAGCGTTTCCTTAGGGGTAACATACCTAAGCAATATCTTTAGGTCAAAATAAGCCCCTTTTTATTGCATACATTTGCTTTTATTGTCTTAGGGGTAATGTATAGGGCTGATTTCTTTGTGTCTAAAATCTTTAGCAGGCTCTATATAACCGCATCAAGGCGGAGACACAAAGTCTATAGCAGGCTCTGCTTTTACTGGTCTTTAGTGTTAATGTACCTAAGCATGGTCTTTAGGTCGTCAATCCTTAGCACACTCTACTTTTTAGACTTCTAATAGCGTCCATGGGGCGTATTATTCGCCTATAGTCGTTCCTTAGGGGTAATATACCTAAGCGGTGTCTATAGGTCTGAAATACCGTCCATGGAACGTATTATAGACAAAAAAGGGCTTAATGGTCTCTAAGTGGTCTCCTTATTTGCGCTGTAAGGAAGTTTTAGCAGGTGCTTAAGGGTCTAGTACCTATCCTTTTGTGTCTCCTATGGCTCCTGTGGTTGCTCCTATGGTTCCTTCCGTTGCTCCTATGGCTCCTGCTAAGGTTTCCCTTTTTAGGTGCTGTAGGCTTCCTATGAGACGGTTTAGCGGTCTCTAGTGGTCTCTTAAGGGTAATATACCTAAGGAAGGGCTTTAGGTCGTTTATTGCGCCTATAGGGCGTATTACAGACAAAAAGGAATATAAACAACGCTCTTATTTCCCCTGTATGGGCTTTTTCGTGGTCTCCTAATGGTATTATGCCTAATTATTAAGATGTGCCCCTTACAGGGCATTTTAGAGACTTTAAGGTGTAGTCTGCTCTGCTCTAACGTTCTCTAGCCGTTCCTTAGGGGTAACATATAGGGCTGATTCCTTTGTGTCTAAATTCTTTAGCTGGCTCTACTTATTCTATATGAGTCGGTCTTGACAAGGTCGCTTTTGGTTGTTCTAAAACCTTAATAGACGCAATTTTATATCCTACTTTTCTAATAGGAATTAAAGCTATACAGACACAAAGGTCTTTAACGTGCTTACACATCTTGCATAATGTATACAATATGTGTCCTAAAGGGTTTTCCCTTATTCCTACCGTTCCTATAGTATCTAATAAGATACCTTGGCAAAAAGTACAGGCTTAACTATAATAGTCTCTGTCGATAGATATCACTTTAAGATACTACTTATTGAGTTTCTATGTGCGACTCTTAAGGGTGAGTGTCTACTGTCTGACTAATAAGATTGAGACGGTATACCGCATCACTAAAAACTAACTAAAAAATGTACTTATTTTGGTACTCGTTTTGTTAGAAATGCTTAAAAGTCCGCATAGTAGCTGGGTTGTATAAGCTCCTTCGTAATGAGTAGGTCGTAGGTTCGAGTCCTATTATCGGCTCCAATATTTACAAGGGTTTCTAAGACATTAACGTCCTAGAAACCCTTTTTTTTTATGCTGATCAGTATATATTTTCAGCTACTTTAGAATATTTTTTTCTACAAATGCGCCCTTTTTGCGCCCCAAAATGCTCCCTAAACTGCTCCCTAAAGTCTAATGTCCAATGAATCTTACACTAATTAAAATATAGCGTACAATGCCAACCCCCGAATACACTAAAGGCCCTTCAGATATTTTATCCGAAAGGCCTTTTTCTTATATCAAGTTATACATCTACTGAACTGTAAACTGGATTGGTGTTGCCTTACCTAGTCCTTCCTTCGATACAAATTCAAATGAATTTACGTTACGTGGCACAATATAAGAAAGTAAAGTAGTATACGATACATTAGGTACCATTGAATCAATAAACATCACCAACGGGGGCGTATGAATTGATTGCTGTACTGTCACCTCAGGATCAATCTGATACATTGTTCCTTTATCATCTATCAGTACCATTGAGCCAATACCATTAAACGCAGATAACGGTTCTGATTGATTATTGGTAATTTCAATTTGAATAGCCACATGTTTCATGCTAGGGCTATCATTCTCACCATTTGGTACAATATAGGCTTTAGTAATCTTATATGTCCAACCACCATAGGATACATTTTCACCTAACTTCACAGCAGGCACACTAGGAAGGCCATTTTTAAAGGTTCCTTTATACTTAATACCGCCATTTGAAGCATATTCTTCGCCTTCGCCTTCATATTGCCCCTTACTATTAAATTGACCTTTATATACTAATTCTCCGTCGACCTTATCAGTACCATTAACAAGAACCCCATCTTTAAACGTACCTTCTTCAACATGTGTGACCAACACTGTAACCATGTGGTTAGGCGCAATTAGCTTTTTGAATGTTAACTTACCACTGCCATTAAACTTTCCGTCTTTGAGTTCACCTTCATAGCTCCATGACTTATTAGCAGCATCAACGCCCTTTATCTTACCTTTACCATTAGGCACATCATTTTCAAAATCACCTGTATAGCTGCCTTGAACCTGAACGCCATTCATTGTTATATCAACAGTTTTATCCGTAACCGAAGTTTTACACCCCGCAAATGCAATCAAAGAAACTGTTGCCCATACTATAATTCCTAATTTTTTCCAAGAAACCATTTTTTCACCTCGAAACACAACTTCTCCTGCTTACTTTTCCGGTCCTTTATAATCATTAGCTGCGCCCTGAACAGCATAATTATCAGGATATAAAAAGAACCCATTGTGAATCTTACTTGCCCAGTTAACGGTCGTAAAGAAAATACCTTGATAGCCCATACTTGATCGTTCTGGGTCCAATAAAACCCATCCTGTTTTATTATGATTCCACACATCATAGTACCATGCTTGCTTAGTGCTACGATTAATTTCATATTTTACCGGATTACGATTATTATCCAACAAGGTATCCGAACCACGAAGCGCACTCACACTACGAGCCGTAAAAATCCATGTATCTGAATCTTCATACTCGGTTTTAATTGAATACACATCTAAATATTCTTCCACATCCATATGTGCATATATTGGACGATAACGTGGATTGAATGCTAATGCACTATTAAAATACGGAACTTCCATTTTGCCCAAGTCTTTATAAGTAAATGCATCTTTATCAGAGTCATAATCTAACTGATACGCATAATAGTATGGACCATGACCTGACCGAAGAATTAATTCGCCATATCTAATTGTAAATTCGGGACTATTATATTCTCCCGGGAAATAATAATTGTTAACATTAACGTATTCTTTCCATGCATTAGTAGTTGGATTTTCTCCAATAATATATTGAGAGCTTACTCTTTTGGAGTCTTCTTGAGTACCATAGTACGCAGTCGTGTATCCGGAGGCACCAACAATATAGAATAGACGGTTATTATCATCTTTAATAGTCTCTAAAAGACCATAGGACGATACTTTTTCAGGTGGCAACATCTTTTGCCAAACAACCTCATCCCCTGATACGACCTGTAACATTGGATTATCTTCATCACCACCAATTTTTACAGATACTGATTTTTTAGCTGTCGTCTGGTTAACATCTTGATTATCTGTAGCAACCGCCGTTTCTTGATTATCTACTGCCACAAACTTCGCCATCGCCGGCGTACTCGTCAATGCAACTGCACCAGCTAATAGCATCCCAACTACTAATTTCAAAGTTCCCCGATTCTTACTAAAACTCATTCCACTACGCCTTCTTTTCTATGCTAATACCAACACTGTAAACAACATGTATATTTCTGTTCTCATTATAGCAATGTTAAATAATAATTACCAACGCAATTCAAGCTACCTTTTCATCCCTATAATTTTCCTCCTCAATATAGTATGATTAACCTAGTAAAACGTTTTCCCTAGGAGGTGCCATATGGATATTGATCGTATTCTTACTAACTTGAAACGCCGCCGTTATGAGGCGCATTATTTCAACACCAAAGAAGAAGCCATGGATTATCTCGCCGCAGAGCTGAAGGGCCGCACGATTGGCCTTGGTGATTCGGCGACGCTGGCGGCCATGGGCGCCTATGACCGGCTATCCCAAGAAAACGATGTAGTGGACCCGGTGCATCCGCTGCCTGGCGAAAAATTCAGAGATGTGGCAAAACGCACGCTCTTGCGTGAGATTTTCATTAGCTCTGCCAACGCCATGTCGGAGCAAGGCGAAATTGTGAACATCGACGGCACCGGCAACCGCGTAGCCGGCACGCTGTTCGGCTCGGAAAAGGTGTATTTTGTCATTGGCATCAACAAGATTCGGCCCACCCTCGAGGAGGCTATTTATCGCGCCCGCAACATCGCGGCGCCGCTGAATTCAAAACGCAAATATCCGGACAATCCATGTGCCCGCGCCCCTGAAATGAAATGCTACGACTGCAGTGCCACCGACCGTATCTGCAACGCCATGACCATTCATTTCAAAAAGATGCGCAACACCAAAGCCATGGAAGTCCTCATCATCGGAGAGGAGCTTGGTTTCTAGACCATGAATTTACATCAC
>ERZ791611.640-NODE-640-length-31022-cov-7.582007_pt1 | contig 31022 bp, 26 predicted proteins | sample MGYA00510275_ERZ791611 | MGnify/ENA primary metagenome ERZ791611 (study PRJEB30046, sample SAMN00791912) | human gut metagenome | study: EMG produced TPA metagenomics assembly of the A metagenome-wide association study of gut microbiota in type 2...
TAGAAGCAATAAGAATCAAACTGACAGATGAATTAGCAGAAAACTATGATATCTATTATAGAGTACATGCACAAGAATTTGGCTGGCTAGACTGGGCAAAGAATGGCGAAGAATCAGGAACAGCGGGGTATTCATATAGACTAGAAGGAATAGAAATCAAGCTAGTAGAAAAAGATGGAAAAGCACCGGGAAGTACAGAAAGACCATATGTACAAAGATATATAGGGTATAAAACACATGTTCAAGATTATGGATGGCAAGGAACGAAATATGATGGGCAAACATCTGGAACAAGCGGACAATGTAAAAGACTAGAAGCAATTCAAATCAGTTTGAGCAATCCATTATATAGTGGATCAATCCAATATCAAACGCATGTTCAAGATTATGGATGGCAAAGCTGGAAAGCAGATGGACAAACATCTGGAACAAGTGGACAATGTAAAAGATTAGAAGCAATCAAAATTAAATTGACAGGGCAAATGGCAGAAAAATATGATATTTACTACCGAGTACATGCACAAGATTATGGCTGGTTAGGCTGGGCAAAAAATGGATCAAGTGCAGGAACAGAAGGGATGTCAAAAAGATTAGAAGCAATAGAAATCAAGCTAATAAAAAAAGGTGGAAGTGCACCTGGAAGTACAGCTAATAGTTATTACAAAAAATAAATATAGAAGGTTCTTCTATTTTTTTGAGTTTCGATAAAAAATAAAAACAGGCAAAAAGTATATTCACAAGTTGCCTGTTTTTGCTTGTTTTATAAGGTAAATCAACCTCATAAATAGTATAATAAGTTTAGACCAATAAACAAAATACTGGAGAGATTTTCCATGAAAAATTTTAACACAAATCTATATGAAACTAAAAGAAAAATTATTAACTATTCCAATAAAATAGCTGAAGGATTAAAAAATAAAACTACTAAATTTATTATGGATATGTTCTATGGTTTATCAAAAAAACGTAAGCGTCTAATATAACCTCGATTATATTAGATGCTTACGAATAAAAGAAATATTGAAGTTTGCCCATATAGGAATAAAAAATTTCAGGAAATGAAAAAGAAATCGTTTGAACAGTTATATTTAGGATTTTAAAAATAAACAATAATTATTTACACTGTGTTGGTCAATAATTTCATCAAAGTCCTTGATTTATATGGACTTTGATGAGTAGAACTCTCGATATTTTAAGGTTCTAGCGCCATTAAGATCGCTGGAAAGTAAGATTTCCACTTTTTCCAGCTTGTTATTAGGCGGATTCACTATAAAACAAAATAAGTTAAGATAATCCTGCAAGTCATCTCTATTAAAACCAGGATGTGATTTCAAAAACTTTTGTAAGTAGAGACACTGCTTATTTATTGGATTCAATGGATTATCTTTATCGGACATTTTTTTACATTTTGATGCATCATGTACTTCGTCTGTTAGACATAATTGTTCAATAAGTATCCTGTGTGATTTTTCTTTATCATGTATTATATGCGATCCTTGTTCTATATGATTTTTAAATGTACTGAGTGTTTTTGGTTGTGATGTTTTACCTACGCCTTCTACAATTGTTATCGTATTTTTACCATCATAACCAATGCCGATGCAATATTGATTTCTTGATAATCCTCTTAGTTGTTTACCGTTCTTTAAAATCTTTTGTGATTCTACAACTGTAAAAAAAGTTTCATCAATGTACACATTATCACCTTTAAGAATAATGTTATCTTGATAATTCTCTAAGATTATAAATAGTTTTTTTAGCCAATATTTAGTAGTTGTAGTGGCATTTTTATTGGTTTTTGATATTACAGACAATCTTTCGTAACGAAAAATATCCAAACAAAATTCAATCCACTCAGTAATATATATTTTTCTATTATCAAATATTGTATTGGTAATTGAAGTGAATGAATGTTTGCATTCATTACAAAAATAACGTTGAATTCCTGCTTTGGTATGTCCATATTTTTGAATATGTTTAGAAGAACATAACTTACATGAATCAACGTCTAACGAATTTAAAAAGGAAACTTCACTTGAGATAACAATAGATTTATGCCTTACATTATAATCCTCAATATATCTTTTTTTAATTAATTCTTGCAAAGGAGTTAGATCATCAAGATTATCCCATGATGTTCTTCTCCTAGAATGATTACGTTTATATTTAATTTTCATGGTGGTGATCCTCTCTGCTTAAGTGAGCAACTATGCAAAGGACCCCCACAGACACAAGTACATAGTTACTCACTTAAGCATACTTGTTTTATGCTTGTAGTAAGCAATACATACTTTATCATAGATTTGATAAATTACCAACACGGTGCAAACTATTATTGAAAATAAAAAATGAATATTTTTAAGAAGTTATGAAAATGGCTCATTTTTAGCTACAAAAAAATAAAAGAATCAAGATTTATTTGTAAGCTATTAGTACTATTTCAATAGTTCAGTTATTTATTTCTAAAAGGTTATGAGAATAAACGAAACTCAAATGTTTTTTATGGACTAAAATCATGTAAAATGATATTAGAGGTGAATAAGATGAAAAAGATAATTGGTATCATACTTTCTTTTACTTTTATTTTTAGTACAATGTTTAATGTTAGCGCAATAGAAACAGATGAAAATAGTTATACTAATGAATCATTTGTTGAAACAGCAAATGATGTAGAAAATATAAGTGAAAATAATCAAATAGAAAATGAGATAGACAATCATATAAAAAACGATCAAACAAGTTTAACTGATGATTCAACAAAACCAATTATTGAACCAAAAATCATGTATAAAACACATATGCAAGATTATGGTTGGAATGATTATGTAAATGAAGACGTTTCGGGTGTTATAGGAAAGTCAAAAAGATTAGAAGCTATCAAAATAAAACTTGATTTAGGAAGTTATGAAGGTTCTGTTGCTTACACTACACATGTTCAAGATATAGGATGGAGTGAATATGTATCTGATGATCAATTAAGTGGAACGATAGGCAAGTCAAAACGAGTAGAAGCTATTAAAATAAAATTAGTAGGCAATATTTCAGAGTATTATGATGTATATTATCGTGTTTATGTACAAATAATGGGTGGCTAGATTGGACGTGTAATGATGCAAGTGCAGGTAGCGAAACTTATGGAAAACGTTTAGAAGGAATAAATATTAAGCTTATAAAAAAAGGTGACACTACTCCAACAAATACGCAAAATCCATTTCTATATCCTGGATATGTCTATTATTCAACACATGTCCAAGATTATGGCTGGTTATCTAACGTTGGAAATGGAGCATTAAGTGGTACAACAGGAAAATCAAAACGAGTAGAAGCATTAAAGGTGGCCTTATGTAATTTATCATATAGTGGAAAAGTTGAATATAGTGGACATGTTCAAAATATTGGTTGGCAAAATTATGTAAGTAATGGAGCTACAAGTGGTACTACTGGAAGGAATTTAAGATTAGAAGCTATCAAAATTAAATTAGGAGATAATGCTTTTAGTGGAGATATAGAATATAGTACACATGTTCAAGATTATGGTTGGTTGGATTATGTAAGTAACGGCGCTTTTTCAGGAACAATTGGTAAATCAAAAAGAATAGAAGCTATTAAGATAAGACTTACAGGTGAAATTAGTCAATATTATGATGTTTTTTATAGAGTTCATTGTCAGGATATTGGTTGGATGGAATGGACTGCTAATGATCGAATAGCTGGAACAACAGGTGGAAGTTATAAAATTGAAGCTATTCAAATAAAGTTATATCCTAAAAATATGCAAAATCCTGGGATTTCAAGTAAATCAGCTATAAATTTCAAAAAGAATAATGGTTATAATGTTTGTTATGATGCAAATGGAAAATTATATGAAGATGCTCAAAGTTTATTAGGAACTAGAAATACTTATGTTTTAAGGGTGAATAAAGCAACAAATGTTGTTATTGTTATAGTGGCTAATGGAGAAGGAACTTTTAATATAGCTTATAAAAGATTTGTTTGTTCAACTGGAAAAGATACACCACCTGGAACATACTATACACCTGCTAAATATCGTTGGAAATTATTAATGGGTCCAAGTTATGGACAATATTCAACAAGAATTGTAGGTGGGATATTATTCCATTCTGTACCATATAATAAACAAAATCCTTATACATTATCGGCTAAAGCATTTAATCAACTAGGAACAACTTGCTCACATGGATGTGTAAGATTAATGTGTAAAGATGCTAAATGGATTTATGATAATTGTGCATTAGGAACAAGAGTTGATATTATAAGTGGTAAAGATCCATTAAGTAAACCTACAGCTCCTAAAATTTCTACGAGTCAAACATGGGATCCAACAGACCCAAATATATAAAAATAATGATAAAAATCCCTGGAAGTTAAAATAGCGACAAGGGATTTTTAATATATTAAAGAGAAATACGTTTAAAAATGATATGTTGAGATATAAATGTAATTATGTTAATATAGGACAGGATGAAAGGAAAATTATGATGGAAATATCAGTAATAATGGCAACATATAAAGAAAAAATAGAACTATTAAAAGTAGCGATAGAATCTATCTTAAAGCAAACATATAATAATTTTGAATTTATTATTATTTTAGATAATCCTGAAAATATTGAACATATTAGGTGTATAGAAAATTATCAAAAAAATGATGATAGAATACGTTTTTATATTAATGAAAAAAATATGGGATTAACAAAAACATTAAATAAAGCATTATCACTTTCAAAAGGTAAATATATTTGTAGAATGGATGCAGATGATGTTTCTATGCCAGATAGAATAGAAAAACAATTACATTATTTAAATCAATATCATTATGATTTAATTGGTGGTTTATCACATATGATAGACGAAAATGGTAAAACGATTTATTCTATTAAAAAAGTACCGACTGATTTTAATAAAATCAAAAAATGTATTAAATATAATCAAGTTATTTCTCATCCTACTTGGTTTGGAAAAAAAGAAGTATTTGAGCAATTAGAAGGATACAGACAAATGCCTTTATGTGAAGATTATGATTTTACATTAAGAGCAATTCTAAAAGGATATAAGATATCTAATCTTAATGAAGTTGTTTTAAAATATAGAATGACATCTGACAGTATTTCTCGTTCTAATTTATTTGAACAATATCTATATGGATGCTATATCACAAAACAATATAGTAAAAAACAAATAGCATCTATAGAATATGCACACAATTATGTAAAAGAACATAATAATTCAAAAAATGCCAAAAAATATTTAAAAGCGAATAAATATTTCAATGATGCTTTAAATGATATAGAAAATAAATCGTTTATTTCGTTTATAAAAAATGGATTATTATTATTATTTGCTTCAAAATATTATCTTAATAAAATTTATAGATTTGTAATGGTAACTTTATATAGTTAATGGGGGCTTATATGAAAATTTCAGTAGCAATGTGTACCTATAATGGGGAAACATATATTTTAGAACAATTAAAAAGTATTATTAATCAAACAAAACAAGTTGATGAAATCATTATTTGTGATGATTGTTCTAGTGATCAAACTACAACTTTAGTTGAAAATGCTTTGAACAATACATCTATAAATTATAAACTTATTAAAAATGAAAAAAATATGGGCTTTAAGAAAAACTTTTATAAAGTATTAAGTTTATGTACAGGAGATATCATTTTTTTATGTGATCAAGATGACGTTTGGATGGAAAATAAAGTAGAAGCAATGTATCAAAAATTTGAAGAAAATAAAGAAGCTTTACTTGTTTTTAGTAATGGTGAAGTCACAGACAAAGATTTAAATTATAAGATAAGCTTATTTGAATCTATTTCCTTTAAAAAAGATTATATGAAAAGTAATGATGAAATTCTTAAACATATTCTCGCGGATAATTATGTTACAGGAGCTGCGGCAGCTTTAAAAAAAGAATTATTAGATTTTGCAATGCCTTTTCCTGAAAAATGGGCACATGATTATTGGTTAGGTGTTATTGCTGCAATTAATAATGGATTATATTATGTAGATGAAATGCTTTTTAAATATAGACAACATGAAAATAATACTATTGGTGTTAATAAAAAAGTGAATATGAACTTGTTGAAAAGATTATTTGCGAAAAGAGAAGATGGTAATAAAAATAGGGATAATCTATATGCTGAAATAAGATTGCCTTTGTTAGAAGCCTTGATAGATTATTGTAAAATGAAAAATGTTAATAAGGTTTATTATGGATATGTGTTAGATAATTATCATTTTTGGAAAAAAAGAGAAAATTTTGCAAATAGTAATGTAATAAAAAATTCATTTATTGTATTAAAAGATGTATTATCTAAACAACAAGAAATTCATAGAAATACATCTCATCCTGTTTTAAAAGATTTTATTAAAGGAATTGCACTTGCAAATAAGAATAAATAAAAAGGAGTTTTTATGAAAAAAACACTTACAAATATTTTTTACAGTTGTTGTGTACAATTATTAGGAATAATTGTACCTTTAATTACATCTCCCTATATTTCAAGAATTTTAAGACCAACGAATTTAGGAATTTATACATATATTGACTCTGTTTCACAGGTTTTTATGACAATTGGGTTGATAGGATTATCTAATTATGGTATACGTGAAATAGCTTATTCAAAGGATAATAAAAAGGAGCGTTCTAAAACTTTCTTTGAAATAATGATTTTAAGAATTATTTTATTAGCAATATCATATTTTTGTTATTGTTTCTTTATGAAAGGAACAAAATATGAAATGTATTCTATTTACCAAATAATTTGGTTTGCGGGTTCTTTCTTAGATGTTGTTTGGGTATTTAATGGATTGGAAGATTTTAAAACGGTTGTTTTAAGAACAGTTTTAGTTAAAACTGTAAATGTTTTTTGTATTTTTATATTTATAAAATCACCAGCAGATTTATTAAAATATATTCTTTTAATGGGAATATGCCAAGCATTGGGAACCTTAATATGTTATAAGAGTTTAAAAAGAGTTATTGAAATACCAAATTTTAAAGAATTAAATATCTTTAGACATCTTATTCCAACTTTAAAAATTGCTTTGCCACAAATAGTAACACTTATCTTTTATCAAATGGATAAAATTATGTTGGAATGGATATTAGATGATTCTGCTGTTTTGGCTTTTTATGATTTAGCAGATAAAATTGTTAAAATTCCTGTAACGGCTATAACAGCGATAAGTACTGTTATGTTACCTAAAAGTTCAAAATATTTTATAGATAATGATCATGCAGGATTAACAAAAAGTTTACAAGCTACAGTTGATTTTTCAATCATGTTAATTATTCCTATGTTTTTAGGATTGATGAGCATTTCATGTGGATTTGTACCTTGGTTTTATGGAAGTGAATATTTAGAAGTTTCTTATATTATTATTACTTTATGTCCTGTTATTATCGCAAGAGGTTTATCAAGTATTTCAAGCTCACAATATTTGGTTCCTACAAAAAATACACGTTATCTTACATATTCAAGTGTTTTTGCTGCAATTATAAATGTTGTTATTAATTTTATAACAATTCCAATTTTAGGAGTTTATGGAGCAGTATTAGGAACAATTTTTGCAGAATTTAGTGTAACAATTATTCAATTCTATTACATGTTAAAAGATATAAAAATAAAAGATATGTCAAGAAGTTTTATAAGATATACTTTATTTGGTTGTATCGCTTGTGGTTGTTCTTTAGTTGTATGGTATCTATTAGATACACATATTTATACAACTATTTTACAAATAGGATGTGCAATGATTGTTTATTTAGGATTATTAGTTGTATCTAAAGATAAACTTTTAGAAAATATTCATTTTAAAAAATAAAATGTGAGGTTTATATGAAAAAATTATATATTGTCTTTGATCAAATTCCAAGTAAAGAAAGTGGTGGGCTTATAGCAACATATTTTAATTTGGTAAAACTATTAGACCAAGACTTTGAAATTCATATTGTTTCAATATTTAATACAAATAAGAAAAATAAAAATTTATTTGATCAATATCCAATACATGTTGTTGATAAAAATTTAATAGATATGCGTTTTTATAAAATATTTTCTTACTTATTAAAAGAAAAAAATATAAAAAAATTTATCTATGGCATAAAAAGTTTATTTTTATATTTTTTTTCTATTCCAATTATAAAGAAAAAGATATCTAAAATGATTTATAATGATGATCGTGTTGTTGTTTCTTCACCATCAGCAGCAATCTTTATGCCTAGAAATTTAAATTTTATATTAGAAATTCATACAAAGTATGAGTACTTTTTTGGAAGCAATAAATTAGGTAAATTGCAAAGTATGTTGATGACTAGACCACAACTCATTTTATTTAGAAGCAAAGTGGATGCAAATAAGGCAAAAAATCAATATTTAACAGATTATATGTATAATACGATTGACGTAGAAAAAATATGTGCTATAAAAGATTATGAACAGGTAAAAAATAAATTTTTGTTTGTTGGACGTCTATCTTCTGAAAAAAATCTTTTTAAATTATTAAGTGTTGCTGCTATCTTAAAAGAAAAAAATCAAAATTTTACAATTGATATTTATGGTACAGGTGAAATGTATGAAAGTCTTAAAGAAGAAATTTATCGATTACATTTAGAAGATTATGTTATTTTAAAGGGATTTATTAATGATAAACATATCTATTTTAATTATGCGGTTTTTTTACTTACATCAACTATTGAAGGTTTTCCCTTAACAATTATTGAGGCAAAAGCTAATGCTACTCCTACAATTACAACATTTTGGGGAGAGGCTGTGAATGAAACGGTTACAGATGGCTATGATGGATATATTATAGAAGATCCTAATGAAATAGCAGACAAGTTAATTATATTAATGAATAATCAGGCGTTATTAAAAAAATTAAGTGAAAACGCACTTAACGAGTTTGATTGCTTTTCAAGAAAAGAATCAAGAAAAAAATGGTTAGAAATATTAAAATAAAAATGGAGGTACAAAATGAAAACTTTAGTTATAATTCCAGCGTATAATGAAGAAGAAAGCATTTTAAGAGTTGTTAGAAATCTTGAAAATGCTAATATTGATTGCGACTATGTTGTAATCAATGATTGTTCTAAAGATAGTACAGGGAAAATTTTAGATGAGAATAATATTAATCATATTGATTTGCCGGTTAACTTAGGATTAACTGGTGCAGTACAAACAGGGTATAAATATGCTTATTATAATAATTATGATGCAGCTATCCAATTTGATGGTGATGGACAACATTTACCAGAATATATACCTAGTTTAGTAAAAGAAATAGAAAATGGATATGATATTGTTATTGGATCAAGATTTGTGGATGAAAAGAAGCATTTTAGCATGAGAATGTTAGGTAGTAGAATTATTACTGCAATGATTAAACTAACAACAGGTGCCACTATTAATGATCCTACAAGTGGAATGAGAATCATTAATAAAGAATTAATTAAAGATTATGCTTTTGAATTAAATAGAAAACCAGAACCTGATACACTTGCATTTCAAATAAAAAAAGGTTATAAAGCAAAAGAAGTACAAGTTAAAATGGAAGATAGACTTGCTGGTACAAGTATTTATACAGGGATAGGAAGTTCTATCAAATATATGTTAAAAGTATTAGTAACAATTATATTCTTTAATTAGGAGGTAACGTATGAGTTTAACATTACAAATATTATTAATTATATTCACTGTTTTATTCTTTATTATTTTAGTAAAGAATGTTAAAAAAGGTAAATTAAGAACCGATTATGCTTTAGCATGGATTCTTTGTTCGATAGCATTAATTATTTTAAGTATTTTTCCACAGATTGCTTTTTTTGCAGCTAGGCTTATAGGTGTCATTTCAACTGCAAATATGGTTTTTGCTGCTATTATTTTTATGCTCATTATTTTAGTTTATATTTTATTTAATAAGGTTTCTATGTTAGAAGAAAAGCAAAAGGACTTAATTCAAGAAATTGCTATTTTGAAAAAGAAAAATGATTTAAAATAGATATAATATTAATTATAATAAAATCTTATTTATTATATAAATCGGTATTTTGTTAAGTAAAGAGTACACGATATTATTCAAAATAATGCAGAAATCAAAATTATTCTATGTACACCAGTTAAGATAATGGCAGTCATCATTTTAATTAAAAAATTATTTGATGTAAATTAGGATTATATATTTCTAATTTAAAAGTCAACTCTCTTTATAAAGGGTTATTATGGATAATGTAAATTTTGAAAAGATATTTGTAAAATAAAAATATATTTATATTAATTAAATCAAATAATGATAGGAAAATATGTAGTATTAATTGTAGATAAAGCGTGCTATATATTTTAGGGAGGATAAAATTGAAAAAGCTAACTAGGAAAAAAATATTTATATTTATCTCGCTAATATTTATTTTAGTAAACATCTTTTTTTTGATGAAAGATAAAATATCAGGCGAGCATAAATTTAGTGTGTATAATGATCCAGAAAGTGTTAATTATGTGAATATCACTAATAAAGAGCCAATTTATCAGAAATTTAGTGTATACAATAAAAAGATAAATGCGATTGTTTTAAGAACAAGTAAAGAGGAAAAAATAGAAGGATATTCACAATTAAACTATAAAGTATATTATGGAAAAAAAATCGTAATTGATGACAATGTAGATTTGAATAATATACCTGAAGATACTGATATAACAATTTATCTGAAAAAAGAGTTATCAAATGTTGATAATCAAGATTTAAAACTCTCACTTGAATTAAAATCAGGGTCGGAATTTTCATTACAATCGTCTAAATCAGGAAATTTATGTATGAGTATAATTTCTAGGGAAACTACAAATTATATGAAATGTGTTTATACTATAGGTGTTATTTTAATAATTTTTTCTATAATTGCATATTTATGCTTATATAAATTTAATATTGCAATACATAAAGTCTTCTTTATTTCTGCAATTGTTTTGGGATGTGTTGTATGTTTTTTAATTCCTATTGATAACGTTCCAGATGAAGAAAACGCACATATCACAACCGCATATCATTATTCAAATGTATTTTTAGGAATAAAAGATGATAAACATAATGTTAGAGTAAGAAGCAGTGATTTGGACACAATGTATGGTTTTTCCTACATTAATAACAATAAATTTGTTAAATACATTCAACTAATGAAAGATAATTCAAATGTTAATGAAATACTTGTAAATAGTAATATGGAAATTTTGGATGTTGGTTCATTTTCTTTTACTTATTACTTAAGTGCTATAGGTATTTCTATTGGAAGAATACTTGGATTAAATGGTATTCTTTGTTTGCTTTTAGGACGGCTATTGAATTTTATTTTGTTTTTAGGCGTTGCAACATATTCTATAAAGAATTTACAATGTTTTAAAAATATCGCTACATTTGTATGTTTATTACCTATGACCTTGCAACAAGTTTTTTCTTTATCTTATGATAGTATTGTTATTTCACTATCAATTTTAATATTGACTTTAACTTTAAATTTGTTTTATACAAAAAAAATATCGGCAAGACAAACTATATTATTAGTAATATCATGTCTTTTAATATCAATATGTAAGCATTTTGCATACGCACCTATTATTTTAGCACCGTTGTCGTATTTATTAACTAAAATAGATTTTAGTAAAGTAAAAACTATACTAGCAAAAAGAAGTTTTAAAATAATATTGATAGTATTCATAATTGTCTGTTTAATTTTAGGATGCTTTCTTCTTTTAAATTTAAAATCACATGCCGTGGAGGGAACGATGCTATATTTATTTGTACACCCAAAATTATTATATTTATCTATTAGAGATACACTGTATGATAAGGTAGAGTTTTATATGTCATCCGCAATGTGCAATTCAATGGGGTTATGTCATATTTCTGTACACTATGGAATTATTATTTCTTATTATATTTTAATGTTTTATGTGATTATTAATTCAAATAATAGAAAAAATATCATGCCACCATATGTGACATTAATCTTTGCAATTTTATTTTTAATAAGTTTTTTTGGAATAATAGTTTCTATGTATACATGGTCATATAGTACGGGTATTTTTCAGACTAGAGTAGTTTCTGGAGTTCAAGGAAGATATATGTTACCTGTGATACCATTCTTGCTTACAGCTATTGCTTCAAATTGTAATCCAATAAAAAATGATAGACAGGTTAATAAAACCGTCTTATATTCAAGCATATATTTAAATATATTGACAATGTTTTCTATTATGATTACTTTGGGACATTAATAAAATTTGAGTAATAGAAGTTAAGTAAAATAATTAATATAAAGATATATATGATTATGTTTTAAATCAAAATAATGGCAAATCTTTTTATGAATATTATTTATGTATATTATAGGAAATAATAGGGTGATAGTTACTTATGAAAAAAATAATTTATAGTTTAATATCTTTAATATTGATGATAACCCTTTGTGGATGTAAAAATAATAATCAGGATGGTTTATATCAATTACCTAATCAATCATATAGTCAAATGATGTCGTATATTATTGAGGATAAAGGACACACGATTGTTATTGATGGTGGAACAGCAGAAGATAGTGAATATTTATTTTCTAAAATAAAAAAAATGTCTTCAAATAATACAGTAGATGCATGGTATTTAACGCATTATCATAAAGATCACACAGGTGCACTAGCAAAATATTTATTAGAAAATGACAATAGTATAAAAATTAAAAATATATATTATAATTTTCCAAAAGATAAATGGGTTGAACAATATGAACCCAATAGGTATCAAGATTACCAAACAATTACAGGTGCATTAAAGAAATTTGAAAACAAACATATTGTGCATCAAGATGATACTTTTGAGTACGGAGATGTAAAAATAAAAGTATTAAGAAGTTATAATCAAAATATTACGAATAATGCTGGTAATAACTCGTCTTCTGTTTATAAATTCAACATTAGAAAAACATCTATTTTGTTTTTAGGAGATTTAGGTGTAGAAGGTGGCGAAGAATTGTTATCTAATTCAAAAAATGAAATAGAAAATATAGATTATGTACAAATGGCTCATCACGGGCAAGCTGGTGTAACAGAAAATGTTTATCGGGTTATCAATCCAAAGTATTGTCTATGGCCAACACCTGATTGGTTATGGGAAAATAAAGAAAAAGTATATAAAACAGATGAAACTAAGAAATGGATAAATAAATTAAATGTAAAAAAGAATTATATTGTAAAAGATGGGTTGATACATATAACAATTAAATAATTTTGACAATAAATGAAAAAATCGTATAATACATTATTGTATTATACGATTTTAAAAAATGATGGAGGATTCAATGAATTTATTAAAGAGTATAAAAAAGAATAAGCAGTTAATAATGTATCTAAGTAAAGATGATATAAAGAAAAAATATGCAGGATCATACTTAGGTATTATATGGGCTTTTGTACAACCATGTGTAACAATAGTCATTTATTGGTTTGTATTTGAAATGGGTTTAAGAGCTAAAGCTCCTAGTGGTTTTGGTGATAATGTTCCTTTTATTGTGTGGATTATGTGTGGACTAATACCATGGTTCTTTTTTAGTGATGCATTAAATTGTGTAACTAATGTATTTGTTGAATATAGTTATTTAGTAAAAAAGGTTGTATTTGATATTGAAATATTACCAATTATTAAAATATTATCATCACTATTTGTTCATATTTTCTTTATTGCATTATTATTCTTAGTAATGGCTATTTTTGGATATTATCCAACACCAGTATTTTTGAATGTGTTTTATTATTCTATTTGTTTGATTGCTTTAGTTCTTACATTAGGTTATTTTACATCAAGTTTAGTTGTTTTCTTTAGAGACATGGGGCAAGTTGTACAAGTGGTTTTACAAGCAGGAATGTGGATTACTCCTATAATGTGGTCTTTTGATATGATTAGTAAATATTGGTTTTCTATTATCTTTAAGTTAAATCCAATGTATTACATAGTAGAAGGCTATAGAAATTCGTTATTAGGAGGTCAATGGTTTTTTCAAAGTCCTCAATTAACAGCGTATTTTTGGATATTAATTTTAGTTCTTGGTTTTATAGGAAGTCATATCTTTAAAAAGATGCGACCACATTTTTCAGATGTATTATAAGGAGACTGCTATGGAGAAAGTAATTGAAATAAAAAATATTACTAAAATATATAATTTATACGATAAACCAACAGATCGTTTAAAGGAAGTGCTATTCCCAAAATTTTCAAAGCACAAAGAATTCTCGGCATTAAAAGATGTTTCATTTGATGTAAAAAAAGGTGAGATTTTAGGGATCATTGGAAAAAATGGGAGTGGAAAATCTACAATATTAAAAATCATCACAAATGTGTTAACTCCAACTTCAGGAGAAGCAATTATTAAAGGGAAAATTGCTGCATTACTAGAGCTTGGCGCAGGATTTAATATGGAATATACTGGAATTGAAAATATTTACTTAAATGGGCAAATGATAGGTTTTTCAAAAGAAGAAATGGATGAAAAACTAGATGATATTATTGAATTTGCTGATATTGGTGATCATATTTATCAACCGGTTAAAACTTATTCAAGTGGTATGTTTGCACGTTTAGCTTTTTCTGTAGCTATTTCAGTAGATCCGGATATTTTAATTGTTGACGAAGCATTATCTGTTGGTGATGTATTTTTTCAAAATAAATGTTATCGACGCTTTGATGATTTTAGACGTAGAGGAAAAACAATTCTATTTGTTACACATGACATGGGAAGTGTCATTAAATACTGCAATAGATGTGTATTGTTAAATGCAGGAAAAAAAGTAGCAGAAGGTTCTCCTCAAGAAATGGTTGACTTGTATAAAAAAATAATGGTTGGCCAATGGGATGAAAGAGATGAAAATTCAGAAAAAATTATTGATCAAAAAGTTGAAAAAGTGTTAGAAGAAAACAAAAAACTTTGGAAAGAACAAATGGTTATTAATCCTGATATTGAAGCTTATGGAGATGGAAGAGCGGAAATTATTGATTTTGGTATTTTTTCTACGGATGGTAATATAGGTAATAATGTTTACAAAGGTGATTATTACGATGTTAAAATGAAAGTAAGAATTAATGAAGATAATTTATCTCCAATATTTGCGTTTAAATTAAGAGATGTAAAAGGTTCGGAATTAACTGGAACAAATACAATGTTGGAAAATATTGATACTAGTAATTTAAAAAAAAGTGATATTGTTACTGTGACATTTAGACAAAAACAATATTTGCAACCTGGTCAATATTTACTATCTCTTGGATGTACTGCATTTGAAGGTGATAATTTAGTTGTATATTCTAGAAATTATAATTGTTGTGTTTTAGGTGTTGTAGCTGATAAAGGAACAATTGGAGTATTTGATAGTGAATCACAAGTGAATATTGTTGTAGAAGAATAAATGATCATTTATTCTTCTTTTGTATATGCTATAATAAATTATGAATTTAAAAGGAGGAATTTCTATGTCAAAAAAAGAAAATAAATTTGAAAACTATAATCAATTTCATCTATTGTCGACACTAAGAAAAAACACAATCATGTGGTATCCTTTTAAAAATAATTCTAAAATATTACATATTGGAAGTGAGGCAGGAATACTTACTGAATTTTTATGTACTAAAGGCGAAGTATTTTGTATAAATGAAAATGTAGATTTAAATACTATTAATCAAATTAGAAATCCAAATGCACACATTTATGATTATAGTATTCCTAAATTTATTTCAGATTTTCATCATAAAGTTGATTATGTTGTTATAGAAGGATTATTGGATACAATTTCTAATAAAAAAGATGTGCTCACGAAATGTCAAAATATATTAAATGAAGGTGGGCAAATAATTATTTTGACAAATAATAAATTAGGAATTCAATATTTTTCAGGTGCAAAAGATAATATAATCAGCAATGATTTTGCTAATATATTATCTAATAACAATTTATATACAAAAAAACAATGGTGTGAATTATTAGATAATCTAAAGTTAAAATATCAATTTTATTATCCATATCCAAACTACGAATTTAGTGAATATGTTTTTTCTAATATACCAAATGTATCTGACATTAACAGAAGTCTTTCTATTTTTGAAGGATATAGAAATGAATATTTTGATGAAGTTAAAGCGATGCGGCACATTATAGAAATGGGTTCTTTTGAAGATTTTGCTAATTCATATATGATTATAATTAATGCATCATGTCCGATCAAATATACTAAATTTGCTAGAGAAAGAAAAAAAATCTATCAAATTTATACAAGTATTGTTAATAGAAATGATGATAAGTATGTGGTTAAAACCCCTATTTATGATATTGGAAAGGAACATATGAATCATATATACAAAACGTATAAGAAAATTAAATCAGTTAATAAATATAGCAATATTGCTTATTGTCCAGTAATCAAAGATAATAATAACCTAATATTTAATTTCATTAAAGGCAAAACATTAGAAGAATTAATAAATGAAGATGTTGAAAAAAATAATGTGTATGAAATAGAAAAAAAATTAGACATTGTTGATAAAATCATTTCAATAGGGGAATGTACACCTTTTAAAGTAAACGAATCTTTTTTAGAAATATTTACAAATCAAGACTATTCAATTTTAAATGACAAAGAATGTTATGAAATTACTAATATAGATTTGATATTGGATAATATTTTAGTAAATGATTGCTATAATGTAATAGATTATGAATGGATTCTAGATTGCCAAGTACCTAAGTCATTTATTATGTTTAGAACAATTTTTCACAGCCATGCTCTTTCAAAATTACCAAAAGATATTTTGGACAGAATTTATCAAAGATATGGAATCTCAAAAGATTTGGGTCGTATTTATTTGAATATGGAAGTTCATTTTCAAGAGTATGTATCTAATTTTAAATTAGAAAATATATATAAAGATTTACAATGCGTAAAATTGCCAATTAGAAATGAAAAAAATAGAGTTAAAATATTTAGATGTATACAAAAATCTATTGAACAAAAACAAATTGTTGTTGATAGTCTTAACTATGATTTAACATTTAATATTAATAAAGAACAAAATTTAAAAATTGAATTAGGTGAAATGGCAATATTAAAAATTGAAAAAATAAAATTAGGTGATACAGCAGTTAGTGATTTTACAACTAATGCAGTGCTAATAAATGGAAATGATTATTATTTTGATAGTAAACCTATAATAGAAATTCAAAATAATGGTAATGAACTCGTAAAAATTGAGGGAATATGTTATTATTACGGAGAGACAGAGGTAAGTGATATTCTTAGATTAACATTAGATAATGATAATTTACTAAAAAAATGTAAAGAATTAAATAGGTGCAATGAAAATTTAAATAATCATATCGAAAAATTGAGAAAGCATTTTGTTGTAAAACTAATCGATAAGATAGGAGATTAAAATGGATGTAAGTATTGTAATACCAACAAAAAACGGTGGTAATTTATTTGATGAAGTATTAACAGCAATTGATCAGCAAAAAACGAAATATTCATTTGAAGTTATTTGTGTGGATTCTGGGTCAAGCGACCAAACTATAGAAACTATAAAAAAGCATCACTGTATTTTAAAACAAATACCTAAAGAAGAATTTGGACATGGAAAAACAAGAAATTTAGGTGCTAGTTTAGGAACTGGAGAGTATATTATTTTTATAACACAAGATGCTAAACCTGCAAGTAATAAATGGTTAGAAAATTTCATAAATGCTATGAAATTAGATGAATCAGTTGTAGGTGGATTTGGAATACATTATCCATATCCTGATTGTAATTTGCTTGACAAAAGAGATTTATATTATCATTTTAAAGGTTTTGGTGAAGATAATACAATTTATTATTTGGAGGATAAAGAAAGATATAATAATGAAGAAGGCTATCGTCATTTACTTTCATTTTTTTCAGATAATAATTCTTGTTTAAAGAGAAGCATTTGGGAAAAATATCCTTATGATGATGTGAATTTTGCTGAGGATCAAATATGGGCACGTAAGATGATAGAACTCGGTTATAAAAAAATATATTGTCCATTTGCACCAGTGTATCATTCACATAATTACCCTTTAAAAACGTATAAGAAAAGATATTTTGATGAATACAAGGGATTATATGAACTTCATGGATTTGAAAATGTGCACAATTGGGTGGATTTGATTTTAAAATATGTGAAAACCACATTAAATGATATTCGCTATGTAAAAAGTGTTAAAATTTCGAAAAAAGAAAAATTGCATTGGATTAAATATGCGATTATTAGAAATTGGCATAGATTTTATTCATCTTATCAAGCTGTAAAATATTTTAAATATCCAAAAGATAAGCAAATAAAAATGGATAAAAAATTATCTCAACAATATGAACAAAGAAGTAATTAAGGAGCATACAAATGAAATTAAAAAAAATAATTGGATCGTTAAAAAAAAGAGGAATTAAAGGTTCGTTTTTAAGATTAAAGAATGGTAATCCAAAAATAAATACTATTGATTTTTGGAGTTTTATCACAAATCAAAAATCTATTCCGTTTAGTAAAGAGGATTATGAAAAACATAGAAATGAAGAAATTACTTTAAACTGGGTAATTCCTGAAATGGGAGTAGGTTCGGGTGGACATATTAACATTTTTAGATTTATTAGTTATTTAGAACGCCATGGAATTCATAACCGTATTTATTTATATAGGGCAGCTAATTTTTTTGATAATGAATCAGTAAGAAAGTTTGTAAAAAAATATTTTACAATTCTTGATCAAAATGCTGAAGTTTTTTGTGATGTTAAATATATGGAGTATGCACATGGAACAGTTGCTACTAGCTGGGATACAGCATATCATGTAAAAAATTTTAATAATACTATTTCAAAGTTTTATTTCGTACAAGACTTTGAACCCTATTTTTTCGCACATGGTTCAGAATATGAATTTGCTGAGAATACATATAAATTTGGTTTTAGAGGGTTAACTGCAGGTGACTGGCTAAAAGATATTTGTATTAATCAGTATAATATGAAGGCTGATAGTTTTGGATTTTCTTACGATAAAGAATTATATAAACCTAAAGAAAAAAAGGATTCAATTAAGAGAGTTTTCTTTTATGCTAGACCTGTAACACCTCGTCGTGATTTTGAATTAGGTTTATTGGCTCTTAATGAACTTACAAAGAAAATGCCAGAAGTTGAAGTTGTATTTGCTGGATGGGATGTGTCTGCTTATGAAATACCTTTTAAACATGTTAATAAAGGCATTGTAAGTTTAGAAAATTTATCAGATTTATATGCTACTTGCGATTTATGTTTGATTATATCTAATACTAATTTATCGTTACTTCCATTAGAAGTGATGGCATCTGGATCTGTTGCAGTATGTTCAAAAGGACCAAATAGTGAATGGTTAGTTAATGAAGAAAATAGTATCTTGGTTGACTATGACCCAATTCAAATTGCTGATACATTAATAGAATATTTAAATAACCCAGAAAAGCTTTCTGCTATTAGAAATAAGGGAATTGAATTTGCTATTAATACTTCATGGGAAAATGAAGGAGAAAAAGTTAAAAAGGCAATTATGAAAGGTATAAAAGAAGATGAAGAATGTATTAATAATAGGTGGTAATGGGTTCATTGGGCAAAATTTGTCAAAAACTTTATTAAAATACCAATATAACGTTTTTTCTTTTGATATCCAATTACCTAAATTAAAATTAGAAAAAGTGAATTATCTTGTTGGTGACTTTTTTGATGATGAAATATTAGAAAAGTCATTATCAGGAATTGACTTAGTAGTTCATTCGTTAAGTACAGTAAACCCAGGAAATTCGAATACACGTTTTTTACAAGGTTATTCGAGGGATTTTGTTCAAAGCGTAAAATTATTTGATATGTGTATAAAAAAGAATATTAGGGTTATTTTCTTATCTTCTGGTGGAACTGTATACGGTGTACAAAAAAAGCAACCAATAGTTGAAGATACTATAGCTGCGCCAATAAATCATTATGGATCAGTAAAATTGTGTATTGAAACTGTAATGAAGACATTCAATACCCAATTGCATACAAAGATGATCATTGCAAGAATTTCTAATCCTTATGGACCAGGACAAGATTATAATAAAGGTGTTGGGTTTATAGATGCTGCATTAAAGAAGTGTTTAAATGGGGAAACAATTGAAATTTGGGGCGATGGAGAAGTAGTTCGAGATTATATATATATAGATGACGTTTGCGAAATGATATGTTCTTTAATCAATTACAATGGTGAGCAGGAAGTCTTTAATTTAAGTAGTAACGAAGGGGTATCATTGAATAGAGTTATTGATGAACTTAAACAGCTAAATCTACAACCACATGTAATATATAAGGATTCAAGAAGTGTTGACGTTTCTAAAGTGGTGCTAGATAACAGTAGAATAGAAAAAATTCATCCAATGAAGATAAGATCTTTTAAAGAAGGAATAAGTGAGTATTATAACTATTTAAAAGGGAGTAAAAATCAATGAAAGTATTAGTTACAGGTGTTAATGGTCAATTAGGCTATGACGTTATGAATGAATTAAATCAAAGAGGACATGAAGCAATTGGAAGTGATATTACTGAAAGTAATGAACATTTTCAAAAATATGTTCAATTAAATATTACAAATAAAGAAGCTGTAGAAAAAGAAATTAAAAAAATCAATCCTGATGTTGTTATTCATTGTGCAGCATGGACTGCTGTAGATTTAGCAGAGGATGATGATAAGGTAGAAAAAGTAAGAGATGTTAACGCTAAAGGAACAGAAAATATTGCTTTAGTATGTAAAAAGTTAGATTGTAAAATGATTTATATTTCTACAGATTATGTATTTAACGGACAAGGTGAAACACCTTGGGATCCTGATTGTAAAGATTACAAACCATTAAATGTTTATGGACAAACTAAATTAGAAGGAGAACTTGCTGTTTCTTCTAACTTAGATAAATATTTTATTGTTCGTATTGCTTGGGTATTTGGTGTTAATGGTAAAAACTTTATTAAAACAATGTTAAATGTAGGAAAGAAATATCCACAAGTTAAAGTTGTTAATGATCAAATTGGTACACCAACATATACTTATGATCTTGCCCGATTATTAGTAGATATGGCTGAAAGTGATAAATATGGTTATTATCATGCGACTAATGAAGGTGGATATATTTCATGGTATGATTTTACAGTAGAAATCTTTAAACAAGCAGGATATACTACAGAAGTTCTACCAGTAACAACTGAAGAATATGGATTATCTAAAGCTGCTAGACCATTTAATAGTAGATTAGATAAATCTAAACTTGTAGAAAATGGATTTAAACCATTACCTACATGGCAAGACGCATTAAGCAGATATTTAAAAGAAATTGAATATTAAGATTGATTCGCTCATTTTAAATGAGCGAATTTTTCGTATACAACAATTATTTAAACTTTTTATAAAATTAATTTGATTTCTTTGTCTAAAATAAGTTTTATAAGGGTAAAATGGTACCTAAATGCATTTTAAACAAAGTTTTTATGTTATACTGTTTCTAACAAAAGAAAGGGATAGTTATGAAAGTATCATTAGTAATGGCTGTATATAATGGCGAAAAGTATTTAATTGAACAATTAGATTCTATTAGAAAACAAACGTATCTAATTGATGAAGTAATATTAATAGATGATGTTTCTACAGATAATAGCTATGAATTGATTCATCAATATATCGATGGATATAAACTTATCAATTGGAAACTTATTAAAAATGAAAATAATTTAGGATATCGTAAAAACTTCAAAAAAGGTTTAGAGATAGTAGATGGTGATATCATCTTTTTAAGTGATCAAGATGATCGTTGGCATTTAAATAAAATAGAAGTGATGGTTGAAAAAATGAGTCAATCCAATATTTTATCTCTAGCATCGAGTTTTAATTTTATGGATCAAGATGGAAATTGTTTTGAAATTGAAAAACAAAAAGGAAAATCAAATAATAATTTACTTTTTCAAGAAGTGAATAAAGAGTTAACAAAAGTAAATTTAAAAACAGTATTACAAAGTAATTTTTCACAAGGATGCTGTATGGCTATAAAAAAAGAATTATTAAAAATTTATTTAAATGAGAATAATGATAGTGTGCCTCATGATTGGGCATTAAATGCTTTATCTGCAGTAAATGATGGTTGTTATTATTTAAATCAAGTATTAATAGATTATAGAATTCATAATAATAATACAATTGGTTTAGAAAATTTATTAGATGAAAAATCTATACTAAAGAAAAGAGTAAATCGTAGAATATCATTTTTAAATGAACAAGAAAGTATTGCAAATTATTTAATTTCAAAAAAATTAGATAATAATTCATTATGTATTCGATATCAACAGTACTTAGAGAAAAGAAAAAAATATATGTATGAGAAAAAGATTTTTTCATGCCTAATATATTACATTAGGGGTGGATACAAAGAATTCGGTAGTTTAAAAACTTGGTTGGGAGACATGACTAATATTGTTCACCAATAATTTAAAAAGGAGACTGTATGGAAAAAATATTATTAATATCAAATATGTATCCATCTAAAAAATATAAACATTATGGTGTGTTTGTTCAAAATACAGCAAGTATTTTGAAAAATAATGGATATCAAGTAGATGTATCAGCTTTAAAAAAGAAAGATAGTAAATTAGGTAAATTAGGTGGATATTTAAGTTTTTATATAAAAAGTATCTTTTTGTGTTTATTTCATCGCTATGATTATCTTTATGCTCATTATATTTCTCATTGTGCATTATTAATTAAAATCATTAAGAAATTAAAGCCAGATATAAAAGTTATTGTAAATGTTCATGGAAATGATGTTGTTCCAGAAGACGCACATGATGAGAAGTTTATTCCTTTAGTTAAATCAACATTACCTCTAATAGATTTATGTATTGTACCATCAAGTTATTATCAAAAGGTCATGATGGAACAATATGGATTGAATGAAGATAAAATCAAGATTTTTCCTTCAGGAGGTATTAATTTTGATATCTTTAAAGAAATAGAAAACGCTAAAGAAAAATTGCATTTAGATCCAAATAAAAAATGTATAGGTTATATAGGAAGATATGAAAAAAGAAAAGGTTGGGAAGTCTTTTTAAAGGCTATTAGTTTATTAGTAAATGTAGAACAATATCAAATCGTGATGGTTGGTGTTGGTGAAGATGAAGAAAAAGCGAATGCACTTATTCAAGAATATCATTTAGAAAACGTGATAAAAAAATATCCAATGCAAACTCAAAAAGAATTGGCGTTATTTTATTCAGCTATTGATATTTTTTGTTTTCCAACCTATCGTAAAAGCGATAGTTTAGGATTGGTTGGATTAGAAGCTATGGCTTGTGGATGTATTGTGATTGCTTCAAATATGGCAGGACCAACAAGTTATATTAAAGATCAAAAAAATGGTTTTTTCTTTAATCCAAAAGATGGTAAAGATTTAAATCAAAAAATAGAAGATGTTCTATCAATGGATGAACATCAAATAAAAGATATTAAAAATAATGCTTATCAAACGGCTAAGGAATATGATGTAAATGATATTTCTCAAAATCTAGTAGATATTTTTAATGAGATATAGGATGTGAAGGTATGGATGTGTCAGTTATTATTCCTATTTATAAAGGAAATGGATATATAGAATCTTTATTAAATAAAATAGAGAAAAATTATCAAGAAAGTCAAAAAGAAATAGAAGTTATTTTTGTTAATGATTATCCTGATGAAGAAATTATTGTAGGTAGTCAACATGATTTTCCAATTAGAATTATTAATAATGAAATGAATCAAGGAATTCATCAAACAAGAATCAACGGTTTAAAAAAAGCGATAGGTAAATATATTTTATTTTTAGATCAAGATGATGAAATTAGTGATTTTTTTATTAAAAGTCAATTAGAACATATTGGAGATGCGGATTTATGTATCGCTAATGGCATTATGGAATCAGAAAATGGGAAATGTTTGATTTATAAAAATCAAAAATCACAAGATTATTTAAAGAAACAAATTGGTTTTATTAAAGTAAGAGACTTAATTGTTTCACCAGGTCATTGTTTGATTAAAAAAACAAGTATACCAGATTATTGGAAGAATCATATTATGTCAGTTAATTCAGCTGATGATTATTTTTTATGGTTGTTAATGATTGAAAATAAATGTCAATTTAATGTGAATTATGATGTATTATATACCCATAAGTATACTGGAGAAAATGTTTCAGGAAGTCTAGATCAAGTGCATAACTCTAATATGGAAATGGTTGATTTATTAAAGAAATATTGTCATAATGTCAATGTTGATTTATTGAAAAGAACTATTACATATAAATATGATATGAAAAAACAAGGGAAATTAGTTCCATCAATAAAAAATATAGATTTATTTTTATATAATACAATCTATCAATTATTATGGAAAGGTATGTAAAATATGAAAAATGTATTTATTATAGGGAGTAAAGGAATACCTGCTAATTATGGTGGCTTTGAAACCTTTGTCGAATATTTAACAAAGTATAAGGTCAGTGATGATATTAAGTATCATGTAGCTTGTTTGTCTGATCATGAAGAAGAATTTGAACATAATCAAGCAAGATGTTTTAAAGTACAAGTGCCTAATATTGGACCAGCAAAAGCAGTTTATTATGATATTGCAGCTTTAAAAGCAGTTTATCAATATGTTGTTGATCATAATATTGAAGAGGGGATTGTTTATATTTTAGCTTGTCGTATAGGTCCGTTTTTAAAGAAATATGTTAAAATGTTTCATGCTAAAAATATTCAAGTTTTTGTTAATCCTGACGGTCATGAATTTAAAAGAGCTAAATGGAATTGGTTTATTAGACAATATTGGAAATTATCTGAAAGATTGATGATTAAAAATGCGGATTATATCGTTTGTGATTCACAAAATATTGAAAAGTATATTCAAGAAGATTACAAAAAGTATCAACCCCAAACAACATTTATCGCTTATGGAGCAGATGTTGTTGATAACAGTGATGAAGAAAAATTTGAAGTATGGGCTAAGGAACATGAGGTTTCAAAAAATGAATATTATTTAATTGTTGGACGTTTTGTTCCTGAAAATAATTATGAAACAATGATTAGAGAATTCATGAGTTCGAATACAAAAAAAGATTTAGTGATTGTTACTGGATATCAAGAAAGTAAGTTGTATCATATTTTAAATAACAAGTATCATTTTGAAAATGATTCAAGAATTAAGTTTGTAGGAACGATTTATGATGATGCTTTATTAAAAAGTGTAAGAAAAAATGCTTTTGCTTATTTACATGGTCACGAAGTAGGGGGAACAAATCCATCTTTATTAGAAGCTTTAGGCTCTACTTCTTTAAATCTTTTATTAAATGTTGGCTTTAATCAAGAAGTAGGTTTAGATTCATGTATTTATTGGGGTAAAGAAAAGAATAATTTAAAACATCTTATAGAACATGTTGAAACATTTGATCAAGATTATATTGATACTTTAGGAAAAGCAGCTAAAGAAAGAATAAAAAATGATTATAGTTGGGCTAAAATTGTATCTGAGTATGAAAATTTGTTCTTAAGAAAAAAAGATTTGTAGATAATTGTAATTTGTTATATAGTATAAAAGAAGAAGAGAAAAATATCGTGGAGGAACAACTATGTTTAAAAAAGTAGTCGCTCTATTAATGACATGTGTTTTATCGATGTCATTAGTAGGATGTAGTAATAGTAATTCTAGTGATAAAACAACAACTAAGAAACCTGCTACATCAAACAGTATTAAAATTAAAGATGTTAATGATTTCCAAGAAGCTGATGGATTAATCAAATATTTTACAATTGATGATAAAAAAATAGCCATTCCTGAAACAGTAGGAGAATATGCAAATTACTTATCACAAGTTGGAACAGTTACTTTAAATGATACAGGTGATAAAGTAGAAGATGTTGAATTAGATGCTAATGGTATTTCATCAATGGCCGCATATCTAAATGTAGAATTAGATAGTGGTGATGAGGCTCATTTCTATTTAAGATATGAAAATCCAACTAAAAAAGCTATTAGTGTTGCAGAAGCATCTGTAACGTTTATTGAAGTAAAATATGATGAATATGCTGAAGAAGAATATGATAAAGCAGCTAAAGGAATTGTTGTAGAAACAAGCGAAGGAAGTATACCTTTAGATAACAAAATGAAATTTTCGAAAGTTAAAGATATATTAGGGGAACCAGAACAGAATACTGATGGTAGATTCCATTATTCAAATGATGCAGGATATAAATATATGTTTGATTGTTGTAATGAAAATAGAAATGGAATTTTTAGAGGATTTAGTATCGAATACCCAAGTAAATAACAAAAAATATCTGCTTTTATAAGCAGCTATTTTTTTAATTAATAATATATAAATAGGAGGAGGTTTGTTTTGATAAATAATAATAAAAAAAATATTAGATGCTTATTGATAGTTGTTTTATTTACCTTTTTTCTTTATATATTCAAACTTATACATTATTCTTTTTCTATTGATACTGAAACTTTAATAAGTGATAGCAATGGTTTATTTAATGGATGGTATAGTATGGGAAGATATGGATTATGCATTTTTAAAAATATTTTTCATACATTACCTATTAATATAACTTTAACTAATGTTATCGCAACATTTTTTTTAGCAATTTGTTCTTTTTTATGGGTGCTTTATTTTGAAATCATAATTAAAAAAAAATTAAAGATAGTAAGTAAACTTATAGGAATTCTTTTAATTATCAGTAGTCCAATTATGATGGAACAAATGGGTTTTGTTTTACAATCTATAGAAATTATGGTGGGTTTTTCTTTATCAGCAATAGGTTCGATATTATTTGTGGATTATTTTGAAAAGAAACATAAAAGTTCATTAGTTATTTCTATTATATTAATATTTATTACATTTAGTTTTTATCAAGCATTTGTTTTTTTATTTATCTCAGCTGTTATTATGTATTTAATATGTAAGAATAAAGATCAACAAGGAGAGACTCAAAATATTATAAATGATGTTATAAGAAGTATTTTTATTTTTATTATTATGTTTGCTTTATATTTTATTTTAGATAAATATGTTTTAAGTATTCTTGATTTAGATAAAACAAGTTATCTAACAAATCAATTTTTATGGGGTACAGAAAGTATAAATGTTATTTTAAAAAGTACCTTTAAAAACTTAATAAAAGTTTATTCAGGATATTATAATTGTTATCATCCATTTTTTACAATTTTATCTTTTGTATTTATTTATGATTATTCTTTAAAAGATAAAAAAGATTATTGGAAATTATTTTTATCTATTTGTTTATTTATAGTACCAGCTATTTTAATTTTGATAACTGGTTCAGAAGCAGTAGGTCGATCACAATTTTCTATAGTTGTTACTTTATCATTTTATATGATTTATTTTTTAGAAAAAATGGATTATCAAATAATTAAAATTATATCGATTATTATCATCTTATTTCAATCAGTAGTGACTATTTATTTACAAGTAAGTGCACAAAATGTTTATAATTTAGATAAAAAACTAGCGTATGATATTGTTGAAACATTACAAGAGAATCATTTAGAAGATAGGAAAATTGCAATTATAGGATGCTATAATCCTAATAAGATGTTAAAAGGCGAAGTTTTAGGACATTCTTTTTTTGAATGGGATAATTTTGATGGGCAAACATCTAACGGAAGAGTTCAAGGATTCTTTAGATGCTTAGGATTAGATAATCAATTTGTAGAAAATGATCAATTACCTCATTGTTATAATTTAGTAAAAGATAAAGAAATATATCTAAAAAATAAGAAAGTTTATATAAATGATGATATTGTTATTATAAAATTAAGTGAATCATAGAAAAGAGATGTATGAAATGGAAAAAATAACAGTTATTGTTCCTTGTTACAATGAAGAAGCGGCACTTCATTATTATTATAAGGAAATGAGTAGAGTCATGGATGAAATGAATGATGTTGATTTTGAATTATTATTAGTCAATGATGGTTCAAAAGATAAAACATTAGAAATTATGATGGAACTTGCAAGTAATGATTCTAGAGTTAAATATATATCTTTTTCAAGAAATTTTGGAAAAGAAGCAGCGATGTATGCAGGTTTTGAAAACAGTATAGGGGATTATGTCTGTTTAATGGATGCTGATCTACAAGATCCACCAAGATTACTACCAGAAATGTTGAAAGCAATTAGAGAAGAAGGATACGATAGTGCAGCTACTAGAAGAGTTACTAGAAAAGGTGAACCACCAATTCGCTCTTTCTTTGCAAGAATGTTTTATAAAATAATGAATAAAATATCTGATACTGAATTAATGGATGGTGCACGTGATTATCGTTTAATGACAAGACAGTTTGTAAATGCTTTATTAGAATTAAAAGAATATAATCGTTTTAGTAAAGGATTATTTGGATGGGTAGGATTTAAAACAAAATGGATTGAATTTGAAAATGTAGAGCGTATTGCTGGAGAAACAAAATGGTCATTTTGGAAATTATTATTTTATGCTATTGATGGAATTGTTGCTTTTTCAACTGCTCCTTTAGCGATTGCATCAATGATTGGTATGTTAATGTTATTTATAGCACTTATCTTTATTATTTTTATTATAGTAAGAACATTGATATTTAATGATCCTACAAGTGGATGGCCATCTTTGGTATGTATCATTACCTTGATAGGTGGAATACAAATATTCTGTATAGGAATTTTGGGACAATATTTATCTAAAACATATCTTGAAACGAAACATAGACCAGTTTATATCATCAAAGATAGTAATTTAAGTAGTAAAGAAAAATAATGAAGGTGAAGATATGTTTGATTCAAAATTAAAAAAATTAGGGAAAAATATTATATTAGTTTTTTTTACAGGAATAACACTTCTATTGACTTTATTAAGTCTATTTAATAATGCTTATTTAAGTTGGGATGAACATACAACGATTGTAGATGATAAACCATTTTATCTATTTGTGTGGTTTATAATCATTGTTTTCTTTATTTATTTTGTAAGAAAACACTATAAAACACAAGAGACTTATTATTTTAATAAAATATTTATTATATTAAGTTTAATACTTCTCATTGTAGGTGTGTTTATGATATTTAAATTTGATGTTAAACCTGTTGCTGATCAATATAATATATTAGAAGCAGCTACGGGTTTAAAGAATGGAAATTATAGTTATTTTACACCTTTAGGGTATGTAGGAAAGTGTTCTAATCAAGCAGGAATTGTTGTTATTCTTTATTATTTATCATTTATATTTGGTGAAAATAATTATCAAGCTTTTCAAGTACTCAATATCATTGGTTTATTAGTAAGTTATTATTGTTTATGTAAAATATCACAAATTAGTTTTCGAAATGACGAATTAAAGAACTGGACACTTATTTTATTATTTATCTTTTTTCCATTAACTTTTTATATAGCATTTGTATATGGAAATCTTTTTGGACATGCTTTTTCTTTACTAGCAATACTTGCTGGATATCAATATTTTGAAACAGGTAAAATTAAGTATATTTTATTATCTATAGGGTCAATTATTTTCGCAATGATGTTTAAATCAAATTATATGATTGTTTTTGTTGCAATGGTCATCTTTATTTTATTTGATATTATTTTAAATAAAAAATATACATCTATTATCTTGCTCATTTTATTTGTTCCTGCATATTTTGCTTCATCATTTATTCCAAATACAATTATAAAAAACATAACAGGTATAGAATTAGGAAAAGGAATACCGATGATTGCTTATGTAGAAATGGGACTACAAGATAGTGATGTAGCTCCTGGTTGGTATAATGGGTATAACTGGAGTGTTTATGAAAACAATAATGGAGATTATGATCTTGCGAATACACAAGCCAAGAATGATTTAAAAAATACGTTATTTAATTATATAACACATCCAAGTGAATTTATTGATTTTTTATATAGGAAAACTGTATCGCAATGGTGTAATCCTGATTTCCAAGGAACGTGGGTTACAAGACATAGTAGTTTTTATATTCAAAGCGAACTTTGGTATCAAATATTTAATGTATTTGAGTCTACTGTATTATTAGGAACACTAGCTTATATTTGTTTTACAGGAAGACATATGAAATTACATAGATTATTGCTACCTACTATTTTTATTGGTGGATTTATTTTTCATTTATTTTGGGAAGCAAAATCACAATATACAATTACATATTTTGTATTACTTATTCCTTATTGTGCAAAAGGTTTAATGGATATGACAAATGAAATGATTGATTCATTTCGTAATATCAGAATTGTTAGAAGTATACCTAAGAAATTTAAAATGATTGTAGATATGGATACCTTTAAATTTATTGTATTCATGCTATTAATAATTTGTTTTATAAAGATATTTGTTTAAGGAGAATATATGAAGAATATTATTCAAAAAAATAAAGAAATCATTATGTATTTAGTATTTGGAGTACTTACAACGGTTGTTAATATTGTTGTTTATTACATTTTTTCAAATCTTTTACATATGAATTATTTATTTTCTAATGCAATGGCATGGTTTTTATCTGTTTTATTTGCGTATGTTACAAATAGAAAGTATGTTTTTGATAGTAAAAATAATCAAATTATTAAAGAAGCGATTTCTTTTTTTGGCTCTAGGTTAGCAACAGGAATCATGGATATGATGTTAATGTGGTTCTTAGTGAATTTTAATATTGTTAATGATGTTGTTGCTAAAGTTGTTGTCAATGTTATTGTTGTTATCTTGAATTATATTTTAAGTAAGTTGGTTGTATTTAAAAAATAATGAAGGTTCTGAGTGATCAGTGCCCAATGGAGTCAACTTAAGAAGTTGGCTCTTTTTTTGTTTTTAACTCATATAA
>ERZ791611.649-NODE-649-length-30836-cov-3.209090_pt1 | contig 30836 bp, 22 predicted proteins | sample MGYA00510275_ERZ791611 | MGnify/ENA primary metagenome ERZ791611 (study PRJEB30046, sample SAMN00791912) | human gut metagenome | study: EMG produced TPA metagenomics assembly of the A metagenome-wide association study of gut microbiota in type 2...
GTTTCCGGCTCGTAATACCGGAACCGGTTATAGCACAGCCCGGATTCCGCATCCTGCCACTGTCCTGCATACAGCAGGCCGGGGTCGGCTTCCGGGTCCAGTTCCCCGCGCGGGTCCGGGTAGCCGGTGTCTGCGGGCAGGCTGAGTGCCAGCCCCCACAGGCTGGTCTGCCCCGGTCGCCAGACGGTTTTACCTTCACTGTTAAAGAGCATCAGCGGACGGCCCGTCAGGTCGCTCACCGCATGATTCGTCCGCGTCACCCACTGCGGGGCCACGGACGGATGCGGCTGCCGTACCCGGCTGCACTGCTGGCTTATCAGCTCAAAGCCGTTAAACACCAGGTGCCGTACGCTGTACAGTTTATCATCGCGGTATTCCCGGATTTCCGCAATACTGTCGCCGTCCCACAGATACGTGAAGCGGATTTTCTTCCGGTCGCAGCGTTTCTCTGTTCGTCTGCCGCTGGCGTCGTGGCGGTATTCCCACTGCTCACCCTGTGCGCTGCAATACCCGGTCAGCTGGTCACGGCTGTCCCACCGGAACCGCTCTGTTTCCGGGCGGTAGCCGTCACGGTGTTTTATGCGGCTGACCATCCGGCCTGCGGCGTCATAGTCATACTGCGTGTTTCCGGCCTGTTTCAGCCGGTGGCCTCCGGCATACTGGTCAGTCTCTTCACTTATCCGGTGCCAGCCCGCAGACTGCGCCTTCAGGTAGCCGCAGCTGTCATAGCCATAGGACTCATCGCCTTCGCCATAGCCCAGCCCGGTGCCTGAGGCTGTCACCGCCGTGACCTGGCCGTTCCGGTCCAGCCGGTATTCCCGCCGTGTTTCCCGTCCGTAATCTTCCCGGCTGGTGACGCCTGACACATTACCCGCGCTGTCGTAACGGTACTCCCGTACCCGTGAGGGGAGCAGCCCGCCCCATGTGGCTTCTGCCGGGAAAAGTCCGGCGCGCTGACTGACAGGCTGACCGGCTGCATTCCAGCCCTGTTCACAGGCAAAACCCCGGTTACTGTGCCGGAGCACTTCACGTCCTGCCTCATCACGGCTGAACGTCAGCGTCTCATCCCCCGGCAGAATGACCTCCGTCAGTTCTCCGGCGGCGTTGTAGCGGTACGTGGTTTTCAGCAGGGATTCACCGGGGTGTCTGTCGCGTTCATCTTCCGGTGGCAGGATACAGCGGATGACGGTGTGTTCATCGGGGTAGTGGTATTCAATGGCCCGTCGGCCCTGAGTGGTGACATTCACCCGCCCGCGTTCGTCATAGCCGGTGCGCTGTGATGTGCCGTCCGGGCTGAAGATACCCGTCAGCCTGCCGGATTTGTCATAGGCATACTGCGTTTTGCCTTCCGGCGTGATGACTTCTGCCAGGCGGCCTGCGGCGTCCCGGCTGTAGAGGATGGTTTCCTCCAGACCGTTAACCCTGGCGGTACACAGGCCATCGGCGTCATAGCGGTAACGCCAGACCACGCCGCCCCAGTCATGCTCTTCCGTCACCCGGCCGCAGTTATCCAGAACATAAAGATATGACTCACCCTGCGGGTTAATGACTTCTGTCAGTTGCAGCGTGTCTTTATCGTAGCGGTACTGCCAGCGGTGGCCTTCACCGTCCGTTCGCGCCACCGGCAAATCAAACGGGCCGTATTCCATTGTCCAGACAACGCCGTTACCGTCCGTGTACGCCAGCAGGTTGCCGTGGCGGTCGTAGCGGAATCCTTCCGCGCCGGTGCCAGTGCGCTCAAGGCCACTCAGTTTATGGTGCTGCTGCCACTGTAAGCGCACTGACTGACCGCCGGGGCCGCGCATCTTCACCGGCAGGTCGTGACCACTGTATTCGGTGTGGTGTTCGCGGCCCATCACGTCGGTGAGTGTTTCCGGCCGGTTGTGGTGGTCGTACTCTATGCCCAGACGCCGTTCATCCTGGCGGAATATCCCCGATAGCAGCCCCTGAGCGGTGTACGCCAGCCGGGTCTCTTCGCCCTGTGGCGACACCAGACTTACCGGCAGGCCGCGTTCATCACACTGCTGTGTCCACGTCTGCCCGGCAGGGTCGGTGATGTTGCTGAGCAGGCCGCGCTCATCATAGCGGTACTGCCACTCCGCGCCGTCTGCCGCCGTATAACGGCTTAACTGACCGTGTGCGGCGTTGTATTCAAATTTCTCCACCCGCCCGGCAGGGGAGTGACGGGCCAGCAGGTGATGGAATTCATCCCATTCATACATGGTGGTGCTGCCGTCCGGCGCTGCTTCCCGCAGAATATTGCCGTCAGGATCATAGTAATAACGGTGAATGCCCTTGCCGTCCGTCACGGTGGTGCAGCCGTCACCATAGTCCAGCGTGGCGTTGTAATAGCCCTCCGCCCCGGTGACATTCACGCACCGGCCCTGTTCATCGTAGGTGAAACGGCTCCACGTCTGGTCGTTATCGGACCAGCGGATGATCCGGTCCGCAGCGTCGTACTCATAAAACAGGTGGTAGTCCAGCCGCGCATCCGCTTCTGTCAGCCGCCCCCGCGCATCCTGTTCGTAGGTCGCCAGCGTCTGTATGCCGTTATCCGTGCGGTGAATGGCTTTCAGGTAGCCGCTGGCGTGGTACGTCAGTTTAAGCCGGATCCCGTCGGTGTGACTGACACCCGTGATCCGGTACTGGCTGTCGCGCTCAAACGTGATGCGGTTGCTGGCGGTGTCGCTCATCCCGCCCAGCATGTACATCCGGTCTGCGGGGCTGTGTGCCAGGCGGTCATCGCTGGTATCGTCAGTCACCGGGTGGCGCAGACGCATTCCCGGAAAGGCGTCATAAAAGAAGCGGCTGCTCAGTGCATCCCTGTCGAACAGCTCCAGATAATCATCGCGGCGGCGCAGAATGTACTGGGCGTGATACGGGTTAACCGCCGTATCACTTTCACCGTCGAAGGCGAAGTTCAGCGTGGCTCCCTGGCTGATGATATCCACCCGGTTTCCCTGTTCACGCACCCAGGCGTATTCGCTCCAGGAGTCGCTCCAGCCCACGCCGGTCAGGCCATGCAGCGGCAGTACAGAACTGTGGAAACGGGTGAAGGAGAGGGGGAGGGTCTGGCCCAGCGTAAAGTCGGTACGTTCGTCGCAGTACGCGCCGGTTACCGGATCGACAGGATCTGTTACCCATCTGATGACTTTATTGGCAATACTTTTTAACGACTTACCTGTTTTTCCCAGCAACGCGCCGAGCTTTGCCCCCAGCAGCTTCCCGCTTTTCCCCAGCAGGTTCCCCAGTTTGCCGAGTCTCGCCAGATTCTTCAGTTTTCCCAGCAGTCCCGCTGGCGGCAGAAGATAGCTGGCTATCGTTATTCCTCCCAGGATCATTCTCTGCCATGGCGGGAACTCCGGCTGGATATCCAGATAGGTGACCTGCTCACCCCCAATAAAGACGTCCGGCGAACCTTCCACGATTGCCGCGCTGCACTCCAGTTTGTCGCCCTTGCGCGCGGCGGGCTGATTGTTGATAAAGACGTTGCTGCTGCCCTGGGCTATCCTCGGTGGTTTGTTCTCCTTGTCGCAGAGCGCCGTGTCCTCACCGGCTTCCGGGAAATCCACATCTTTTTTGATTTCGCCACGCCCGCCCACCATGGTGGCAAACTCCATTAATACCGGACCGGCGGGAAACAGAAGCGATGCGCCGGCGCTGACGCGATCCATAAAACCGGCATTGCTGTCCGTCAGGGTGATAACAGCGTTCCCCCAGGCCTTCGCCAGTGGTACTGCTTTTTCCGCTGCCGATTCAAGCAGGTCAGTGGCAATATCACCCCATGAGGGTTCCCCCTGTGGGATTTCAGGTATTGCTCCAGGTGGGGGAGGAGGGGGAAGGGTGACGGCGGCCCTGGCAGCGGGCTTTCCGTTAATGTTTACATTTTCAGAACCGGTATTGATGGCGCCGTCCGTGTCACAAAAGCTGTTTATCCATGATTCAAGCTGGTTCTGTTTCTCCTCCACATAATCACTCGCCTTATAGCTGGCATACATCAGCGCAGGCACCAGAACCAGCGCATAAGGGCCGGTGGCACAGGCGGCCATAATCAGGCAACCTTCTGCGATGGTCACTATCGCCCCCAGCACGGCCCCTGCCAGTGCCCCCAGAAAACTTTTATGCTGAATTTCATCGCCCAGCCTGGCGGCAGGTGGGCCGGACTTCTTTGCTGCCAGCATCTGTGCAATGGCTTTGTCGTTGGCTGCCCGTTTCATCTGGCTGGCGACCATCGCCTGCTGTGACAGCATTCGCATTGCCAGCGTACCGCCTGCGGTCGCTCCCTGTGGCCCGCCTGGTCCTTCACTCATGTGTTATCCCTCGTTTATGTCAGCGCGGCTGGTCCTTTTGGATGTCATTCTCCGGTGGCAACGGGGTGAAGCTCTTTATCACCTCCAGCAGCATCGTCTTTTGACTGTTCTTCAGGGATAAGGAGGTGCTGAAAGTGAAGGTCAGCAGCGTATCTCCACGCCGCTGGAATACGGCTATCTGGCTAATCCGCCCCTGATTCCCCTCATCTTCCGGACCGTTCCAGGAATAATCCAGCAGCCAGGCCGGGGCCTCTGCCAGAGTGATTTCCCGGCAGGCATGTTCGGTGTACCCATCAAGTTTGCCCTGGTACAGCGCCAGCGTTTCCTGGTACAGCTCTGGTGTCAGGGTTCCCTGTGGAACGGCTTCGCGGGTAATGACCAGGTTGATGCCACTGTTATCTGTGGACACCAGGACCTGCATTGACTGATCCTGCCATTGAGACGGCAGTTGAATGTGGCCTTCATTAAAAGTGAACTGCATAAAATACTCCCTGATAATCTGAGTGAATCAGTTGATGAAAACAGAACCGCCCACGATGGTGATGCCATCCTTCGACAGCCTGATTACCGTCGATTCCCCGACCTGTAGCTGAATGCCATCCGGCGTCAGCGCAATTTTGCTTTCCTCCACAGCCAGCAAAATTTCCTTAATCGCCGTATAAGCCTGTATACCGTCGCCTTCGCCACCATTGTTTACAGCGTCAACATGCACCGAACCGGCAATCGTGCCTCTGTCCTGAAAGACATCCTCAGATAAAGACCCTTTCAGTACTCCGGTGATCTTGTGGCCTTTTTCCACCGTAAGAAGGCGGTTACCTTCCTGGATCGTGACCGTCTGGTCATTTTTTACGGTTTCGCGGTGATCGTGTTTTACGGTGGTGGTACGGTCGTTGAGCACTTCGGTATCCATGTTCTTCTGCGCGTGGATGTAGACCTGTTCTCTCCCTGTCGCATCATCAAACTTCAGCTCATTAAATCCGCTGCCCATGTACGTTTTGGAGCGGATGGTCATCTGCGTCTTTGTTCCCGGCAGGCTGCCGGGGGTGCGGTTTTCCTGGTGGTAGGTGCGCCCCATAATGATCGGCTGGTCCGGATCGCCGTTGAGGAAGTCTACAATCACCTCCTGACCCACACGCGGTATCGCCAGGTGGCCAAAACCGGTGCCTGCCCACGCCTGTGCCACACGGATCCAGCACGAACTGTCCTGGTTTGACGGGTTATAGCGGTCCCAGTTGAACTTCACCCGCACGCGACCATGTTCGTCGCAGAAGATTTCCTCGCCTGCCGGTCCTGTCACGACAGCGCTCTGCGGGCCGTCGACCAGCGGTTTCAGCAACGGCTGTGGTCGCCATGTTCTGTCTGCCGGGATCACCGCAAAATGGTTCTCCAGCGCCGTCCCCGCTCCCTGCCGTCCTGGCACCGCCTGTGGCTGTTCGCCGTGCAGTTCACTTGCCACCACCTGCCATTCCCGGTTCAGGTTCGCCTGCGGATGCCCCGTCAGCACAATTCGTCGTCCCGGCCATATCTCCGGCGAGCGACTCATTCCCCGCGCGGTTTCTGCATTGTTTCGCCAGCCGTCCATCTGCCAGCGGGCAAAGTTCTGCCCGTGGGCACCCTTGAAACGTCCGGGGTAGTCATACACTTCATACTGCGTGCGCTGGTAGTCCTGGTGCTGGCCTTCCTGTTCAAAACGTCCGGCCCAGCCGGGGCGTTTAAAGGTGTAGTCTTTGGTCACCACGGAAGAAGGGCGGATTTGTGCGCTGTAGCGGAACTGGCTGATGCAGAGGGTGCTCACCTCGGTACGGGTGTTCGGGTTCCATGGGATTTCAAAAGATTCGGGCAGATGGCGGACTGTGTCGCACAGCACCAGGCTCTGGTCGGTACTTTTGTAAGCATGCTCCTCATAAAAGAAGATGCCTTCCTCCGCCGCCATCCGGCACAGGAAATCGTAATCAGTCTCACCGTACTGGACACAAAACTCACGGGAAGGATGCGGCTCGCTGAACAGCGGACTCCATTCGGTCACCCCGTTTTCCTGCAACATCGTGCCGAGGATGCTTTTGATGTCCTCGTTCTGGAAGATACGGAAGTTCTGGCGCAGCCCTGTGCGCCACAGCGGTGGGCACACCTTCATGCTGTACAGCATCTGGTTTTTGTCGTTCTCCCCCAGTTCAAACCAGGTCACCACACCTTTCACCCGGCGCTGTACGTCATCGCCCTGCCATACCGTCAGGTAGGCCATTTTGTCCAGCACCTGCGCAAATTCAAGGGAGAGAAACTGCTGGCTGACCAGGGAGAGATCGAGGGAAAAGAGCGAAGAGAGTGACTGGTTCAGATGAAAGGAGACCACCGCAAAAGCATCCGGTGGCAGGCCGTCCACTTCCAGCGTGAAACGTAATCCGGTTGACATAGCAACCTCCGGGTTTAAGGAAAAACAGACAGTTCGCTGTTAAAGCGGCTGTAACAGTACAGTGTTACGCTTGCGTTCAGGCACGCTACCGCCGAAGTTTCCGGCATCCGCCATCTCCCGTGAACGTAACCCCTTACTGACAACCTTTCTTTTTACGGCGTAATACAAAAACAGCATCCGGCCTAATAGCCGGATGCTGTTGGCTTAACTTATGCTTCCAGCGGTGCGCGCCAGTCGTCGGCACCGGAGGTGCCAGACTTGACGTGTTCCCACTCTATTTTGCGGTAGGCCAGTGAAACTTCGAGCAACTGGGTGAACTCGCGTTTCGCCGGATCCTGGCAATGCGGCATATGCAGTTTCATATCGACAATCGTCGAATCGGTCAGGCGGGTGGTGAAATAATGCTCCTGTTTGCCTTCCACAGAGGTACGCCACCAGTGAAGTTCAGTGGTTGGCAGCATTTCGCCGGAGGCCAGTGCGTTGTACATCAGCGGAACAGCTTTGTTCAGCGCCACGGTAAAAATGAACGGCTTGTGAGCACGCTGACCCGCAGGCTGGCCGGACTGAGGATCGGTCGGGACAGTAACGTTATGCAGGAATTCCTGCACCAGCATCTCGTCTTCGTGCCCCTGCACATAGATGTTGCCGACAGAATCAGCGGTAAATGCACCTGCAGTAATATTTCCCTGGGTCTGACCAGTGATGGAGATATAACACGGTGTTGGCATTTGTAAACTCCTTGTTAACGTGGTTAATTACTACTTACAATGACCTGCCGTTAATCCCAGACAGGCAGATGCAACTCACTTCACGGAACCGCATCATTTTTCAGTATTTTTTACATACAAACCGAGCTAGAATTTACGGTTGTCGTAAAAACTATTTTTAAAATCATTAAATCTCTTATTCAGCAATAAGTTAATAATATATATCTGGATAACCATACCCAACTGTTCAAAGTCCGTATTGCCTCCATAAAATGGCCAAAGCTGAATCATGAATAAATATTGTATTTATCCTTTCTGAATTATCATTTTGATAATTTTTGAGATATTCCTTAAAAATACCCACTTAATCAATCACAAAACAAATATATAAACAAGCAATCATCAGATTAGCTTATGTTTAATGAAATTATTATATAATTCAATAAGTTACATAAAAACTCTATATTTAAATTATTGCCATAATACACCTGACGCGAATTTCGCAGGTTCACACAATCTATTTAACGCTTGCAGAATACCTCTCTTTACGATCGATAAAAAGTCCTTTTCTTATTTATTTTGAAGCGTAGAATGCGGGGTGATGAAGGAGTGGTGATTTTATTTTCACCGCCATTAGGGCGGCATTGCCGATATTTTTTTGCGGTACAAATATGCCGTGTTCATGGCCTGTACGAGATAACATGACGGATCACTTTTATGAGCAAAAAATTTGAAGGCAGCGTCGCGCCTCGCGAGCGTATAAATATATCGTATGTCCCAAAAACAGATGGCCAGACGGCTGAAGTGGAGCTTCCGCTTAACATGCTCGTTGTCGGCGATACCGGAAATACGCAGGAGACATCCCCACTGGATGAACGTCAGGCAGTTTCCGTTAACAAGCACAATTTCGGTGCAGTGATGGCTGAAGCAGCCATTGGCCTCAATTTTACCGTCCCCGCCACGCTGAAGGGAAGCACAACGGACGATGAACTGAATGTGGCGCTGAATATCAAGCCACTGGATGATTTTTCACCGGACAGCGTGGCCCGGCAGGTTCCGGAAGTTAATAAATTGCTGGAATTGCGTGAAGCACTGACTGCGCTGAAGGGGCCGATGGGCAACCTTCCGGCATTCCGTACCCAGCTCCAGGCATTGCTGGAAAATGAGGAGTCCCGCGAGCAGTTGCTCAAAGAAATCGGCCAAGTGAGTGGGAAATAACCACCACTATTTCATTAAACAGGGTTATCCAGACATGGCGGCACACAAAAATATCTCCGGGAAACACCCCCTCTCTGACGAAGACATTTTGCAGGCGGTTTACCGGGTATGTTTCAGCCCGTCCGGTGAAATCAACCGGGATGGCGTGGATGCGCTGATTACAACACTGGATCGCCGTATCAGTGATCTATTGGATGAGATTATCCATCTTTGTGAGTTTCAGCAGAGCGCGCCGTACTGGCGGCGCGTACTTCACTGACGGCGAAAAGCCGGTTTCAGAAACACAGCTAAAACAGAAGGATTTTCAGTATGTCTTTACAGGAAGAGGAACTCGTTTCCAGTCATGCCGGGCAGACTGATCAGGCATCGTCGCTGCTTGATCAAATCATGGCTCAGACCCGTATTCAGCCCGGTTCAGAAGGTTATGACGTTGCCCGCCAGGGTGTGACAGCCTTTATTGCCAGCATCCTGCAATCCACTGCATCTGCCGAACCGGTCAATAAACTGGCCGTGGACAGCATGATTGCAGATATTGATGAACGCATCAGCCGCCAGATGGATGTCATCATCCATGCGCCTGCCTTTCAGCAGGTCGAGTCGTTCTGGCGCTCACTGAAAACCATGGTGGATCGCGTTGATTTCCGTGAAAACATCAAGGTCAACGTGCTTCATGTCACCAAGCAGGAACTTCTGGAAGACTTTGAGTTTGCGCCAGAAATTATTCAGTCCGGATTTTATAAGCACGTTTATTCGTCCGGTTTCGGACAGTTTGGCGGTGAACCCATCGCTGCCGTGCTGGGCGCTTATGAGTTCAAAAATACCGCGCCTGACATGAAACTGCTGCAATACGTCAGTGCCGTGGGCGCAATGGCGCACGCACCGTTCCTGTCCTCCGTTTCCCCGGAGTTTATGGGGCTGAACTCGTGGACCGAACTGCCTAATATCAAAGATCTTTATGCCATCTTTGAAGGTCCGGCCTACACCAAATGGCGCGCCCTGCGTGACTCGGAAGATTCGCGCTATTTAGGGCTTACGGCACCCCGCTTCCTGCTTCGCCAGCCCTATTCACCAACAGATAACCCTGTTAAGAACTTTAACTATTACGAAGATGTCAGCCAGAACCACGAAGATTATCTGTGGGGTAATACGGCCTGGATGCTGGCATGCAATATCGCAGACAGTTTTGCCAAATACCGCTGGTGTCCAAACATTATCGGTCCGCAAAGCGGCGGCGCAGTGAAAGATCTGCCGGTGCATCTGTTCGAAACGATGGGGCAGATTCAGGCCAAAATCCCAACCGAGGTGCTGGTCACCGATCGCCGCGAATTTGAACTGGCTGAAGAGGGTTTTATCACCCTTACCATGCGTAAAGACTCTGATAATGCAGCCTTTTTCTCTGCAAACTCGGTACAAAAACCGAAGCACTTTCCGGGAAAAGACGCAGAAACCAACTATAAGCTGGGTACGCAGCTTCCTTATCTCTTCATCATCAATCGGTTAGCGCACTACATCAAGGTGTTGCAGCGTGAACAACTGGGGTCATGGAAAGAAAGGAGCGACTTAGAAAGAGAGCTTAATACCTGGATCCGTCAGTATGTTGCCGACCAGGAAAACCCGCCTGCAGACGTGCGCAGCCGCAAACCTCTGCGCGCTGCCAAAGTTGAGGTTATGGATGTAGAAGGCGAACCCGGCTGGTACCAGGTTGCGCTAAGCGTGAGGCCTCATTTTAAATTTATGGGGGCAAATTTTGAGCTTTCCCTGGTTGGCCGGTTAGACAGGGAGTAACACACCATGATACCGGATCGGGAAAGAACCACAGGTTCTCTTTTTGAGCGTATGGAAGCCTCTTCAGCCAGAAACCGGCAGGGAGGCAGTATTCATTCGCTCAGGCAATCCATTCGCCAGAACCTACGAAACATTCTTAATACCCGGTCCGGTAGTTGCCGGGGTGCGCCTGAGCTGGGCATTGATGAACCGGAAGGGGCTGAAAACTTCCGCGAATCAATGAGTCGGGCCATCGCGCAATGTATAGAACGCTATGAACCCCGGATCTCACACGCTGAAGTGCAGGCAGTGGTTTCATCCGCCTCCAGCCCGCTGGATATGACGTTTCATATTACAGCCTGGGTGACATTTAACGAAACGCATGAGGTGCTTGAATTTGATATGGCACCGAATGGCAGCCAGCATTACCGGGTGGACTGACAAATGGAATTTGAAGAACGCTATTTCCGGGAAGAACTCGATTACCTGCGCCAGCTTAGCAAGCTGCTGGCAACGGAAAAACCCCATCTGGCCCGCTTCCTGGCCGAAAAAGATGCGGATCCGGATATTGAACGCCTGCTGGAAGGGGTGGCTTTTCTTACCGGCAATCTCCGCCAGAAAATTGAGGATGAATTCCCAGAACTGACGCACGGGCTTATTAAGATGCTATGGCCTAATTACCTGCGTCCGGTTCCGGCAATGACCCTTATTGAATATACGCCGGATATGGATAAGTCTTCTGTGCCGGTGTTAATCCCCCGTAATGAGCAGTTTACAACCAACGCCGGGGAAATTAGAGTCGATGAAGTGCTGCCCTCCGATGCTAAAAAGGAGGAGCCGCCTCCCTGTACCTTCACCCTCTGCCGGGATATCTGGCTGCTGCCCGTTCGCCTGGAGCAGATTGAAAACCGCAGTACGACCCGTAATGGTGTTATCAACATCACCTTTTCGGTCGCACCGGGAACGGACTTCCGCACGCTGGATCTGAACAAACTTCGCTTCTGGCTCGGCAATGACGACAACTATACCCGTGACCAGCTTTATTTATGGTTCTGTGAATACTTGCAGGGTGCCGACCTGACTGTGGGTGAACAGCATATTCGCCTGCCTGAGTTTATGCTGAAAGCTGTCGGTTTTGAGCCACAGGATGCCATGCTGCCCTGGCCGAAAAACGTCCACAGCGGCTACCGGATCCTTCAGGAGTATTTCTGTTACCCGGATGCGTTTCTCTTTTTTGATCTTTGTGGTTGTCCGGCGTTGCCTGACGGATTGCAGGCTGAATCCTTTACCCTGCAACTGCGTTTTTCGCGCCCATTGCCCGTGGACATCCGGTTGCGCCGCGACTCCCTGCGCCTGTATTGCGCACCTGCCATTAATTTATTTATCCACCATGCAGAAGCCATCACGCTGGACAACCGGCGGGCAGACTATCCGCTGGTTCCCAGCCGCCATTATCCGGAACATTACGATGTCTTTTCCGTTAACGGCGTGATAAGCCAGGTGCAGGATATGTTCAGGAAAAAAGATCTGGGGCGTCCTGTTTCGACGCAGGCCGCGCGCCAGTGGCCTGCCTTTGAAAGTTTCAGCCATCAGATGGAATACAGCCGGAAGCGGGAAGTGGTGTACTGGCATCACCGGACCAAAACATCCCTGTTCCATCGCGGCTTTGATCATACCCTTGCCTTTATACATGCTGATGGCAGTTATCCGTCAGACGAATCGCTGCTCAGTAATGAAGTGGTTTCGGTATCGCTGACCTGTACCAACCGTGAGCTTCCGTCACAAATTCGTTCCGGCGATATCACCGGCACAACCGGTAAAAATGCGGCTGTTGCTTCATTTCGCAACATTACCCGCCCGACGCAACCGCTCTGGCCGGTCATTGATGGCAGCCTGCACTGGTCCCTACTCTCCGCCATGAACCTGAATTATCTGTCATTACTGGATACGGACGCGCTGAAGCAGGTCATCGCCAACTTTGATCGCCACGCAATCCATCATCCGCAGACGGCACGGCTGTCACAACAAAAGCTGGATGCCATTGAGCGTCTGGAGACTCGCCCTGTCGACCGCCTGTTTACGGGCATTCCCGTCCGGGGGCTGGCCTCCACGCTGTATCTGCACCCGGAGCCGTTTGTCTGTGAAGGGGAAATGTATCTGCTCGGTACGGTGCTTTCGCATTTTCTGTCGCTGTACGCCAGCGTTAACTCATTCCACATGCTGACCGTTGTGAACACAGAAAGCCAGGAGACATGGAAATGGACGGAAAGAATCGGGCAGCATCCTCTTATCTGAGTCCGGGAAATCCCCCGGCAGATAAAGAGCAGAATGATCCGCTGGCACAGGTTTTTCATAACGCCTGCTCTTACAATTTTTTTGCGATGGCGGAGCTGTTGCACCGCCTGGCACAGGGTGAAAAGGGGACGCCGGAATTATCCCTGCGCGACGATCCGGCACAGGAAACCCTGCGTTTCAGCGCCGATGCCAGCCTTGCGTTTCCCCTGAGTGATATCAGTGCGCTGAAACGGGATACGTCAGGGGCATTCAGGATGACCACTACCTTTATGGGGTTACAGGGGAGCCAGTCGCCTCTCCCCGGTTATTACCTCGATCACCTGGCCTGGAAAGCGGTACATGAACAAAGTCCGGTAGGTGATTTTCTGGATATGTTCAGCCACCGCCTGACCCAGTTTGTCTGGCATATCTGGCGTAAGTACCGCTATCACATCAGTTTTCGTAACGGCGGTGTGGATGCGTTCTCGCAGCGCATGTACTCCCTTGTTGGGCTGGGCCACCGCCAGCTTCGCGATAAGCTGGCGATTAATCACAGCAAAATGCTGGCGTATTCCGGGATCCTGGCAAATCCGGGACGATCCCCGGAAATAATCTGCGGTCTGGTGTCCCACTGTTTTGATTTGTCAGACGTGACGCTGCAAAACTGGCAACGTCGCAAGGTGGATATTGAACCGGATCAGCAAAATAGCCTGGGGAGTTATTCACTTAAAAATGGCGAAAAACTGGCAGGAAGATCGGTACTGGGCAACTTTGTTCTGGGTACACGGGTGCCCGATCTCAGCGGAAAATTCCAGCTCAGTATTACCAGCCTGACCCGAAAACAGTTCCTCTCTTTTCTGCCGTCCGGCGAAAACTTCCTGCCACTGACGATGTTCGTGTCCTTCATCCTGCGCGATCAGCTTGCCTGGGACTTACATCTGGGGCTGGCGCCGGAGCAGGTGGGCGCAATGCGCCTGGGCGATAACAAAAGTGCGCTGCTGGGCTGGACCAGCTTCCTCGGCACACCGGAAGAACGACCTTCAGTCACCATCAGGGTACGGTCGTAAATTATGATAATCACGGAGCAGAATATGCCGGAAGAGAAACTACAGACGCTTTCATTGCAGGTCATTAACGGCAGTGAGCTGGAAAGCGGGCGGGCGGCGCGCTGTCTATTCACACAGCAGGGAAATGTCGGCCATGGCCCCGAATGCCACTGGTCGGTACAGGATCGTCAGCAGAGCATTCCGGCCCAGGCTTTTACCGTTATCCTGCACGATGGCACATTTTGTCTGCGCCCGCAGACGGCACAACTGTGGCTGAATCAGGCAAAAGTCACAGCAACATCAGACCTGATACAGCTGCGCCAGGGCGATGAGATCCAGATAGGGCGTCTGATGGTGAGGGTTCATCTGAACCGGGGAGATATCCCCCATTACGATGAGGAAATGGCCACTCCCGAAACCATCGTTACCAATCGCGATATGCTCACGGATACCCTGCTATCAACGGAGGGTGCGCCACACTATCCGGGAATGACTCACCGGCACCAGCTTGCAGACACCGTGGTAAACGGTTTTTCTACCGATCCACTCCAGGCACTTCAGTCCGAAAGCCTGATTACCACGGGCGATCCGCTTTCAGGCATTGCGGCTGTCCGGCCATCGGCACCGCTGTCCGATCCGGCAAGTAATGGTGGGATCAATACTCCGTTTATGGATCTACCGCCCATTTATGCCAGCCCCGGCGATCGTAATGACGACGTCTCTGCGGCAGAAATGGCGCAACGCCACCTTGCGGTCACCCCCTTACTGCGCGGTCTCGGCGGCTCGCTTACCGTGAGCAATTCTGACGATGCGGATGATTTTCTGGAAGAGGCCGGACGCACGTTACAGGCCGCAATAAAAGGTCTGCTCGATTTGCAGCAACAGCGTAACAGCCTCTCAGACAAACATTTGCGCCCGCTGGAAGATAACCCGCTGCGCCTGAACATGGATTACGCCACCGCGCTCGACGTGATGTTTGCCGAAGGTAAAAGTCCGGTACATCTGGCGGCTCCCGCCGCTGTCAGTGAAAGCCTGCGTAATGTCCGCCACCACGAAGAAGCTAACCGGGCAGCGATTGTGGAGTCACTTCGTGTCCTGCTTGACGCTTTCTCACCACAAAATCTGCTGCGCCGCTTTGTGCAGTACCGCCGCAGCCATGAACTGCGCCAGCCGCTGGATGATGCCGGAGCATGGCAAATGTACAGCCATTATTACGAAGAACTGGCCTCCGATCGCCAGCAGGGGTTTGAGATGCTGTTTAACGAGGTCTACGCCCAGATCTATGACCGGGTGCTTCGTGAAAAACAGCGGGAGCCGGAAGCATGAACAGGAAGGCGTTTCTGGCCTGCGTGCTGATGTGCGTCATATTAACCGGCTGCGAAACGGCGAAAAAAATCAGCGAGGTGATCAAAAACCCGGATATCCAGGTCGGGAGCCTGAAGGAGCAACCTTCGGAAATAACCGTCACCCTGCTGACCGAACCGGACACCAATACCAATGCGGAGGGTGAATCAGCCGCCGTGGATGTGCAACTGGTGTACCTGACTGACGACTCAAAATTGCTGGCAGCCGACTATGACCAGATAGCCAGTACGCCGCTACCGGATGTGTTGGGTAAAAACTATATCGACCACCAGGATTTCAACCTGTTGCCGGACACCATCAAAACCCTGCCGCCGGTAAAGCTGGATGAGAAAACGCAGTTTATTGGTGTCGTGGCCTATTTCTCCGATGACCAGGCCACTGAATGGAAACAAATCGAGACGGTGGAAGGAACCGGCCACCATTACCGCCTGCTGGTGCATGTACGTCAAAGCAGCATCGAAATGAAAAAAGAGGATGAATAATTATGGCAACCACCCGCAACAAGGTGATGTGGCAGGAAGGGATGCTGATGCGCCCACACCATTTCCAGCAACAGCAGCGTTACAACGACTACCTGGATAACCAGCGTTTCCGGGCCATGAATGATTTATCCTGGGGATTTACCGAACTCACCCTCAACAATGAACTGCTGGCGCAGGGTAAGATCATGATTGACAGCGCGTCAGGCACACTGCCCGACGGCACCGTCTTTTCTATCCCCGACCAGGACGCACTGCCCGATCCGCTGCACCCGCAACATTTTCCGGACGAAAGAAGCCGCAATATTTACCTCGCTCTGCCGGTCGCCAGTGATGTGAGAAATGAAATCAGCGACGGGCGGCGAATCGGGCGTTACCGGCTGAATTATGCCGATGTCCGGGATCTGCATTCAGAAGAAGGTGACGCGCGAACACTGACGCTGGGTCAACTGACGCCGCGCATTATGAGCGGTGCAGAAGATATGAGCGCCTATATTACGCTCCCGCTTTGCCGTATCAGCGATCGCCATGCCGACGGCTCCCTGACGCTGGATGACGATTTTATCCCCTCCTGCCAGAATATTCAGGTCAGTAAGAAACTGCGTGTTTATCTCAAAGAGGTACAGGGGGCCATTGGCGGACGGGCAAGCGATCTGGCAAACCGCATTGGCTCTCCGGCGCAGAGCGGCATCGCGGATGTGGCGGAATTTTTGATGTTGCAGTTACTTAACCGTAACCAGACCCGGTTTACCCATCGCGCTCGTCGATCCCAGCTCCACCCGGAAGATTTCTACCTTGATCTTGCCGGGTTGCTGGGTGAACTGATGACCTTTACCGAGCCGTCGCGCCTGCCCTGCCCGCTTGATGTGTATGATCATCATGACCTGACCAAAACATTTAAAACGCTGTTACCGGAAGTCAAACGGGCGCTGCATACCGTACTGTCGCCAAGAGCCGTTAATCTGCCGCTGCATCTGCGTGACGGTATCTGGCAGGCCGATATCCATGACACAGAACTGCTGCAATCTGCCACCTTTGTGCTGGCCGTGGCGGCAAACATGCCGGTCGATCAGATCCAGCGCCAGTTTATCCAGCAGTCGAAAATTTCCTCGCCGGAAAAAATCCGCAATATGGTCAGTGTGCAGATACCCGGCATTCCATTGCGTGCCCTGATGGTGGCTCCCCGCCAGCTTCCTTACCATTCCGGGTTCAGCTATTTCGAACTCGACAAGAGCGGCCAGGCCTGGACAGAAATGGCTGCCGCCGGGGCCGTTGCACTGCATGTATCCGGCAGTTTCCCGGATCTGAACATGCAACTGTGGGCGATAAGAGGGTAAGACGATGGATGAGGGGTCACTGTCTCTGCCACCATTTACCGGACACCACGAAAAAAGCCAGCGCGACTATCATCTCGCGCTTCGTGGCAACAGCCTGAATCCGATGATCGACGCAGCCACGCCGCTCCTCGGTATGGTGATGCGCCTTTCAACCATGAACAGTCAGACGATGCCGGAGCATCTTTTTGCTCAGGTGGTGACAGATGTTCAGGCCGTGGAGCAACTGCTTCAGGAGCAGGGCTACGAACCGGGCGTGATTATCTCGTTTCGCTACATCCTCTGCACGTTTATTGATGAAGCGGCGCTCGGTAACGGCTGGTCGAACAAGAACGAGTGGATCAAGCAGTCATTGCTGGTCCATTTCCACAACGAAGCCTGGGGTGGAGAGAAAGTTTTCATCCTGCTGGAGCGCCTGATCCGTGAACCCAAACGTTACCAGGATCTGCTGGAATTTCTCTGGATCTGTTTTTCTCTGGGATTTCGCGGGCGCTACAAAGTGGCAGCACAGGATCAGGGGGAATTTGAGCAGATCTACCGCCGTCTGTACCACGTTCTGCATAAACTGCGCGGCGATGCCCCTTTCCCGCTGTTACACCAGGACAAAAAAACCCAGGGCGGGCGTTATCAGCTCATCAGTCGCCTGACTGTTAAACATATTTTTTGTGGTGGCGTTGTCGTGCTGGCGTTGTTTTACCTGTTCTATCTGTTGCGGCTGGACAGCCAGACGCAGGACATCCTGCACCAGCTAAACAAATTACTTCGATAAGGACGTTTATGATCCAGATTGATCTTCCCACGCTGGTAAAACGGCTGAACCTGTTCTCCCGCCAGGCGCTGGAGATGGCCGCCTCTGAATGTATGAGTCAGCAGGCAGCGGAAATTACCGTCAGCCATGTGCTTATTCAGATGCTCGCCATGCCACGCAGTGACCTGCGGGTTATTACCCGCCAGGGCGATATTGGCATGGAAGAGTTGCGCCAGGCGCTGACGGTGGAGAACTACACAACTGCCCGTTCTGCGGACAGCTACCCGGCATTTTCCCCGATGCTGGTTGAGTGGCTGAAAGAGGGCTGGCTGCTGGCGTCGGCTGAGATGCAGCACAGCGAATTGCGTGGCGGCGTGTTGCTGCTGGCCCTGCTGCATTCGCCGCTGCGTTATATACCGCCTGCTGCCGCCCGGTTGTTGACCGGCATTAACCGTGACCGTCTGCAACAGGACTTTGTACAGTGGACACAGGAGTCGGCGGAATCAGTCGTGCCGGATGCAGACGGTAAAGTCGCAGGCACACTGACGGACGCTGCTGACACCCTGCTTGCCCGCTACGCCAAAAACATGACCGCAGACGCCCGTAACGGCAGGCTTGACCCGGTACTGTGCCGCGACCACGAAATCGACCTGATGATCGACATTCTCTGCCGCCGCCGTAAAAACAACCCGGTGGTGGGCGAAGCGGGCGTGGGCAAAAGCGCACTGATTGAAGGGCTGGCGCTGCGCATCGTGGCAGGCCAGGTGCCGGACAAACTGAAAAACACCGATATCATGACCCTTGACCTAGGCGCATTGCAGGCCGGGGCGTCGGTGAAGGGCGAATTCGAAAAACGCTTCAAGGGGCTGATGGCGGAGGTCATTTCCTCTCCGGTGCCGGTCATTCTGTTTATTGACGAAGCACATACCCTGATTGGCGCGGGCAACCAGCAGGGCGGGCTGGATATCTCCAACCTGCTCAAACCGGCGCTGGCGCGCGGCGAACTGAAAACCATCGCCGCCACCACCTGGAGCGAATACAAAAAATACTTCGAGAAAGATGCCGCCCTGTCGCGCCGCTTCCAGCTGGTGAAGGTCAGCGAACCCAACGCCGCCGAAGCCACCATTATTCTGCGTGGTCTGTCGGCGGTCTATGAACAGTCTCACGGCGTGCTGATTGATGATGACGCCTTGCAGGCCGCAGCAACGCTGAGCGAACGTTATCTCTCCGGGCGTCAGTTGCCGGACAAAGCCATTGATGTGCTGGATACCGCCTGCGCCCGCGTCGCCATTAACCTTTCCTCGCCGCCGAAGCAAATCTCGGCGCTGACCACTCTGAGCCACCAGCAGGAGGCGGAAATTCGCCAGCTTGAGCGCGAGCTTCGCATCGGGCTGCGTACCAACACCTCACGGATGACCGAGGTGCTGGTGCAGTACGATGAAACGCTGACGGCGCTGGATGAACTGGAAGCGGCCTGGCATCAGCAGCAGGCGCTGGTCCGGGAGATTATCGCGCTGCGCCAGCAGTTGCTGGGCGTGGCAGAAGACGATGCGGCGTCGTTGCCGGACGCAGATGCCGCGGAGGATACGCCGCCAGAGTCAGAGTCAGAGTCAGAGTCAGAGTCAGAGTCAGAGTCAGAGTCAGAGTCAGAACAGGATAATACCGGTGCCGTACCGGCTGATGAGGCCGACAGAGAACAGCCGGAAGAGACCGCTGAAACAGTTTCCCCGGTACAGCGGCTGGCCCAGCTCACTGCCGAACTGGACGCCCTGCATAACGACCGGTTGCTGGTCTCCCCGCACGTCGATAAAAAACAGATTGCGGCGGTGATTGCCGAATGGACCGGCGTGCCGCTCAACCGCCTGTCGCAGAATGAAATGTCGGTCATCACCGACCTGACGAAATGGCTGGGTGACACCATCAAAGGCCAGGACCTGGCGATTGCCAGCCTGCATAAGCATCTACTGACCGCACGCGCCGACCTGCGTCTTCCGGGACGCCCGCTCGGTGCGTTCCTGCTGGCTGGCCCCAGCGGTGTGGGTAAAACCGAAACCGTCCTGCAACTGGCAGAGCTGCTCTACGGCGGTCGCCAGTACCTGACCACCATCAATATGTCCGAATTCCAGGAGAAACACACCGTCTCGCGGCTGATTGGTTCGCCTCCGGGCTACGTTGGCTACGGTGAAGGCGGCGTACTGACCGAAGCGATTCGCCAGAAACCCTACTCGGTAGTACTGCTTGATGAAGTGGAAAAAGCGCACCCGGATGTGCTCAACCTGTTCTACCAGTCGTTCGATAAGGGCGAAATGGCAGACGGTGAAGGCCGCCTGATTGACTGCAAAAATATCGTCTTCTTCCTGACGTCCAACCTCGGCTACCAGGTAATAGTCGAGCACGCCGATGACCCGGAAACCATGCAGGAAGAACTGTATCCGGTGCTGGCCGACTTCTTCAAACCTGCCCTGCTGGCGCGTATGGAAGTGGTGCCGTATCTGCCGCTGTCGAAAGAGACGCTCGCCACCATTATCGCCGGAAAACTGGCCCGTCTGGATAACGTGCTGCGCAGTCGCTTTGGTGCAGAAGTGGTCATTGAACCGGAAGTGACGGACGAAATCATGAGCCGCGTCACCCGCGCGGAAAACGGCGCGAGGATGCTGGAATCGGTCATCGATGGCGACATGCTACCGCCGCTCTCGCTGCTGCTGTTGCAGAAAATGGCGGCTAACACGGCGATTGCCCGGATTCGGTTGTCGGCGGTGGACGACGCATTTACGGCAGACATGGAAGATGCTCAGAACGACGAGTCCGTCACAAAGGATGAAACGGTTTTATGAGCAGGTTGCGCGTTTTCCGGCAGACAGGATGGTTTATCGCGGGCCTGATGACGGGCTTACCCGCCACTGCCGCGCCCGCAGAAACATCGTCAATGGCCGGTGTGGCGGTCGCCGTCGCCACCACGACCCCGCCGGATGCGACAGCCACGTTACAGGCCATGCAGTCCTGTCGGCGGGAGTCCGCGGCGCTGCTATGACCGCCTGCTGGCACCGCTGTCCCCGTCAGGGTTTGACGGGGCGCTGGTCAAAGCCGGTTTTGTGGGCGAGGCCTGGACCCGCGCCACAGAGCTGGAAAAACGCCGCGAGGGCAACACCACAGAACTGCTGGTGACGCAGGTGCCGGGGGAGCGCCCGACGGTGGTGATAACCACCCCGGCTATCGGCCATGTTCCGCCGCGCCCGGTGCTGATGTTCAGTTGCGTGGACAATATCACCCGGATGCAGGTGGCGCTGATGCACCCTCTGGATGTCCATGATATCGCCGTCACTCTGAATGCCGACAACCGGGCATTGCGCAGCCACTGGTTTGTGCGCGAGAACGGCACCCTGCTGGAGTCCAGCCGGGGGCTGTCCGGGATTGATGAAATTAAGCAACTGTTCGGCGCAAAAACGCTGACAGTGGATACCGGCGCAGATAACGCCGCAGGAAAGCTGACCTTTAACATTGACGGGCTGGCAAGGGCGATTGCTCCCCTGCGCGATGCCTGCCACTGGGCGGGAGAATAAAAATATGGCAATGGACTTACGCGATCCGAATGTCTGGATAACGCACCTGCTGGAAAACCTGCCGGAAGAAAAACTGGCATCGGCGCTGAAAGATGACAACCCGGACTGGGAGTATATCGACGGCGAAATCGTCAAACTGGGATCTCTGGCCCACAGTCAACTGGATATCCCGGAACTCCAGCGCCGGGGGCTGGTCATTCTGGCTTCGGAGAGTAAGGATTTTCGTCTGCTGGCGCATCTGCTGAGAACCCTGCAACACGCCGGTGATCCTCATCTCGCATTGCGCCTGCTGGCGCTGTATGTGGAGCATTACTGGTCGGTGGCTGCGCCGCAGAATATGGCACATAAAAAACGCTTTGCCAGCCAGGTCATTAAACGCTTCGAAACAGGTATTGAAGGCTTTTCACAGAACGCCGCCACAGCGCAGCGCGACGCGCTGTCAGGGGAACTGGCGAAACTGGCGCAGTGCTGGCAGTCACATAACGCCCCGGAACTGGCACTGGCTACCGATGATCTTTTTGCCCTGTACCAGCGTGCGTTTAATCGTGCGGCACCGGCTCCTGCCCCCACTCCAGCGGCCTCCGATAGTTCACGACAGACCACCGCCACGTCTGAAAGCGGCGTGACGCAACCCAGTGCTCCGGCTCCCCAAATCGTCATCGACAGTCACGACGACAAAGCCTGGCGCGACACGCTGTTAAAAGTGGCGGCTATTTTATGTGAACGCCAGCCGGACTCGCCGCAGGGCTATCGCCTGCGCCGCCATGCCCTGTGGCAATCCATCACCAGTACACCCCAGGCGGAAAGCGATGGACGTACCCCATTGGCTGCGGTCTCTGCCGATATGGTGGCGGATTACCAGTCCCGGCTTGCCAGCGCGGATATGGCGCTGTGGCAGCAGGTTGAGAAAAGCGTATTGCTGGCTCCTTACTGGCTGGACGGTCACTGTCTTTCTGCACAGACGGCACTGCGTCTGGGTTACAAACAGGTGGCAGACACCATCCGCGATGAGGTCATCCGCTTCCTTGAGCGTCTGCCCCAGCTTACCGGGCTGCTGTTTAATGACCACACACCGTTTATCAGTGAGCAGACGAAACAATGGCTGGCAGCTTCGCCCGACGGCAAAGTTGCACCGGTTGCGCAAATCGGTGAGGAATCGCAGGCAGCCAGAGCCTGTTTTGCTGGGCAGGGTCTGGAGGCGGCGCTGCGATATCTGGACATGCTACCCGAAGGCGATCCCCGCGATCAGTTTCACCGCCAGTACCTTGCCGCACAGTTGACGGAGGAGGCGGGGCTGATACAGCTTGCGCAGCAACAGTACCGGATGTTGTTGATGATAGGGAGTCAGATGATGGTGTCTGACTGGGAGCCATCATTACTTACGCAGCTTGAACAAAAATTCACGGCAGAACAATAAAAGAGAACAGGAGTTTTTGTGTTCAGATTACCAACACCCCGACTACTCAGCGGACTCAAATCAGCCCTACGCCCGGCGATGCCCCGGTTTAAAGTCTCCGCTTTCTGGCTGCTGATACTGGCGTGGATTTTTCTGCTGGTATGGATCTGGTGGAAAGGCCCGACGTGGACGCTGTATGAAGAACAGTGGCTCAAACCACTGGCGAACCGCTGGCTGGCAACGGCGGCATGGGGGATTATCGCCCTAGTGTGGCTTACCGTCCGGGTGATGAAGCGCCTGCAACAGCTTGAAAAAATGCAAAAGCAGCAGCGCGAGGAGGCCATTGATCCGCTCAGTGTGGAGCTGAACGCCCAGCAGCGTTACCTTGACCGCTGGCTGCTGCGCCTGCAACGCCATCTCGACAACCGCCGTTTCCTGTGGCAGTTGCCGTGGTATATGGTCATCGGCCCGGCGGGCAGTGGCAAAACGACACTGCTGCGCGAGGGTTTTCCGTCCGACATTATTTATGCCCCGGAGGGCGCACGCGGCGCAGAACAACGCCTGTATCTCACGCCCCATGTCGGTAAACAGGCGGTGATCTTTGATATCGACGGCACACTCTGCGCTCCCGCTGATGCGGATATCCTGCATCGCCGTCTGTGGGAACATGCCCTCGGCTGGCTGAAAGAAAAGCGCGCGCGCCAGTCGCTGAACGGGATTATTCTGACACTCGATTTACCCGATCTGCTTACCGCAGACAAACGCCGCCGCGAACATCTGTTACAGACGCTGCGCAGCCGCTTGCAGGATATACGCCAGCATCTTCACTGCCAGTTACCGGTTTACGTGGTACTCACCCGGCTTGATTTATTGCAGGGTTTTGCCGCCCTGTTCCAGTCACTGAACAGACAGGATCGCGATGCAATTCTAGGGGTCACGTTCACCCGCCGCGCCCATGAAAATGATGACTGGCGAACAGAGTTGAATGCTTTCTGGCAGACATGGGTGGATCGAATGAATCTGGCGTTGCCGGATCTGATGGTCGCTCAGACTCACACCCGCGCGTCTTTATTTAGTTTTTCCCGCCAGATGCAGGGAAGCCGTGAACCACTGGTGTCACTGCTTGAGGGTCTGCTTGACGGCGAAAATATGAACGTGATGCTGCGTGGCGTCTATCTCACCTCTTCGCTTCAGCGCGGACAGATGGATGATATTTTCACCCAGTCTGCCGCCCGCCAGTACCGGCTGGGCAATAACCCACTGGCGTCCTGGCCCCTGGTGGACACCGCGCCTTATTTCACCCGCAGCCTGTTCCCGCAGGCGTTACTCGCAGAGCCTAATCTGGCAACGGAGAGCCGCGCCTGGCTGATGCGTTCCCGTCGCCGCCTGACGGTTTTCTCTGCCACTGGCGGCGTGGCGGCACTGCTGCTCATCACCGGCTGGCATCACTATTACAATGGTAACTATCAGTCCGGCATCACCGTGCTTAAGCAGGCCAAAGCCTTTATGGACGTGCCGCCTCCGCAGGGGGAAGATGACTTTGGCAACCTGCAACTGCCGCTTCTGAACCCGGTACGCGATGCCACTCTGGCCTACGGTGACTGGGGCGACCGCAGCCGCCTTGCGGAGATGGGATTATATCAGGGGCGACGCATCGGGCCTTATGTGGAACGGACCTACCTGCAACTGCTGGAGCAACGCTATCTTCCGTCGCTGTTTAACGGGCTGGTCAAAGAGATGAACGCCGCGCCACCGGAGAGTGAGGAAAAACTCGCCGTGCTGCGCGTGATGCGAATGCTGGAGGATAAGAGCGGACGTAACAATGAGGTGGTGAAGCAGTATATGGCAAAACGCTGGAGCGAAAAATTCCACGGCCAGCGCGATATCCAGGCACAACTGATGTCCCATCTTGACTACGCGCTGGCTCACACAGACTGGCATGCAGAGCGTCAGGCGGGCGACGGTGACGCTATCAGCCGCTGGACGCCGTATGACAAGCCCGTTGTGTCAGCACAGAAAGAACTAAGCAAACTACCTGTCTACCAGCGAGTTTACCAGAGCCTGAAAACGCGGGCGCTGGGCGTTCTTCCTGCCGACCTCAATCTGCGTGACCAGGTAGGGCCAACCTTTGACCAGGTGTTTACATCTGCCGATGACAACAAACTGGTTGTTCCACAGTTTCTTACCCGTTACGGCCTGCAAAGCTATTTTGTAAAACAGCGCGATGAACTGGTTGAACTGACGGCGATGGATTCCTGGGTACTTAACCTTACCCGCAGCGTGAAATACAGTGACGCCGACCGGGCGGAAATCCAGCGCCAGTTGACCGAGCAGTATATCAGCGACTACACCGCCACCTGGCGGGCTGGGATGGACAATCTGAATATCCGCAATTTTGAGTCCATCGGACAACTGACCGGGGCGCTGGAGCAGGTTATCAGCGGCGACCAGCCTTTGCAGCGGGCGCTGACCGTGCTGCGTGACAACACACAACCAGGCGCCTTTTCTGAAAAGCTATCTGCTAAAGAACGGGATGAGGCCCTGGCTGAACCAGACTACCAGTTACTCACCCGCCTTGGGCATGAGTTCGCCCCGGAAAACAGTACCCTGACAGTCCAGAAAGATAAAGAAAGCACGATGCAGGCCGTGTACCTGCAGCTCACCGAGTTACACCGCTACCTGCTGGCGATCCAGAACGCGCCTGTACCTGGGAAATCGGCACTGAAAGCCGTGCAGTTACGGCTTGATCAGAACAGCAGCGATCCCATATTCGCCACCCGCCAGATGTCAAAAACACTGCCTGCTCCGCTCAACCGCTGGGTTGGCAGACTGACTGACCAGGCCTGGCATGTGGTGATGGTGGAGGCTGTTCATTATATGGAAGTGGACTGGCGCGACAGCGTGGTGAAACCGTTTAACGAGCAACTGGCAAATAACTATCCGTTTAATCCACATTCTGCACAGGATGCCTCACTGGATGCCTTCGAACGATTCTTTAAACCAGATGGCATACTGGATACCTTCTACCAGCAGAACCTGAAGCTGTTTATCGATAATGACCTGAGTCTGGAGGATGGCGATAACAACGTCATTATTCGCGAAGATATTATTGCGCAACTGGAAACTGCGCAGAAAATCCGTGACATCTTCTTCAGCAAACAGAACGGTCTGGGAACATCCTTTGCCGTGGAAACGGTATCGCTTTCAGGCAATAAACGCCGCAGTGTACTGAACCTTGACGGTCAGTTAGTCGATTACAGCCAGGGCCGTAACTATACCGCCCATCTGGTCTGGCCTAACAACATGCGCGAAGGCAACGAAAGTAAGCTGACGCTCATCGGCACCAGCGGCAACGCGCCGCGCAGTATCAGCTTCAGCGGGCCGTGGGCGCAGTTCCGCCTGTTCGGGGCCGGACAACTGACCGGAGTACAGGATGGCAACTTTACCGTGCGCTTTAGCGTGGACGGTGGCGCGATGACCTACCGTGTGCATACCGACACGGAAGATAACCCGTTCAGCGGTGGGTTATTCAGCCAGTTTGGCCTGTCAGACACACTGTACTGAGGAGGCAGGGATGAATAGTAACGTACTGACACAAACTATCGTTACCGGCAGTGACCCGCGCGGGCTGCCGGAATTCAGCGCCATCCGCGAGGAAATAAACAAAGCCAGCCACCCGTCACAGCCTGAGCTGAACTGGAAACTGGTGGAGTCGCTGGCGCTGGCGATTTTTAAAGCCAACGGTGTGGATTTACACACCGCCACCTACTATACGCTTGCCCGGACACGGACACAGGGACTGGCGGGATTCTGCGAAGGTGCGGAACTGCTGGCGGCAATGGTAAGCCACGACTGGGATAAGTTCTGGCCGCAGGGCGGCCCGGCGCGTACTGAAATGCTGGACTGGTTTAACTCCCGAACCGGCAATATTCTGCGTCAGCAAATCTCCTTTGCGGAATCCGACCTACCACTGATCTACCGCACAGAGCGGGCATTGCAGCTTATCTGCGATAAGCTCCAGCAGGTGGAACTGAAGCGCGTTCCGCGCGTGGAGAATCTGCTCTATTTTATGCAGAACACGCGTAAACGGCTTGAACCCCAGCTGAAGAGTAACACTGAGAACGCCGCACAGACCACGGTCAGAACGCTGATTTATGCCCCGGAAACACAGGCATCTTCCACACCAGAAGCGGTAGTGCCTCCCCTGCCCGGCCTGCCTGAGATGAAAGTGGAAGTGCGCAGTCTGACAGAGAATCCCCCACAGGCCAGTGTGATAAAGCAAGGCAGTACGGTAAGAGGGTTTATCGCAGGGATCGCCTGTTCAGTGGCTGTCGCCTCAGCATTGTGGTGGTGGCAGGTCTATCCGGTGCAGCAGCAACTGTTACAGGTTAACGACACCGCTCAGGGCGCAGCAACGGTGTGGATGGCCTCACCTGAACTCGAAAACTATGAGCGCAGGCTGCAACAACTTCTTGATACCTCCCCGGTACAACCGCTGGAAACCGGGATGCAGATGATGCGTGTTGCCGACAGTCGCTGGCCGGAAAGCCTGCAACAGCAACAGGCCTCGACACAATGGAATGAGGCACTCAAAACCCGCGCACAGAGTAGCCCGCAGTTGCGTGGCTGGTTGCAGACCCGCCAGGACTTACATGCTTTTGCAGATCTAGTGATGCAGCGCGAGAAAGAGGGACTAACCCTTTCCTATATCAAAAATGTCATCTGGCAGGCGGAGCGGGGACTGGGGCAGGAAACACCCGTTGAGTCTCTGTTGACGCAGTACCATGATGCCCGTGCGCAGAAGCAGAATACAGATGCGCTGGAAAAACAAATTAATGAGCGACTCGAAGGCGTGTTAAGCCGCTGGCTGCTGCTGAAGAATAACGTCATGCCAGAGGCGGCAACCGGTACCACGGCCGAAAAATAATTATTTAATTAAAGGAGATTATCATGGCAAATATAAGTTATTTATCTTTGAGTGGAGAGACACAAGGGCTAATTTCAGCAGGTTGCTCAACGCTTGATTCTGTCGGAAACAAAGCGCAGCCAGAACATAAAGATCAGATCATGGTTTATGCGTTAATGCATTCCATCTCAAGAAGTCAAAATGTCAATCATCATGAATTAATTATCACCAAACCGGTTGATAAATCCTCACCATTGCTGGCAAAAGCACTTAGTGACAATGAAAAAATGGCAATATGTGAATTTATACTCTACCGAACCAGTAAAGCGGGTATTTACCAGCCTTATTATAAAATAAACCTGTCAAAAGCCCGAATATCAAGTATTGATTTTGTCACACCGCATGCTGTCCTGGAAAAAGAACTGGAACCACAGGAGAGAATTGCCTTTATTTATGAAGATATTTCCTGGGAGCATACGTTAGCCGGTACGAATGCAATGAGTAAATGGCAGGATCGTGTACAGTAACTTACTGTAATAACATAATAAATTACTATTGCGGAGAGATAAAATGGCTGGTTTAAGGAATAACAACAACACACAGAATGCACAGTGGGCTGATTATGTGGGTGACATTCTTCGGGGGGCTCAACCGATAAACCAGCTAGTACCTCAGCACCCTTATCTTAACGACGTCCCACTCATTGATGAATTAAGGCGTCAGAACACTCATCATGTTATTCTCTTGACACTTGATGTTGCAAAAAAAATACTCAGCCCAATAACATCATTTGATTACATTCATTTTATCACTACACATCCTTCAGGTATAAAAGATACACTCGCCTGGTTAGTTAACGCGGGTAAATTAATGACTGAGTTTGATGACAATGGGAAAATTATATTTAACTTTAATACCTTAAAGTATACAAAAGCAAGTTACTTTGAAATACTTGGAGAGAAATATATAAAAATTACAACATCCAGCCCCTGGCTTTTAGAAAAGCTCGGTAAATATATTTTCTCTTCACGAGCGCCTCAAGTTCTGGAACTCGCTATTGGCTGGCGAGGAGCTTTATCTGAATCAATAAAAGGAGTTAAGTTCTGTATCTGGTTTTCAGTAGCCTGGAGAACCATAGAATTTATTATGAGTTCAGAGCGAGATCTGGTTAATTTTCTTGGCGATTTTTCAATGGATGTGGCCAAAGCAGTTATAGCCGGTGGTGTTGCAACCGCTATTGGAAGCCTGGCTTCTTTTGCCTGTGTTAGCTTTGGCTTTCCAGTAATTCTTGTCGGAGGAGCAATTTTACTGACAGGGATAGTGTGTACAGTTGTTTTAAATGAAATCGATGCTCAATGCCATTTATCAGAAAAATTAAAATATGCAATTAGAGATGGACTAAAACGGCAACAGGAACTTGATAAATGGAAAAGGGAAAACATGACTCCATTTATGTATGTTCTTAACACTCCCCCCGTGATATGAGGATTAACTATGCGTTTACATGTTAAATTGAAAGAGTTTTTTTCGATGTTTTTTATAGCCATATTATTTTTCCCTGCATTCAATGCTTCTTTGTTTTTTACCAGAGTTAAACCTCTATATTCAATAATAAAATGCTCCACGGAAATATTTTATGATTGGAGAATGTTGATTCTGTGCTTCGGTTTCATGTCGTTTTCCTTTTTAAATATTCATGTAATTTTACTTACGATAATAAAATCATTCTTAATAAAAAAAACAAAGGTAATCAATTTCGCCACAGACATAACAATACAGCTAACTCTTATATTTTTACTAATAGCTATCGTAATAGCACCTTTAATAGCTCCTTTTGTCACAGGATATGTCAATGCTAATTATCACCCCTGCGGTAATAACACGGGGATTTTCCCAGGAGCAATCTATATTAAAAATGGCATGAAATGTAATAATGGATATATTTCTCGCAAGGAAGATTCAGCAGTTAAATAATTAAATATTCTAAAACAAACAGTTTTTAACTCCGGATTCCATGTCCTTTCTTGCACTGTCTTTGTCAGGAACAATTTCTTATGCAAAGAATTTTGTATTATTGCCGCCAGAAATTCCTGGCGGCAGATATAATTTATTATTGATAGCGGTTAACCAAATCTTTTACCATCGCTTTATAGGTCTTTTGCTTAAGTTGCATGATTTGCTGCTCTGTCATATCAGTCGTACTGGCTTCATTCTTGTCGGGCAATGGTGGAAGCACTTTATATTCATAATTCACCGGCGACCAGGTAGCCCACTCACCTGTTGCCACATCCACCAGCGTGAAACGTACCAGGTAGCGCAGGGAGATAGCGTCAGTGAGTTTGTCATTTTTATAGTCGGACCATACTGTTGATTTCAGTGCAGTGTCATATTTTCCTGTCTGCAACGTATCCTGGTAAACAATAATCGCTTTCTGATGGCCTTTTGCCGCCACAAAACGTAATGCCTGCATCCAGTTCATATTTTCAGCACTGGCAACATCCTCGTTCTCATTTTTATCTTTGTTTTTGTTACAAGTCAGAGGCTTTTGCCTGTCCGGGATACCAGAGAATGTGGAAACAGTATAATATTTTCGCATCTCCTCCTGCATAATGGTTTCCGGTGCGCGGTTGCCGGATTGAACAAGTATTACAGGTGAATTAAGGGGAACGCGGAACTCATCTCCATCAAGCGCAGCTTGAATATCCTCCTCGGATACGGCTAGTGTGGTTTCATTACCAAATAAGTCTTTGTCTGTTAGTTGCTGCGGAGCGTTTTTATTAAAATTACTTTGTGTGGTTTGAGCTTTTTTCTTCTTTTCATCAATAGAAGATTCAGAGGCACATCCTGCAAGCAGCGAGAATAATACACATATACAACAAACCCTTCTTAAATTCATAATCGGACACTCCCTCGCCTGTCATAATCATGGTAATGTTTAGCTAACGATTTTTAATTATATACTCCACTTGAATCAGAACAAACAAAAATAATATTAAATATTAATTCATTAAATCAATAGAATAATAAAAATTATAACATGGAAATATATTTAAATTGAATGATTCGCTGGTATTATTAAATATTAATGAATGGTCAATCATATATAATTACCACATTTACAGCATAACAAAATAATTGAACGAAGAAATTGTGGGGTTTAAATACAAAAAAAACCGCAAAATTAAAAATTTTGCGGTTCTCTGAACTCATTTTCATGAGTGAATTTGGCGGAACGGACGGGACTCGAACCCGCGACCCCCTGCGTGACAGGCAGGGATTCTAACCGACTGAACTACCGCTCCACCGAATTCTTTTACAA
>ERZ791611.653-NODE-653-length-30642-cov-87.483996_pt1 | contig 30642 bp, 16 predicted proteins | sample MGYA00510275_ERZ791611 | MGnify/ENA primary metagenome ERZ791611 (study PRJEB30046, sample SAMN00791912) | human gut metagenome | study: EMG produced TPA metagenomics assembly of the A metagenome-wide association study of gut microbiota in type 2...
ACAAGTTACGTGAACTGCTGACACAATATGCCGATTCCGGTCAGGTCATACCCGATGTCCCGGCAGCTTATCCTTTGATCGAGATCCCGGCGTTCACCGTCGGCGAAGTGGCTCCGCTGTTCGACAATCTGCCTGCTCCCCAGGCTTCGAAAGAGATTAAACCGATGGAGCAGTTCGACCAGGGTTGGGGAACGATCCTCTACCGGACGACTCTGCCTGCCGTAAAGGAAGGAACGACCCTGTTGATCGATGAGGTGCATGACTGGGCACAGGTCTTTGCCGATGGCAAACTGTTGGGCCGTCTGGATCGTCGCAGAGGTGAAAACACGGTGGTGCTGCCGGCTTTGGCAGCAGGAACGCGCCTGGATATCCTGGTAGAAGCGATGGGACGTGTCAACTTCGATGTTGCCATCCACGACCGTAAGGGGATTACGGATAAGGTGGAACTGATCAGCGACACCGGCAGACAGGAACTGGAAGACTGGCAGGTTTACAGCTTCCCGGTCGATTACGCTTTCGTACAGGACAAGAAGTATGCAGCGGGAGACAAACTCGACGGACCGGCTTATTACCGGACTACTTTCGAGCTGGATGAAGTCGGAGACGTGTTCCTCGACATGCAGACCTGGGGAAAAGGCATGGTTTGGGTAAACGGAAAGGCGATGGGCCGCTTCTGGGAGATCGGACCTCAGCAGACTTTGTTTATGCCCGGATGCTGGTTGAAGAAGGGAAAGAACGAGATCATCATCCTCGACCTGTTAGGCCCGGAAAAGGCTGTAGTGGAAGGCAGGAAGGAACCGATCTTGGATATGTTGCGGGCTGAAGCCCCGGCTACCCACCGTGAAGAGGGGCAGACGCTGAACCTGAAAGGTGAGAAACCGGTTGCCAACGGTGCGCTGAAACCCGGAAACGGCTGGCAGGAAGTGAAGTTCGGCCAGACTGTCAAGGGCCGCTATTTCTGCCTCGAAGCATTGGATGCACAGGATGGCAAGGACAATGCCGCTATGGCCGAGTTCTATTTGTTGGACGAAGACGGCAAGCCGCTCCCCCGCCAACATTGGAATATTTCTTATGCGGACAGCGAAAGCACGCAGTGGGGTAACTTCACTGCCGATAAGATCTATGACTTGCAGGAATCTACCTATTGGAGCACGAAGCAGGGAGACAAATATCCGCACCAGGTCGTGATCGATTTGAAGGAAGAGCAGACGATATCCGGTTTCCGCTACCTGCCCCGTGCAGAAGAAGGATTCCCCGGCATGATCAAAGGATATAGGGCGTATGTGAAAGCTACACCTTTTGCGATGTAATTCTGTCTTCGCTCTTCCGGGCTAGCACAGGAACGAATAAAAGAAAAAAGGTTATAGGGTAAAATAAAATTCCCTATAACCTTTTTTCTTTTACTTTATAACGTATATGATTTTACCTTACAAGGTATATACTGTTTGTAGACGAGCCTTAGAAAATGTCTATTCCAGCAAGGGCGGCAGCCTCCGTACGGGCGGCGATTTCCGCTGCTTCTACTTGGACGTAGCGGGCTTTTACCGTTTGCTTGAAATGATGGTAGCGTTTGGATGGGTCGTTGATCAGGTTGCCGAATTCGAAGCGTTCCACCTCTTTCCAGTTCTTCCCGTCGTTGCTGATCCGGATGATACCGGCTACTGTGCCCTTACCGCCTTGTTTTTGCGGGGTGAAGGCAAAGCCGCTTACCGTTTGCTGGCTGCCGAGGTCGATGGCAAGGGATTGCGCGGTCTTGTCGGCTATCTTCCATCCCTTCTTGACCAGCCCAAACCGTTCTTGTAAGATGGCTCCCTTTTCTCCGTTCAGGATGGCTACCGCTTTCAGTTCGCTGTTTCCCATCAGGAAAGGTGCTTTATATTCGGTAGAGCCTGCCGATGGTTCCGTTCCGTCTGTCGTATAGTAGATCTTGAAACCTGCGTTCAGGTTCTCGGCAATGTTCTCACCGTGCGCTTTCCAGCCGAATTCTTGTGCCATCGGTTCGATGGTAACCAATCCGTCCATGCTTCTTTGTGCGCTCAACCGGGGCGGACGGGCTTTGTAGTGATGGGCGGAGATGGTGCAGATGGCGGGTGTCAGGCGGGATTCGAGTATGCGGACTCGTATCTTGTCCGTCGTGACATCCGGGAAGCGCAGGATTCGTTTGTAGCCGATGTTGGTGGCATGGGCGATCTCTTTCCATCCTCCGTCGATCCAGGCATCCACGGCGTGTTTCTCTACCCGTTCCCCGTTGGTGGCAATCGCTTCCTGGATGACGAGGCGGTTGAGGGTGACAGGTTGGGGAGTGGAGATGACGATTCCCGCCCCGTCCTTATCGGCCGTCACATAGGTGTCTGCATTTTGGTCGAGCACCTCTTTCGGGCCTTTTGCCTGACGGAACAGGTCGGTCCCGTAGGTTTCCCGGATTCGCTGGCCGGTTTCTTTCAATACGGCTACATCCGTCGGAGAGAATTTTCCGTCCCGGTTGGGCGGGATGTTCAACAGGAAAGTGGAGTTGCCTCCTACGGCGCGTTCATAGATGTCGAACACATCGTCGGTGCTTCGTACTTTCTGGTGCGTGTCGTCCCGGTAGAACCAGCCTTCGCGGATGGAAGTGTTGGTTTCGGCCTGCTGGTAATGCAGGTATTTGGCTTTATAGAGCTGTTCACGGCTTCCGAGGTCTTTGTCCGTCATATCGGCGAAGTTCGACATCGTGTCCGGATTTGCCTGGTAGGGGATCACGTTCCACTCGGTCGACCGTGTGCCGCCGGCTTCATTGCCGCACCACCGGACATCTTCCCGTCCGAAGATAACGGCATCGGGGGCAAGTGCCTTGATCAGTTTTTTCCAGGCGGGATAGTTGTAGGTCTGTCCGCCTTTCCGCTTGGGATGTGCCCCGTCGAACCATACTTCGTGGATCGGGCCGTATTCGGTCAGGATCTCGAAGAGTTGGTTGAGGAAGTATTCGTTGTAGTCGTCCACTACGAATTCGAAACGGGTCTTGTTGGCAAAAGGCCGTCCGGGGACTTCCCGCGGGATGGTCCGTTTGGTGTATGGGCTGAGGTTGCCGTACAGCCCTTCCGGGTTTTCGATATGGTACAGGTCTGCCGGTGACAGATAGACGCCTAACTTCAGCCCGTACTTGCGGCAGGATTCCGACAGGTCTTTCAGGATGTCGCCTTTGCCGTCGCGGAAACCGGTGGACATGATGCCGTGTTTTGTGTAACGGCTTTGCCACAGGACGAACCCGTCATGGTGCTTGACTGTCAGGATCACCATTTTCATGCCGGCGGCTTTCATGGCCTCGCACCACTGATCCGTGTCGAGCTCTTTCAGGTCGAAGACTTTCGGGTCTTCCTTTCCGCTTCCCCATTCCAACCGGGTGAAACTGTTCGGTCCGAAATGGATGAAGGCGATAAACTCGTTTTGTAATGCTGCCAACTGGTTGGGCGAAGGCACGACATGGGCCGCTTTCGCGATGATGTCCGCGTGGCTGTCGCCAGCTTCGACCTTGATCGTGTTCTGAAATTGCATCTGCTTGTCCTGGGCTTGCCCCTGTAGGGACAACATGGCTCCAAGCAGGAGGATAAAGGTGTGTTTCATGTTTATAAGCGATTATTATTGAATAGTGAAATTATTTGTCTCAACGACTTGTCCGTCCCGGAGGAACACGACCTGATAACCGGCCTTATCCGTCCATTCTCCCTTCTTGGGGGTAAAGGCCAGTTCCGTTTTCTCATACGGTTTTAGCGCCTTTATTTTCCGGCTGCCCATTAACATCCCGTTCTGTTTGATCTCGATGGCTGTCTCCCCGGAAGTCGAAAGCCCGAAGTTCCGGATCTCGACTCTGACTTCGTTTTTGTCTTTCCGGTAGACGGGACGCAAGCTGGACAGCAGGGGCGGCGTATAATCGGCATACGGTAGGCTCGCATAGCCGAATAGCATCTTTCCTTGCTTGTCTTTCCCGATCATCTTCGGGGCGAACTCATCCGGTGTGATACCGCTTCCCCGTCCGTCGAACGTGAGGATCAGGTCTTTTCCGGAGCTTTCGGTCCGGATCACTTGGCTTCCCCGTCCGAAGTTCACTTCGTTGTATGAACCGAACCGCAGGGACGGCACATCGATCTCCCGGACCGGATCGAAGCCTTCTTCCGCTAGGATCTTGACCTGGATGGTTTCAGTGGAGGCTGTTATCGGTGTTCGGTTCAGGACGGACAATAACATCCCCTTGTTCATCGGGATACAGATATTCTTCGAACTGTGGTTGTCATTGCCATGATCATCCCATTTGACGGTATCGATGACGGCAAAGTTCATCTGCTCTACACGTCCTTGTTTGTCTTGGAATACTTTAGGACGTTCGTATTTAAACCAATGCTCGACATGCCCGTCCCGGTGGAAGGAGATTCCGGGCACATAGGCTTCCCCTTGCTCCGTCACCCAGTGGATGCCGTCTTTGGAACGTTGGTAGAAGGCGATACGCCCTAACCAGTCATTCACAATCAGGTGGTATTGCAGGGAATCCCGCCAGATGACCGGGTCCTCGAACTCTCCTTTGACAGGCGGATAAACCCGCTTTTCCGTGATCTGCTCGTAAGGGGCGATGCCGTCTTTGCTGATCCAGATGCCTCCTCCCCGGCAAACCATCAGGTAAGAACCATCCTGCCTTTTGGCAAAGCTGAGGTTGCTCAGTCCTTCGATGATCTTCCGGTCGCGGGGATTGAACGTGAACTTTCCGTATTGCCAGGGGCCATTGACCTGGTCGGCTATATAATATCCGTCGATGACATATACGACGATCCGTCCGTCGTTGAGGACGAAAGCCTCCGGGTTATGCCCTTTCCCTATCGTGTCTTGGATGGTGAAAGGCCCGTGCAGGCGATCGCCGGTCGCATGATAAACGGTTGAATTGGGCCATTCCATATGCCCTTTGGGAGCGCTTTCCGGCCATCCGCATACGAACAGGTGGTATTTCCGGTCCGGCGTTTGCAGGATGTTGCCTCCCCAGAAGGAGATATCGGGACGTTCGATACCGTTATCGATATACCGGGGGCGTACGCTGTCCGCTCCCCACGTGTCCCCGGAGAGCGTACCTTCTGGCATGGCTTCGAAGCGGTCCATATAGCGTCCGCCTGTAATGAGGTGCTTCCATTCTGCCGGCCGTTCTCTTTCCGTGATTTGGGCGATGAGTGGCAGGGGAGCCAAACAGGCTGTTGCTAACAGTAATTTCAATTTTTGTATGTTCATATGCTTCTGTATATACGATATTTGCCCAGCAACGATTGTTACAAGGCAAATATAGCAGTCTTTCTTCACATAGTTAGTAAATGGATTCGGGTTTTTCCCGCGAACTTGATTGTCCGGCAGTCAGAAACCGGGCGATGACATCAGGAGACGTATGCGGTGCGGGATTGAAGGCACCGGATTTCATATATTCCACGAGGCTGTGGAGTAACTGTTTCTTTTCGGGGCTTCTGGCTTGCTCGCGAAGCAGATCCATGCTGCACATGATCAATTTCCCGTTCAGGCAGTTTGTCTCGAACAAATTGGTCAGACGACGGTTGTTGGCGAAGTTGTCCACACATTCGACGAGGGGAGTCACTTCGGTATACAAGCTGTCGATGCAAAGAGTCTTCGACTCTGTTGTGAGCCGCCACCATTGCCAGTCCGTATGCCCTTCGGTCGGGAAGTGGGCGAATGCCGGATGGGCAGGATCGAGCAGCAACCCCATTGTCCCGGCTTGCTTGGGGAAATGCACCGGACTCCAGAAAACAGGGACGAACTTCCCTTCCAGTCCTTTCAATGATTCATAAGGAGGATTGAACAGAACTTTCTTCCCTTCTTTCAGAGCCTTTTCGGCGACAGTGAAACGGTCTGTTATGACGATGTTTCCTTTATCGACGGATAAGGTTGCCGGATATACCCATATTTTCCATTCATTTGTATAGGCTGTTCCTTTCAGCGTAGCCGACAAGGTCAATTCCTTTGCCTCTGTGATCTTATCTAACGGACAGCGGACAGAACCGGTCATACTGTTCTCCCCGACAGGTAGCGAGCGTGCCGGAAATTCTCCCTGTGCAATTGCTTTTCCATGTCGGTCGGCTAATTTCCAACCGATAATGCCATTGTTAATCGTTTTGTCGCTATAGTTCACCACTTCGATGTCGGCTTCAAACGGTTCGTCAGTAGTATATACCGCTTTGGAGAAACGAGCCAGCGGAGTTACCGGGGCGCAAGACTGGCGGAAGGTAGCCGCTTCTGTCACCCCTTTGCTTTCCCAAAAGGCATTCAGCAGGCCGACGAGAGCTGTTCCCTGTCCGGGGAAATCATGGAGGTCGAGTAGTTGGAAGCCGCTGATTCCAGGTGTTTTCATCGCCCTTTCGATCTCTTCCTTATAGAGGAGGGCGGCTAGTTTGCCTGTCGCCATCAGGTAGTCGTCTGCTTTGTCTGCTAATCCTTTCCTTTCAAGGTCTTCTTTCACTCCTTTGAAGTTTAGGGGGGCCAGTATACCGATATATTTCTCGGTCTCTTTCAGGTCGGGATAAACAGCATATTGACCTATCTCGTGTGTGATTAGCGGGACCTCCATACCTTCGACCGATGCGGAGTAGTCTTTGTCGAAGCGAGGGGATTCCGTGTTGAATACCCCTTGCCCGCGTACCCATCCTTTCCGGGTCCATTGGGTAATGAAAAAGTCATCGTTCGTTTCCGGCCAGTCGCCATGCCCTTTCTCGAAAGTGAAGGAGGTAGTGGTGTAGAGATGGCGCGGATCCTTTTCTTTAACATGATTCAGGAGTGAGCCCAAGAACTCGAAGTCATATTGCAGCTCGTTTCCAAGGCTGAGTAGACAGAAAGAGGGGTGGTTGCCGTATTCTTCCAATATGCGGTCAGCCTCGGCATATAAATAGGGTGCTCGTTTGTCTTTACATAAATTGGTGGACCAGAGCGGAAGTTCTACTTGCAGGTAAAAGCCCAGCGAGTCTGCCACCTCGAATGCTGCTTTTGGCGGGCACCAGGAATGGAAACGGAGATGGTTCAGTCCCCATTCGCGGGCAGTCGTGAAGACCTTTTCCCAACCTTCGTGTTCCATCGGAGGGTATCCGGTAAGCGGGAATATGCAGCACTCCAATGTACCTCTGAGGAAAATCTTCTGATCGTTCAATAATAGAGCCGGCCCGTTCTTTTCCAAATCCCGGAAGCCGAATTTGATTTCTTGGGTATCTTTGTAAGGGTCTGTCTGGATAGATGCCCGAAGGGTGTACAAGGTAGGCGTGAACTCGTTCCATACCTTTACTTCGTCTTTGATCGGGCAAATCAGTTCGAGCCGGTTTTCTCCAGGCTGAAGTGTCACGTGTTGTTGTACTTGTATAACGGGATCTGTTGCCGTCCGGATGTCGGCATTCAAGGAACCGGATGTTGCCGCTCTCGTATTGTTTACGAGGCATTTTACTTTTACTTGCTTGTTCTTATAATCCGGGTATGCCTGCAAATTGCGGATCGAAACGGCATCCTTAGCTGTCAGGGTTATTTCTCCGATTATCCCGTTCCACATGATCTGTGTCTGGTTTGTATAAGCATGCGCCATGTCGCCTGCCGTGATATCATATCGTTTCCGGTTATCGACGCGGATCGTGATTTTGTGCTTGCCGGGAGTCAGGTGTTCCGTCAGGTCGTACAGATGCGGAGCGACCAGGCTTTCCTGCATGCCTTCGACCTGTTTGCCGTCCACCCATACGGATGTTAGCCAGATGACGCGTTCCAGTTTGAGTTCGATCGCTTTTTCTTTCCAGCCGGAAGGTATATCGACTTCTTTGCTGTACCAGGCCGGCCCGACATAACTGTTTTTGCGGGTGAGGTGGAGGACTTGCGGCTTTTGGATGGCAGGAGCCAGTTTGTTTGGCGTTCCGTATCCGGCATCGTCAGTTGTTCCGGGTAACAGGATCGTGTTCTTAAAGTTCTGTCCGGCCCAGTTCTCATTTATTCCGGTATCGGTACTGTCTAATGCAAATTCCCACTCTCCGGCCAGGGAAATGTGGGAAGGATTGTTCTTACATGAAAACAGGCACATCAGAAGGCCTGTCAGCAGGAGGTAAATGTTTATTCGTCGCATGAATCAGGTATTAAGTTTATCGTATGCAAATTAAATTCTTTTCCATAGTCTAAAGAATAGACTAAATAGGGATTATAATGGAGAATCTTTTTATAGCCTTTGATGGTGGAAAGTGTCAAAAGGATCATTTTGTTGTCAGCGGAGGCTCTTCTTATTGCAAAAGCTGACTTTTTGTTCAAGAAGGGTTCCGTCTTGATACAAAAGGATCATTTTGCGGCAAGAAGAAGCCCTTCTAACTGAAAAATACAGCTTTTGTAACAAGAAGGGCCTCTGCTAACAGCAAATTCTGTATTTTGTGTCAAGAAGAGTTCCTTCTTACTGCAAAAGCTGCATTTTATACCAAGAAGCTTACCGGATAGCCGGCATGTTTGCTTCTGTCGGCCAGTATGGATTCTGGTAAATAGGAGAATCTTCTACATTGCCGGTGCTCGATGTGATGTCGAAATGCTGGATATTATATGGAGTCAGATAATGTGCCATCGACCAGCGATATCCGTCCTTTGCGATGTTGTTGTTTACTTTCTCATACGGACGGAGGTATTTGCTGCGTGTCGGTTCCGAAACATTTGATTTAGGATTGTCCATGCCATATACCAATTGTGACGTGCCGTCTTCATTTTTATACCAGTTCTGCATTTCACCCCAGATTTTGAATCCTTCAATGTGGTAAGGTGTGTTGATCATCTGGTCCATCGCTCTCCAACGGCGTAAGTCCATATAGCGTAAGGCTTCTGCCATAAGTTCGCAACGACGTTCGCGGCGGATGTTATATAGGGTCGGATCTACCAGTTGTCCTGCCGAGTATGCGCCCCAGTCGTTCAGAGCTTCCTTCGTCATATCTGTCGCACCGATTGTTTTGTTGTAATCTGGATCAATATGAGAGCGTTCGCGTATCTGTCTCCAATAACTCTGAGCTGTTCCGTCTAAAGCACCGTCCCGTTCGTAGCAGGCTTCCATGTAGTTGAGCAAGGCTTCCGTGCCGCGGAATGCCAGAGCACCGGTATAGTTCTGAGTGTTGTCGCATTGCTTCTGTTCGTAGCTTCCGCCTTTACGCAGGGCGTAACCTGTAGAATAACCTTTTTCCGCGTTACTGTTCAGGATGACCGGATAGGGTTCGACAGGCACAGCCATGTCTCCCCCTGCCGCTTCAAACAGGATGTTCTTTTGCCCCGGCTCTTTGAGAAAGATGGAGAGGCGTGAATCACGGTCTTTACGCACGTCGGCGATTGTTTCATCACCTTGGTAACCGCTGTTGGGCGAATAGATCGGCAGACCGTTGGCCATCAGGAATCCTTCTACCATACCGCGTGTAAGTCCGATACCGTAGTTCCCGTGTTGCCCAGCCGTCACGACATTGTGTGTAACCCCTAAGGCTTTACTGTAGGGACGCCATAATAAGACTTCACTGTAACCGGACATATTCTCTGCTGAAAACATATCCATATAAGGGTTGGCGGCTTCTGCGGCGGATTGCTGTACCAGTCCCGTGTTTTCAACCAAAGTAATTTCGTCTCCTACTGCTTTGGATGCTTCCATCGATTGTGTCAGGAAATAGTTGATTTCTTTGTCTATATCTCCTGTCGGGAACTGATAACCGGCATTATAGTCTTTACTTTTTCCCGGCCATTCCGGTCCATTGGGCACAAATGCCGTGTTCTTAAAATATTTCAACCAGGTTCCTTCAAAAAGGGCGACACGCGATTTAAGTAATAATGCTGTTTCCTTGTTTATACGCGTTTTGTCGGTTCCTTTGCCCGATCCCATCAACATGATTGCCGAGTCGAGATCGGAGAGGATGAACCGCGCCACCTCATTGCGGGGCGAACGTTTGCTAGCTTCTATCAGTGGTTCCATCTGGTCGGGAACTGTGTTGCGCACGATCGGGAAATCACCGAACATCTGATAGCGTTTGAAATATTCGTGTGCCCGCAGGAAGTAAATTTCACCAATGTATTGGCGAATTTTGGTTTCGTCTCCGGAAAGTGTTTTTCCGTTATAACGGGGCAGAACGTTTTCGAGGAAATAGTTGCAGCTGTAGATAAACTTGAAACGATAGGGGTCATCATCCATTTTCTGCGACTGTTTGGTTTTCCATTGTCCGGGAATATACCGGTCGTTATAATCGAAACTAGCTTGGTTGTCGGTGTCTTTGTCTTCACCGAAAATGCCGTAGCCATAACTATGTCCGGGCAGTATGTCTTTGTATAGTCCGTTTGCATACGATGCCAGTTGCGATTCCTCCACCAGATATTTATCCGGTGAGATCGTGGCTTGGGGCTCCTGATCCAGGAAGTCGTTGCAGGAACTGAAAATCGCGATTAATGCGGCTCCGGTTACATATTTGAATATATTGATCTGTTTCATGATGCTTTTGTTTTGTTATAAAGTTACACTTATACCGAAAGATATCGTTTTGGATAAAGGATAAGCATTCCCGTTTTTATCCGTATCGTCACCTCCTCCGATTGTTTCGGGGTCGAACATGTTTGCCAATGATGTACCGGTCCACAAGTTTTCACCAGAGACAAATATGCGTAGTTTCGATACATAGAACTTGTGTGTCAGGTTTGCGGGCAAGGTATAGCCTAACTGGACATTTTTTAGACGAATATAGGCTGCACTTTGCAAATAGGCGGTCTGTTTTTGTCTGTTCTTACTTGAATCGAATACAGGACGAGGGTAGTAAGCATTTAAATTCGCAGGGAGATCGTTTGATGCTTCTGCACGAAAATAGTCCGCATGTTCTACGAAACCGGTAGAATGCCAGAGGCTGGTCGCTCCCCAAAAATAGGCACTGCCTTGCCAGTAATCGCGTTTCATGACTCCTTGGAAGAAGGCGCGGAAATCAAATCCTTTATAATCGGCATTCAGGTCAAGGCCGAATAAATAGCGCGGGGTATTGTTACCGATCTTTTTCATATCGCCCATATCGTCATATTTGTTACCGCCATTATCGATTTTACCGTCTCCGTTCAAATCTTTGTACATGATGTCACCGGCGTCCCAGTTCGTTCCTAATGCGTTTTGCCCTCCGTTCGGAAGTGAGGCCAGGTGCTGGTCCATCTCGTCTTTCGATTTGGCAATGCCGATCGTTTCGTATCCGTAGATATCGCCCATCATCTGGCCTGCCTGGTATTTGTCCAGTGTATTGGTCGGGTTGGGATAACGGGTGATTTTGGTACGGGCATCGGATAGTATGAACTTGACTCCATATCCCAAGCCGTTCTGCAACCTGTCGTTCCAACTGACATCCAGGTCGAAACCATAAGTCTTCAAGTCCGTATTGTTCGTTTTGGGCACTTCCAGGCCAAGGATATAAGGCAATTCGGGGGCCGGACCTACCATATCGAGCGTCATGCGGTTGTAATAGTCGAACGAACCGGTCAGACGGTTGTTGAAAGCTCCGAAGTCGAACCCGATATTCCAGTTGCGGACACGTTCCCATCCCAAAGACGAACTGATAAGGCCCGGAACTTCTGCCGTATTCGGCTTCATCCCGTTTTGCAGCCAGTCGCCGTTGCTTGCTTTTACGGTCAGTACCCGGTAAGTCGGATACCACTCTTTCGTGTTCTGATTTCCTAATTCGCCGTATGATCCGCGTATTTTAAGTGTCCCTACATACTCAGCGACCGGCTCCCAGAAACTTTCGCGTGCAATGTTCCATCCTAAAGAGAAAGAGGGGAACCAGTTCCAGCGTTGTTCTTTCCGGAAACGGGATGTGCCGTCGTATCGCAGGTTGACTTCAGCCAGATATTTACCCTGGTAGTCGTAGTTGATACGTCCGAAGAAACCGGCCGTAGACCAGGCATATCGTGCTCCGTTCGTACTCGGAGTTATCGTATTTCCGTAATAATCCTGTCCGGTGGTTATATCGACTTCCGGTTGTCCCGGAACGATAATGCCGTCACGCTGCAATCCGAATTCGGTCTTTTTTAACTGCTCTGCTTGGAAACCGACCATTCCTTTGAAATTATGTCCGGATTCGAGGCTATGGGAGTATTCCGTGTAAGCATTGATGTTCATGTAGTTTTCTTTGAGTTGGTCTTCATGGACATTTGAGCTTGAGTCATATACATACGGGTTTCCGTGGACATCATGGTTATACAGGTATTGTTTGTCCCAATGGCGGTTGGCCGACATGATCCTGTAATTGAAATCCACATGGGTGATCCAGTTCTTGACCGGTTCTAAGATTAATGAAGCCTGTTGGTAGATATTGTCGGTCTGGGTTTTGTCTCGTCCTCCGTCTCTCAGTCCCAAGGCGGGAGAAGGGGAGGAATACATATAGCCGTTATCATCATACACCGGCAATGTCGGCCATCCCTGTCTCGCAAGATCTCTGAATAAGTCGCTCTTCAATGCGGAAGGACGTCCGAAATCTTCACGGGTGAAACGGTTACTGTAGTTGAGCTTTGCCCAGTTTGTCAGTATAAGATTAATCTTGGCTGTTGTCGTGTAACGGTTATAGGTATCCTGATTGAATTCCATCAAACCATTTTGATCAAGATAGTTCATGGAGAGATAATAATTGATTTTTTCCGAACCACCATTTAGGCTCAGGTTATGCTCCTGCGAAAAAGTATGGTCACGGTAGATCGTATCGTACCAGTCTGTATTGGCGTTACCGGCCGTATAGCCGTCATACCAGTAATCTCCATTTGCAAGACTGACCGTGGATAATTTACCATCTCGATAGTCCTTGATACGTTGTAAATGTTCCGGTTTAAAATAGGCTCCGTCTCCTTTGTTAAAAGCTGCATCATTGTAGAATGTGGCAAATGTGTAAGAGTCCATTTGTTTTGGCATTTTGACAGGACTTCCCCATCGGAAGTTGTTGTTGTAGTTGACGGTCGTTTTACCGCTCTTTCCGCTTTTGGTTGTTACCAGAATAACCCCGAACGGTGCACGTGAACCGTAAATGGAAGAGGCTGCCGCGTCTTTCAAAACAGAAATATTCTCGATGTCTTGCGGGTTTATGGAGTTGATATCGCCCTCCATGCCGTCGATCAATACCAATGGTCCGCCTTCCGACCCCTCGCCGATAGTACCTGTACCACGGATACTCATATCCATCTTTTTGTCCAGTGTACCACTTGTGGTCGAGATCTGCAAGCCTGGGACCATACCCTGAAGGGCTTGGACTGCATTCTGGACAGGACGCGATTCCAACGCTTCTGCGTTGACAATGCCGACTGACCCTGTCAGGTTTACTTTCTTTTGTGTGCCAAATCCAACAACAACGACTTCATCTAGTTTTTGTGTGTCTTCTTCCAGTGTGATTTTTAGAATTGTTTGTCCAGTGAATTTAACTTCTTGTGTGACAAATCCGATGTACGATATCTGTATGATATCGCCGTTTTTCAGACTTTCCAATGTGAACTGCCCGTTCATATCGGTCATGATGCCATTTGTGGTGCCTTTCACCACAACAGAAGCTCCGGCCACCGGGCCGAAGCTATCTTCTACTATACCAGTGATTTTCCCGCTCTGTTGGGAAAAGTCTACATTCGGTTGTCCGGGTGTTATCCCTGCGTGGCTGGCTACAGGATAACTTAATGCACCGGCTAACAGGATTAGACTGATCGGTTTCAAGTTTTTCAACATACCTTACGTGTTTAATGATTAAAAAAATTAGATCTATCTTATTTTGTTTATTGCCATGACTTATTTGAGTGAATTTATTATATATCAGAAATGGTATTTTAATGTCGTGTTAAATTCTGTACAAAGTAATGCTATTATAAATACGGATAAAATGGATTAAGTTATTATAAGCATGGATTATTTTATTATTTTTAAATCTGTTCGATGTGTTTTGATTATGACATATATGTATGTTTATCAATTGTATATTGTCTGTGGATGTGTTATGAAAATGACTTATGTTATAATATAGTTGTTGTAATAATTTAAAAAAAGGCTCTTTTTGAATCTGGAAATGTGTGGATATTTAGGAATATAATCATAGAAAGATACAACAAAACGGAACTATATATGATTGTCCTTATCCATGTTTTAAATTTGTTTAATGGTCAATAAATGACTTCGGATGCAGGTTTTGTAATTTTCTACAAACTCCAGAGCCTTTGTTTATCACCTTACGGATTCTTTTTATGCCTGGTTCTGAATTTGCCGGGGGAGATACTTTTTATTTTGGTAAAGACGCGTGAGAAATAGAGTGGGTCGGAATAACCGAGTAAAGACGCGATCTGGTTTATCTGCATGTCTGTAGTGGTCAGCAAGCTACATGCCTTTTCTATTTTCATCAGTGTGAAATAAGAGAGAGGCGCGATTCCTGTTTCTTTTATGAACTTGCGGTAGAAGTAAGAGGTCGAGTAGTTTACATAGGACGATATGTCTTTTAGTGTTAATGATTTGTTTATATTTTCATGCATATAGTAAATAGCCCAGTTGATGATACATCCCTTATATTCGCTTTTGGAAGTGCCGGCTTGGCTTCTGTTGAACTGGTTCAGATAAAGGAGGGAGGATAAGAAGAAGTTCAGGCAAACATTGGCATAATTGATATTGGCTGTTTCGAACCCATTCTTAAGAGTTGCATACATTTCTTCAAAAAGATTCAGGCGTTCCTCAATCTTAGAATCCAGTGAAAGATTCAAACATGTCGGCTTATCAAATCCTGTTGCATAGAGGCTTGCCTTTTTCCCTTTGAAATGTAGCCAGTAGATGCTCCAGGGGTCTGTATCATCCGCCTCATACTGATGCCTGACATTCGGTGGGAGAATAATAAATTGATAAGGATGCAATACATATTCTCTATCTTCGATCCGGATATGTCCGCAACCTTCCTTGCAATAGATAAACAAGTATTGGTCGCACCCGTGAGGACGGTCGAAATAATGATGGGTTGCCCGTGTGAAATAGCCCAGGGAATAGATATATAAGTCTCCCGTTAACGGATTTTGATCCATCGTCTCCAATAATGGTAACGGCAGATAAATAAACCTTTCCCCTTTGAAACCGAGTGCTAACTTCATGTGCTTTGCGATATGTGCTGCACAAATATAGTGAAAAGCAATAATAGTCCATGTTAATAACAAGTTTTATCCATTTCAACCCCCGGTTACATACTGTAATTTTGTAACATTATCTGGGTAATGAACAATATTTAATTTGAATAATGTTATGAAGTATAATTGTTTAATCATTTGGACAGTCCTCTCGTCTTGTTTTTTACCGGGGATGACGACACATGCACAGAAAATGTCTGTTTGTCGGGAGATACATGTAAGTTCCATGGGGGCTGATATGAATAACGGAACACTCTCATCTCCGTTGAGAACGATCCAGGCGGCTGCGGAGCTTGCAAAGCCCGGCGATGTCATAACCGTGCATGAAGGTGTTTATCGGGAACGCGTGAATCCGCCACGTGGCGGCGAGTCGCCGGAGAAAATGATCCGGTATCAGGCGGCTGCCGGAGAAAGGGTGGAGATCAAAGGGTCGGAGATTATGAAGGGATGGAGGCATATCGACCGGAATACCTGGATGGTCAAGATCCCGAATACGTTCTTCGGATCATTTAATCCATATGCCGATACGGTTCACGGCGACTGGCTGGAACGTGGAAAATGGTGTCATACGGGAGAGGTCTATCTTGACAATGTAGCTCTTACCGAGTCTGAAACGTTGGAGAAAGTGGTTTTTACCGGAGCGGATCAGGCATTGTGGTTTGCGAAGGCAGAGGATGATACTACTTATATCTGGGCCAATTTTATAGATCGTGACCCGAACGAACAAACGGTCGAGATCAATGTACGCCAGTCCGTCTTCTATCCGGAGAAACCCTATATGAACTATATTCAGGTAAAAGGATTTATAATGAGCCATGCCGCAACCCCTTGGGCGCCACCGACAGCCGAGCAGGTCGGTTTGCTTGGGACACATTGGAGCAAAGGCTGGATTATAGAAGGGAATACGATCAGCCATTCCAAGTGTGTAGGGATCACCTTAGGCAAATATGGTGACGAGTGGGACAACAAATCGGAGTCGGCCGAAGCTTTCGTCAGGACAACGGAGCGGGCTTGGGAAAATAACTGGAACCGGGAGTCGATAGGCAGTCATATCGTAAGGAATAATCGTATCTCCGATTGTGGTCAGGCGGGTATTGCCGGCAGTTTAGGCGCCATTTACAGTGTGATCGCTGATAACGTGATCCATGATATAGGCTTGAACCAACAATTCTGGGGATATGAAATAGCCGGTCTGAAACTGCATGCTCCCGTGGATGTGACCATCAGCCATAATCATATTTATCGTACGGAAGGCGGTATATGGCTGGATTGGATGGCACAGGGTACGAGGATTACCGGAAACTTGTTGCACGATAATAAAGTGCAGGACTTTTCCCTGGAAGTCAATCATGGTCCGATCCTGGTGGACAATAATCTGTTCTTGTCGGAAGAGCTGGCACAGGTAAAACTTTCGCAAGGAGTAGCTTTTGTTAATAATATAATTGCCTGGAAGATATGGCCGACAGGCAAGGAAGACAGCCGGGAAACCCCTTATCTGGTCCCTCACGGGACGGAAATAGCCGGGCTTCATACTTGTCCGTGCGGAGATGCTACATATTATAATAATCTATTTACGCGTGTAGACTTGACTCCGTATGACGAGTGTCTGCTTCCGGTCAGGATGAAAGGGAACCTGTTTTTGCAAGGAGCCGTTCCCTCCAAAATGGAAATCGATCCTCAAGTCGATCCGAACCATCATGCCGGTATCGGAATCGTCGAAGAAGCTGATGGCTGGTATTTGCAGATGAATGTGTCGGAAGACTGGGCAAGGCAGAGAGGCCGAACGCTTGTCTATCCCTCCGAACTTGGAGAAACAGCCATTTCCCATCAGTCTTTTGTTGGAGGAGCGGAGACTCCGAAAGTCTTGAATAGGGATTATCTGGGTAATAAAAGAAGCCGGAAAAACTCGTATCCGGGGGCGATCGAGTTTGAAAAAGGAGGCATGCAAAAGCTTAAGGTCTACTGATCGGCTGCCGCGTCTGGGAGCAGTTCCGTTTTGTGTTAGTTTTCCTGTTTTTTGTTCCTGGCAGGTGTGTACTCAATTAGAATAGAGAGAGGAAAGATGTTGGGATTGTCCGTACTTTTGCATATCAGATAATGTAAATATAAAACGAAAACCAATATGCGTATGGTCAATCTATGTAAAAACAAGCTGTTCAATACCGGGCTTATGCTCTTTTTGTGCCTTGGCTTGCAGGCCCAGAACAAGGAGATGCGGCGGGTGGCTACGAACGACTGCGGAGTAACGAATACACAAGCTTTCCTGATCAAAGGGGATGACTATACATTGCCGGATTCTTTCACGGGAAGCAAGGAGGCGAAAACCTGTAATTTCGGCGGGACGGTCATCTATGCTTTCGATCAGATGGATATACAGGCCGATTACCGGATGGAGGTGGTCTATCTGGCTGACAACCGGAGGGAACAGCGTATCGTGGCTGACGGCAACGAAGTGCAGGGGCCCGTCGTACTTGAAAAAGGGAAGGAGCAACGCTACATGATCGACCTGCCGAAGAAAGCCTACGCCTACGGACAATTGGTTTTGGTGTTTGAAGCCTTGAAGGGAGATAATGCGATTGTTTCGGAGCTGAACCTGTATTCGTCCAATCCCGCCCAGCTGAAACCTTTCGGGGAAGAACGTAAAAAGGAACTGGTGCATACCCAGGCTTATACGGTGGATACGACTGTTTGTGCGGAAAAAGTTTTACCTGTATATACCATCAAGCCCCATCAGGTAGCCGGTGTCTATAATCCGTTCCTATCCTTAAACGGGACGTGGTTGTTCAATGAAAAGCCTGCTGCCCGTTTTTATGAACAGAAACAGAACGGGCGGGACTGGAAGCCGATCGTAGTTCCGGGACAGTGGTCTATGCAAGGCTTTAAAGTCGATTCTGCCGGTTTCGGAGGCTATCAGACTACATTCACATTGCCGGCGGATTGGCAGGGAAAGCAGGTGAAACTGCGTTTCGACGGTGTATCCAGCGAGTCGGTCGTGTATCTGAATGGAAAGGAAATCGGTTCCCATATGGGAGGAATGACTGCTTTTGAACTGGATGCCACGAAAGGGCTGAAGGCGGGTGAGAACCTGTTGGCCCTGCGGGTTCGCAGCGAGTCGTTGGCAGACATGTTAGGGAGCCTGACTCAATATGCGGCACATCAGTTGGGAGGCATAACCCGTAAAGTGACGCTCTTTGCCGTTCCGGATATCCATTTGTCGGACCTTCGTATCGTGACGGAGCTGGACGATGACTATAAAGATGCAGACTTGAAAGTCTATCTGTCGGTAACGAATAGTTCGGATGAGATACAAAAAGATGTATCGGTTCGCCTTTCCCTTTCCGGACTGCCTGTTGTCCTGAGCCGGCATATTCCGGAGATTGCCGCCGGGTCTTCCTGGAGCGGTTGGCTGACTGGCAAAGTCGTTTCTCCGGATAAGTGGGATAACGAGCATCCATCTTTATATACGATGAAAATCGAAGTCGGAACCTCGGACAAGGTTGTCGAGCAGATAGAGAAACGTTTTGGCTTCCGCGAGATCCGGATACAAGGGAATCGTTTGCTGGTAAATGGCAAGGCTGTCAAGTTGAGAGGAGTTTGCCGGCATGAAATGCATCCGTTGACCGGACGTGTGATGAATCCTGCCTTGGAGCGGAAGGACGTCGAGCTGTACCGGGATGCGAACTGCAATTTTATCCGTACTTCCCATTACCCTCCTTGTGAAGAGCTGCTCGAAGTCTGTGACGAACTGGGCATGTTCGTGGAAGTGGAAGCACCGGTCTGTTGGATCGGCCATCATGCGAATGAGAACTGGAAGGTGCTGAACTATCGTGATCCTAAATACTATCCGTATGTATTGCAGGCGAATATGGAGATGATCCAGTTCTACCGGAACCATCCTTCCATCATCTTCTGGTCGATGGCGAACGAATCGTACTGGAATAAGGAATTTGCACAGGTAGAGGTCTATATGGAAAAAGCCGATCCTACCCGTCCGTTCACTTTTCACGACCAGGCCTATGGCGGGTTCAACAACCAAGGCAGCACGGCCCCGATCGCGAATATCCATTATCCGGGTCCCAACGGATATAAGGTCGCCGCCAAAAGCGACCGGCCGATGACGTATGGCGAATACTGCCACCTGAATGTCTATAACCGGAGCGAACTGGTGACTGATCCCGGCATCCGTAGCGATTGGGCATTGGCGCTGGCTCCTACGTGGGACAATATGTATAAGACACCGGGCGTTTTAGGCGGTTCTATCTGGTCCGGTATCGATGATATTTTCCAGATGCCTAACGGGGATGCAGTCGGTTATGGCCCCTGGGGACCGATCGACGGCTGGCGTCGCCCGAAACCGGAGTACTGGGATATGAAAAAGATATACAGTCCGGTCCGTGTGACGACCGAGGCGCTATCTCCTGCCAACGAACTGGTCATCGATCTTGAAAACCGGTACACCTATACAAACCTGGATGAACTGCGTATCATGTGGACGTACGGAGAGGAGAAGGGAACGACCTTCGCAGACCTGGAACCCGGTGAAAAAGGACAACTTCGCATCCGGCTTGCCCATCCCGAAAAGGCGAATGAACTCTATCTGTCTTTTGCCGATCCCCGCGGCTTTACTGCCGATGAGTATTTGATCCCTGTCGGCAGACAGGTACAGAACGAATTGCAGGCGTTGCCAACTGCTTCTACCCGCTTGAAAGAAAAGAAAGACCGCTATGTCATTACCGGAAAAGATTTTAGTTGTGAGATCAGTCGTGTATCCGGGCAGATACTCTCGGTGAAGAAAGGGGAAAAAGAAATATTGAACGGCGGCCCGTGGCTGATGGCCTTGCCGTTGACAGGTGGCGGATGCTACCCGAATCATAATGCCAATACGCCTGTGTTCAATGACCTTTGCTCGGACTGGAAGGTAGAAAAAGTAAAGGCGGTCCGACAGGGTGATGACGTCTTGGTAAAGGTGGCAGGCGCTTATAAAGAGTTTTCCGGCTCTTATGACCTGAAAATAAATGCAGGAGGCGAACTGTCGGTAACCTATTCGTTCGATGCCCTTGAAGAGGTGAATCCGAGGCAGTGGGGACTGGTTTTTGAAGCTCCTGTTTCTTATGATAAGACCTTCTGGCGCCGGGATGGCATGTGGAGCGTTTATCCGGCCGACCATATCAGCCGTCCGGTAGGTGAAGCCTGTCTCTTTTATGAAGGACTCCCTGCGAAAGTCAATCCACGTACGGAACCTGCCTGGTCTTGGAGTATGGATTATAACGAACTGGGAAGTAATGATTTCCGTTCCACCCGCCGGAACATTTGGTATGCCGGTCTGAAAGACGGAAACGGCAGTAAGATTACCGTCCCTTCCAATGGCAAACAGCACTGGCGCTCCTGGTTGGAAAAAGACAAGATCCGCTTCCTGGTTGCCGACTTTGTGACGGCAGGAAACGAGATGTTCCTCAGTAGCTATTATGCTCCTTACCGCAAGCCGTTGAAGAAAGGAGACCGGATCGGTGGAGAGATTGTGGTGAGAGTGGAATAATCGTGAAATCGTCCATCCTAATCTTGTTATTGTCTATTTTTCGTGCAATAGGTTATTGCTTACTTTGTTGCATCTAAGAAAACAGGATTGATTTATTATTGATGAGGTTATGTGAGGGTGTTTCTTAAATAAACAGGGCTCTGACGCTGTATAAGCGATAAATGCATTTATCCCGGTACTGAAGGTTTTTTACCTTCAGTACCCAAGATCCCTATACAATGATTATTAGAAATTTAGAGAGAAAACATGTATGCCAAAAAGAAATCCGGCAAGATAAGCCCGGCTTTTGAAATCATTCAAAAATGTGAGAAGATTCATTTATGCGGCATAGCGCCGTATTTCTTGTTAATTATTTAATTCCATTATTATGAACAAAACAAATGGTGTAAATTATTTCAGATTTCTGCTCGTCGGAGCTGGAATCTTGTGCGTGGGAAGCACGCCTGTTTTTGGAGAGACTGTTACTTCAGATAAGTCTGATATCATGAAAATATCCATTACGAACGATTCCCGGATATCAGGTGTCGTAGTCGATCAGACAGGTCTTCCGGTTATCGGCGCAAACGTGTCCGTGAAAGGAACGACGAACGGGACGATTACGGATATGGATGGAAAGTTTGATCTGGAAGTCCCTGCCGGAGCCCAATTGGTCGTATCTTATATCGGTTATATCACCCAAGAGTTTGCGGTCGGCAATAAAACGACTTTCCAGATTGTATTAAAAGAAGATACTCAAAACCTGGAAGAGGTTGTCGTTGTCGGGTACGGAGTCCAGAAAAAGGTGAATATGACAGGCTCTGTAGCGGCCATTAATTCGGAATCGTTGGCTAACCGGCCGGTAACCAACGCCTCTACTGCATTGCAAGGGATGTTGCCGGGTGTAACCGTCGTGCAGAACAGCGGGCAGCCGGGTAAGGATAATTCTTCGATCCGCATCCGTGGTGTCGGTACGTTGAATAATGCAAACCCGATGTATGTCGTGGACGGTTTGATCGTTTCTACGATTAATGATATCGATCCGAACGACATCGAGAGTTTGTCTGTATTGAAAGATGCCGCATCGGCGGCTATCTACGGTTCGCGTGCCGCCAACGGTGTCGTTTTGGTGACGACAAAGAAGGGTAGCAAGAAAGCGGCTACTTTGAAATATGACGGTTATGTGGGATGGCAATCTCCGACTTCTCTGCCTGAATATCTTCCTTCCCATGAATATGCTGAACTGTATAATATGGCATTGCGCAATGAAGGGAAGAGTCCGGCTTATTTGCCTGAAGAAATAGAGAAATTCAGGAACGGCAGTGATCCGGACAACTATCCGAACACCGATTGGTTAGGCTTGTTTTATAAAGATAAGGGGTTCCAGCATAGCCATCGTGCGGAAGTGAGCGGGGGCAGCGAAACGACTACCTATATGTTCTCCCTGGGATATCTGGGACAGGACGGTATCATTGAAAATTCCGACTTCCAACGTTATAACTTGAGAGGAAACATCAATACTCAGATTAATAAGTTCTCTGCCGGAGTCAATTTCTCTTATACTTACGGAAACACGAATGAACCGATCAGTTCTTGGACCGGGGATTTATACCAGATCTTCCGCCAGATAAACCGTATTGCCCCGTTCGTTCCTTATAAATATTCGAATGGCTATTACGGTTACATTGCCGACGGCAGCCCGATGGCTTGGGTTGAATCGGGTTCGATCCATAATCAGAAATACTATACGACCCGTGCTGTTGGAAATGTTGGGTATGAGATCATAAAAGGATTGAAGATACAGGAAGTGATTGGCTACGAACATACGGGAAGTTCTGACGAAAAGTTCCTGAAGGATATCCAGTACTATAATTGGAAAACAGGCGAACCCAGCCAATATCAGGGGCCGAACAGCCAGACGGATGACCGTGAAGATTATATGATGCTCAATCTGCAAACCTTATTGACTTATAACAATACGTTCGGTAAACACACCATTGGCGCTTTAGCCGGTTTTTCGCAGGAATACAGCCGCCGGGACTGGACGATCGGCAAACGCATCAACTTCCTGAATAACGATCTGTGGGAACTGAATGCCGGTTCACCGGACGGGCAGACTGCAGAAGGTTCGGCTAATGAGTATGCCCTACGTTCGTTCTTCGGACGTGTGACGTATGATTATGACAACAAGTATTTGTTTGAAGCCAATATACGCCGGGACGGTACTTCTCGTATCAACCGGGATACCCGCTGGGGGACTTTCCCGTCTTTCTCTGCTGCATGGCGTATTATCAACGAGCCGTTTATGGAACCGGCGCGTGATATCCTGTCCGATTTGAAGATCAGGGCCGGTTGGGGAAAACTGGGAAATCAGCAGTTAGGTACTGACAACCGTAAAGCGATCGAATACTATCCGTACCAATCCGTGTTGTCACAGAAAAACTATGCATTCGGCGGTAAAGTGAACCAGGGAGTCGCTCCGGTCGATGGCGCCAATAATGATCTGAAATGGGAAACGTCCAAAACGACTAATATCGGTCTGGATATGGGATTCCTCCAGAATATGTTCACGTTGACAGTCGATGCGTATTGGAAAAAAACGTATGATATCTTGATGAAACTGCCCGTAAGCACGCTGTATGGGTTGGAAGCTCCTTATCAGAACGCCGGAGAAGTGACGAATAAAGGTATAGAAATGCAATTCGGATATAAGTATTCGAATAAAGACTTCACCTTCAATGCTACAGCAAATGTCGCTTATAATAAAAATGAGGTGACGAACCTGCACAACGAGGGCGCAAAGATCTGGGATGGTTTCAAATTCAAACAGGAAGGACGTCCCATCAATTCATTCGGCGGTTACGAAGTACTCGGTATTTTTACGGACGAAGATGATCTGAAGAACAGTGCCGTTATCAATCGTGAGCAGGCCGGGTTGGGCGACTTGAAGTACAAAGATCAGAATGGTGATGGTAAGATTGACGGTGAGGATCGTGTTTATTTGGGTAGCTGGGATCCTTCCTGGACATTTGGCCTGAATTTGAGTGCTACATGGAAAGGTTTTGATGCTTCTGTCTTCTTCCAAGGAGCAGCCGATGTGAAAGGTTTCCTTCAGAATGAAACGGTCGGACGCTTACAGGGTAATACGGCTAAGCCGACCGCTCTGTTCCGTGATTCCTGGGATGCGGAAACCAATCCGAATGGTAAATTCCCTCGTCCGTTGACTACTTGGAGACAGAATGATTCGGAAACGAATCCATCAGACTTTTGGATCATCAATTCGTCTTATTTGCGAATGAAGAACATTCAGGTCGGATACACATTGCCGAAGAATGTCTGCGACTTTATACGGGTTCCGAGAATCCGCATTTATTACAGTGGACAGAACTTGTTGACTTTTACCGGATTTAGTGATGGCTTTGACCCCGAAGCACCTGTCGGTGCCCGTGGTTACTATCCACAGGTAAAAGTAAATACGTTTGGATTAAATGTAACCTTTTAAGTAGATATGTCATGAAAAAATATAGTTTATATGCTGTCCTGTTACTGTTCATAACATCTTGTAGCAGTGATTTTCTGGATCGGAATCCATTGGATCAACCGTCGAATGAAACATTCTGGAATACGGAAAAAGATGCGTTGGCTGCTGCGACCGGCTGCTACGAAGGGTGGTTCAGTATGGATGAGGTGGTCTATTTCGATTGTGCTTCCGATAATGCTTACAATCCTTTCCCGTGGGAAGGTTGGCAAGTGCAGGCTACCGGTTATGCAACGGCTAACGATTATGGGCAGAATTATATGAAGTATGATAAGATTGTTCGTTGTAATAACTTCCTTGCCAACATCGACCGTCCGGAAATGAGTGAGGAGATACGGAGCCGCCTGACAGCGGAAGTCCGCTTTTTAAGGGCTTGGCATTATTTTCTGAAAGTGACTCTTTACGGGGATGTGCCTTTGGTAAAAGAAGTGCTGGATGTCAATAATTCATACCTGCCTCGTACTCCGAAAGCCGAGGTGGTGAAATTTATTTTGGATGAATTGAACGAGATCGCTCCCTTACTGCCGGAGACGTATGCCAGTAGTGATGCTGGAAGAGTCACCAAAGGTGCTGCTCTCACGCTAAAAGCCCGTATGGAGATATTCGAAGGCGATTATGCGGCCTGTGCTGCCACATGCGAGCAGATTATGAAGTTGGGGTATTCTTTGTTCCCTGATTATAGAGGTTTGTTTAAGATCGCCAATATGGGTAACGAAGAAGTGATTCTGGATGTCCAGTATGTGGAAAATCTGGCGAAGAACGGGATCCTTGGTGTAATGCCTCCCGCTTCTGTCGGAGGCTGGTCTTCTATCAATCCGACTCAGGCATTGGCGGATGCTTATGAATGTATAGACGGAAAAACGATTGAAGAGTCTCCTTCCTATAATCCTAAAGACCCGTATAAAGACCGTGACCCCCGTTTGGCCGCTTCTCTGATTTACCCGGGCTGCCTGTATGAAGGCAGTTATTTTAATCCTATCGACATTAAAGATCCGACCGGCGACTATTATGCGCCTTACGGGCGTTCGAAAACCGGTTACCATCCGCGTAAGTACATCGATAACTTGGGTGATTATGCCGATATGTGGAACACGGGAATGAATGCGATCGTGATGCGTTATGCCGAAGTTTTGCTGATGTATGCCGAATCGAAGATCGAGTTGAACCAGATAGACGCTTCCGTTTATGAAGCGCTTGATGCGATCCGGACCCGCGCCGGTATGCCGACAGTAGATAAGGCGATCTATAACAATCAGTCGAAGATGCGTGAACTGGTACGTCGTGAGCGTCGTGTCGAGCTGGCACTGGAAGGTCTTCGCTGGTTTGATATCTGTCGTTGGAAAATCGGTGAACAGGTAATGCCGGGGCAAGTGTACGGCGCACTATTGGGAACGGTCGATGCCGAAACCGGTGCTCTGAACCTGACGGATGAACGGATAAAAGTTGAAATCCGTCTGTTTGATCCGGCGAAGCATTATTTGTGGCCGATCCCGCAGAGTGTGATTGATGCCAGTGTGGCCAACGGAGAGCCGACTATGGTACAGAATCCTGGATACTAATTTTTTGTAGATAATAATAGTACCGGATCTTAACTTACCCTATAACCTGTATCTTTACAGGCTATAGGGTATTGCCCGACAGCCCGTAAGGAGACTAAAATACCTTACGGGCTATTGGGCATTACCGGTATTTTTTGTAACTTTGTAAGCATCGATCAAATGCAGAGCCGTATGGAACAACCGTCTGAACAATCGTTATGGGGAATGCTGGAAGGCATCACCGAGAATCTGAAGCACAAACGGCTGGCGGATGTGTTTCGCTTTGTGTCGTTCCGCCCGTTCGAGACATTCGGGCCGCATAAGCATCTGCGTATCGAGATCAACTATGTGAAGAAGGGCAATTGCATCCTGCATCTGGAGAACGAGAGTATCAGCTTCAGCGAGAACGAGATGATGGTGATCTGTTCCAATGTGGAGCATACCTTCGAGGCCGGTTCCGAAGATACGACCCTGATGCAGTTGGAGTTCCTGCCGGAAGTCTTCTCCCGCTTCAATCCGGACGGGCACGGGCAGACGAAGGATCTGGCGCCTGTCACGATCTTTTCCGAAGAAAACCGGTTGATCAAGATTGTGAATAACGTCCGGATCATGCGCGCCGTGCAGCGTATTGTCAACGAGATGAACCAGAAGAGCAAATACTACCAATATCTGGTTGTCATGTACTATGCCGAGCTGCTGATCCTGATTTACCGTTATCTCGATGAGGCCTATCTTCCGATTTGTACAAACGATTCGTTGAAAAAGGCGATCTCCTATATCCGTTTGAACTACCAGTCCGATATCACGATCAGCGATGTCGCGTCGCAAACCGGAGTCGGAGAACGGTACTTGCGCAAACTGTTCTCCCAGTACCTGAACCTCTCCCCGCTGGACTACCTGAACCAGATCCGGATCAACAAAGCGATCGAGCTGCTGCGGAACACGGAGATGTCCGTCAAAGAGGTATGCTTTGCCTGCGGTTTCCAGTCCCCCCAATATTTCTCCCGTATCTTCAAACAACAAATGGGCATCTCTCCGCGGGAAGTGACGAAATAGAGAGTGCCGTTTTCTCTACTTTTTCCCTTGTTCTGTTCCTCGTAGCATAAGCAACCGGGAGCTTTACTGCCGTATCTTCTTCCCTCCGGGCTTTATCTTTGCAGGTAGAAAGACGAACTGTAAAAAGGAATTCACAATGAAAGAATGGAAAGACGATAAGGCCCTGTTTGCTTTGATAAAGGAAGAACTTTACACCGCAGTGGTCGGTGATATTATGGATAAGATGGGCTATACCCGCCAGTTTTTGCCTCCCCGTATCCGTCCGCTTCGTGACGACATGCTGGTGGCCGGACGTGCCATGACGGTATTGGAAGCCGATGTGCTGGATGCCGGAAAGGAGAAAGGGGTGAACCCGGTGCTGAAACGCTCCTTCGGCCTGATGCTCGAAGCGTTGGACGACTTGAAAGAAGACGAGGTATATGTTTGTTCCGGTTCTTCCCCTGCTTATGCCTTGTGGGGCGAGCTGATGAGTGCCCGTGCGATCCAGTGCAAGGCGGCCGGAGCGGTTGTCAACGGATATTCCCGTGACACGAAGGGGATTCTGGCGCTCGACTTCCCTTGCTTCTCCTACGGTCCCTATGCACAGGATCAGGCGCCGCGTGGAAAGGTGATCGACTACCGTGTGCCGATCGAAATGGAGGGCGTACGGATCAATGACGGGGATATCCTGGTCGGCGACATCGACGGCGTATGTGTCGTGCCTCGTGAGATCGAGGAAGAAGTATTCACCCGCGCCTTGGAGAAAGCCCGTGGCGAACGGATGGTCCTGAAGAAGATACAGGAAGGGATGAAAGCCCGTGATGCTTTCGATAAATACGGAATTATGTAAAATACGATAAAAAGGTAGGAGACAATACAATGAAGATTACAGACGTAAAAGTATGGTTGGTCCGGGGCATCAAATATAACTGGACATTACTGAAAATCTATACCGACGAAGGCTATACCGGCGTAGGCGAAGCTACCAACTGGCCCGGCAGCCCGATCGTTTTCGAAGCCGCCAAGCATGTCGGACAACGCATCATCGGCCTCGACCCGATGAAGACCGATTTTATCTGGACGAAGCTCTACCGCGATCTGAACTGGATCGGCCCGTACGGAGCCAGCCTGTGTGCGATCAGCGGTATCGACATGGCGCTGCTCGACCTGAAAGCAAAGGTGTTGGGCGTTCCCTGCTACGAACTGTTGGGCGGGGCTTACCGGAAAGATATCCAGCTCTATGCCAACTACTGGTTTACGGGCGGCGGACACAACGAGGCGGACTATGCCGCCCAGGCACGCCGTGTCATGGACGCCGGTTTTACGGGGCTGAAGTTCGACCCCTTCGCCCACACGAACTATTTCTATGGCGAAGACCTTGCCTCCAACCTGACCCTGACGGCGGAACAGCAGGACTTGGCGTTCAACGTCTCCAAAGCCGTGCGCGAGGCTGTCGGTCCGGAATGCGACATCATGATCGAGACACACGCCATGCTGAACTACCGGGTTGCCGTCAAGATGGCGGAACGGCTAGCAAAGCTCGATATCACCTGGTATGAGGAACCCGCCGGCCCGGAAAGTTCGCAGACGCTCCGTGCCATGCGCGAACGCATCCCGTCGGATGTCGCCATCTGTGTAGGCGAGCGCCATTACACCCGTTTCGGCATCCGTTCGCTGTTGGAAAAGCATGTGTGCGACGTGATCATGCCCGACATCACCCGTTGCGGCGGACCGTCCGAGATGAAGCGGATGGCTACGATGGCGGAGGCCTACAACGTCCTGATCGCCCCGCATAACCCGAACGGCCCTCTCTCGACACTCGCCTCTTCGCATGTATGCGCCGCTATCCCGAACTTCTTCCGTCAGGAGTTTATGTTCAACGATGTCCCCTGGCGCGACACGGTGATCGACCATCCGATAGCCGAGATGGTCTATGACGGCCACCTGCACCTGTCCGACCGTCCCGGCCTGGGCGTGGACCTCGTTGAAGAGGAGATGGAGAAACACCCCGGCATCACGACGGATGCTCCCGATAACTTTTATATCTGATCCCTATGAGCTTTGTACTCGATTATAAAGATAAGGTAGTCCTGGTCACCGGAGTCTCCTCCGGGATCGGCTTAGGTGTCGCCAGGGAGTTCGCACGGGCGGGCGCCCATGTGGCAGGCTGTTCGCGCAAGTCTCCGGACGATGCGAGCGTGCAGGCTTTCCGCGAGGTGGTAGAACAGGAGGGCGTACGCTCGTTCTACCGCCCCGCGGATGTGACGGATGCGGAGGATCTGAAAGGCTTCGTCGAAGAGGCGGCCCGTACCTTCGGACGTATAGACATGGTCGTCTCCAATGCCGGCATGAACGTGTTTGAGGGAGCCGAAGGTTGCACGGAGGAGCGTTGGCATTACAACCTCGATCTGAACCTGGCTTCCCACTGGCGTCTGGCCCGGCTCTGCAAGCCCTATCTCGAAAAGAGCGGCGAAGGCGTCCTGCTCCTGATGACCTCCAACCATGCTTTCAGTTCCATCCCCGGTTGCTTCCCCTATAACGTGACGAAGACGGCTATCACCGGTCTGGTGCGCAGCCTGGCGATCGAGTGGGGGCCGGCTGTCCGTACGGTGGGGGTGGCTCCCGGATTTATCGATACGGCGGGCAACGACACTTGGTTCGACTCTTTTCCCGATCCCGAAGCGGAACGCCGGCGGACGATCGACCTGCATCCCGTCAAACGGATCGGGACGGTCGAGGAGGTAGGGGCGTTATGCGTCTATCTCGCCTCCCCGTATGCCCGGTTTATCAGCGGGACGACGATCCTGATGGACGGTGGGCGCTCGGCATTGATGCAGGATGAATAAAAAACAGATACCATGAACACGATCGACTTAATAATCTTTATAGCCTACTGTCTCCTGATCCTCTGTGTCGGCCTTTTTGTCTCACGCGGCAGGAAGGGGGACGAGCGGGATGCCGGCGATTATTTCCTCGCCGGGCGCGGGCTTGCCTGGTGGGCGATAGGCGCTTCTATCATCGCTTCCAATATCTCCGCCGAACAGTTTGTCGGCATGTCCGGCTCCGGCTATGCCATCGGGCTGGCGATGGCGACCTACGAATGGATCGCCGCCCTCGGACTGATCCTCGTGGCGAAGTTCTTCATCCCGATCTTTTTGGAGAAGAAGATCTTCACCATGCCCCAGTTCCTCGAAGAGCGTTTCGACAAGCGCGTCAAGACGGTGATGGCAGTCTTCTGGCTGGCTGTCTTCATCTTTATCAATCTTACTTCCATCTTGTACTTGGGAGCCTTGACGATCGAGAAGGTGATGGGGATCCCGATGCTCTACGGCATAATCGGGCTGGCGGCCTTTGCCGGTATCTATTCGATCTACGGAGGATTGAAGGCGGTGGCGCTGACGGATGTGGTTCAGGTCGTGTTTCTGGTTGGCGGCGGGCTGGTCACGACCTATATCGCCCTCGACCTCCTCGGAGAAGGTGGCGGTGTGTACCAGGGAATGGTCAACCTCTATGGCGAGGCGAGCGATAAGTTCCATCTGATCCTCGACAAGTCGCATCCCGGTTATAAGGACCTGCCGGGTATCTCCGTGATCCTCGGCGGTCTCTGGGTGGCAAACCTTTATTACTGGGGATGCAACCAGTATATCATCCAACGCGCGTTGGCCGCCAAATCGGTCCGGGAGGCGCAGAACGGGATGCTTTTCGCCGGTTTCATCAAGCTGTTCATCCCGCTTTTGGTCGTGATTCCCGGTATTGCCGCCTTTGCGCTGGAGGCTCCGTTAGAGAAATCGGACGAAGCCTACCCGTGGTTGCTCGGCAACCTCCTTCCGGTAGGGGTGAAGGGGGTGGCGTTTGCTGCTTTGACAGCCGCAATCGTCAGT
>ERZ791611.658-NODE-658-length-30537-cov-14.329539_pt1 | contig 30537 bp, 22 predicted proteins | sample MGYA00510275_ERZ791611 | MGnify/ENA primary metagenome ERZ791611 (study PRJEB30046, sample SAMN00791912) | human gut metagenome | study: EMG produced TPA metagenomics assembly of the A metagenome-wide association study of gut microbiota in type 2...
CCTGCATCGTAAGGGTACCGGTTGTAACGGCATTCTTATCCGGCGTAGCTTGGCTCGCTATAACAGCGCCTGTTAAGTCCATGTTGCCCTGTACAGTAACTCCGACACCATCCGTACCGGCATAGATACCAGCCTGCTTGGTAACTGATTCATAGGTACTGCGTGTCGTCCCTTTTTTAGCTTCCGGCGTAAAGTCAGAAAGTCCCTTCGTATCAAAAACAAGGGAAAACCGGCTTGTTTACGGTCTTCTTTATAGCTTTCCATATCTTGTGCACTAGTTATCTGTAAATCACCACCGGCCGTTACATCTACCCGCTTCCCTGTAAGCGCAGAACCGGTCATTACTACATCACGGCCAGATTGAATCGCTACCGCATCCGTACCGGTTACTGTCGTACCAGTATGTGTCGTCGCATTAGTCAAAGTCACAGCTTTTCCTTGATTAGCACTGACATTTGCCCCTAGTAAGCCAGTAACACCGACACTGACACCGGCTGACCAGCCTTGATTATGACTGTTCTCAGCCTTCTGTATTGTATTGGTAGCTGCGTCTAAGTGAACCGTAGTATCAGCAGCAAGTGCTACCGCCCGTCCTCGTATAGTTTCACCAATCGCCGTAATGTGACCGCTATCAGGTGTTTTACCGGTAGCGGTTATGACAATGCGGCCCGCTTCCGAGGCCACTGTACCGGCCTGATACACGGTTTGACGAATATCTTGTTGCTGTGAAGCAGACTGTGAACTGATGCCAATTTGAAGGTTAATCAGCGCATCCCGCGTCGTATCCTTTTCTTTCTTAACTTTATTAGATGCGTTGGCTATATCTACCTCATTAGCCACATTCATTTGAATGTTTCCTTGAATAATATGCGTTGCTTCATCAGCATGAACTAATTCTGTCGATGGACTTCCCCATCCCGGCAAACTATCTTGAAGTAGATTTCCTTGATAAAGCAATACTTCTCCACCTGCTTTTACGCCAGTATACGACGTAATGACTCCTTGCGGAGTATACTGTGTAATCAATGCTTGTGGCGTATACGCGCTATAAGCTTTTACCGATTCTAAGCCTTGATGCAGTTCACGAGCGGCTTCCCCATATTCTAAAACAGTTAATCGCTTATCTTCGCGACTATTTCCTTGCCGTATATTAGCAGCTGCTGTCGATAGGGCTTGCGGTACAACACCGCCTAAGGAGATGGTTAACCCGCTTTTCTTGTAATCCATCGTGGTGTGCGCTTCATAAGTAGCATAAGCACCATCTAGAGTTACATTTTGTCCTTGTATAGCAACACCGGTTTTGCCGGCTATAACAGCCGATGTAGCCTGTACATTCTGTCCAGCGGTTAGTGTAGTACTACCTTCTAACGAAGCTATGGTGCTACCTACCGGAGTCGTTTGTGCTTCCCGTTGCGTAGTTTTCAGTTTTTCAGTACCGTAGCTAATACCTATACCGGACAAGGAGAACCCGGATTTTTTAGTTTGGCTATACACTTGTGTTTCTTGCTGTTCCTTCATTGTAGTAGCAGTGATATGACCGGTTGCGCTTACAGCCATATTCCCTTTGGCTACTACATCAGAAGCGGTAATCGTTACATCCTGACCACTTTGAATGCTTATAGTTTCACCGGAAATTTGACTTTTTTGTACCATTTCCGATTTACTCCGATAAGATGTATCCGTGGCTTCTTTGCTAAGTAAACCACTTTTTCGTTCCTGCGCTTCACCAAAAGCACGCCGCGTATCGGTACTGCCACTAACAGTTACCGATTTTGCTGCGGCCAGCGTTACATCGTTACCGGCCGTTACTTTAGCGCCGGTAATCGCTAACTGATTACCACCTTGTAAGGTCACAGTCTTCCCGGACATGGTACTTTGTAATTGCATATCCGTATATTCTTCATTATAACCGCTATTAACCTGACGACCACCGCCACCGGTTTGACCTACCAAATAGTAGTCTTCCTGTAACCCCGTCGTCGCCCGACCTGTGGTAATAGCCAAATCTCGCCCCGCACTAACAGCCACATCTTTAGCGGACGCTACACTAGCAGCCCGCATCGTTACATCACGACTAGCTACCATGGCAATAGCTCCTTGTCCGGCCACGACTGACCCCACATCGGCGCTTTGTGTTTCGTAGCGTCGATTCCGATTGTCTTTTTCCCATGTTAAGCGACTATCTGTTGTTACGGTATCTAAACGTAGGTCCCGGCCGGCTTGTACGACGGTTTGCCCTTCAATGCCGCGATTTTCTACTAAGGCACCTTGTAACTGTACATCGCGCCCCGCTTGTACTGCTAACGTACCGTGTTCACCGGTAACACGCAGTGAGCCGAGACTGTCTACCATCGTACCACTATGAATGGCTTCCTTTATCGTACGCGTGGTAGACGTTACGGTAATGTCATTACCGGCTACTATCGATAAGGCTTTCACCGCTTCGATAGTACCACCTAAATTGTGTATAGAATCCGTAGCCCTAAGGCCAAGAGATTGGCCTCGCAGGGTACCTTTGACATTGTTAATGTTTGTAGCCGATAATACGCCTACGTCACCGGCTACGACCGTACCGGTGTTTAGAATTTCGTTGGTGGCCTCAATATCTATGTTTTTCCCACTAATCACGGCAACATGCGGATTGTGTTCGTCCATCATCGCTTTAGTCACATAGACCTGTGGTACTAAAGCAGTGACCACCTGTCCATTAGGTAAGAGTACAGTCGTTTCCACCATCCAAACAAGGGGTTCTTTTAGTTGTGCTTGCTGCGCAGGCGTCAACGCCACACCTATGGTTGCTTTCGATTCCTTGGCAAAAGCGACCGCCGCATTTAATAACGACTTATATTGATCTTCCTCACTGGCATAAGAACCCACATAGCGTTGGCCGGTCAAGTTCAGTAGCTGATCTTTAACCAACTGCATTTCATAATAGCCATCGCCTAAGCGCTTAGCCGTTCTATCCGGGTCAGCTTGCAAAGCCTCCAGGAAATACGCCGACGATAAAAATTGGTGTCGATTCGTATACGCCGGATCCGTTTCTATATAATAGCCGGCAGTCACATCCGGCGCGACTACATATAATGCACTAGGTAGTATTCGAAGACCCTGATGACCGTCTGGTGTAGTATAAGGTGCACTCTGTGACGTCGTAACAGCCGATTGTTTACCACTACCGTAATTCGTCATCGGCACGATATGTGTGAGGGCTTCCGTATGACTATAATTTGACGGATCTACATTCGTCGAATCACGACCATGGTGATGCTGACGCGAATACCGCGTCATCGTCCCTGTATCGTAATAGGTTTTAGTACCTTCCGGGTCTATATTTTTCACCGTAGTCCCCCGAACAGTTAAGGTACCACCGGCTATGAGTTCACTTTTGTCATTAACTAACGAACTCCCCGTTAGCTGCATATCAGCCCCAGCGATGATTCGGCCTGGTGCTGTTGTATCGACAACATCGGCGATGATAACACGGTCATACTCATATTTGTACCAGGTTTCAAAATAGTGTTTCGTTGGTGCATCGGGATGACCGTCAGCAAAATAGAGCTGATCATCTTCGCGATTCACAACAGCTACCCCCGTTGGCGGTGGTGTAGCCCCATCCGGGTAGTAGGGGAGATTTGTTACCGGAATATGCCGTGCATAGCCTTCAGCTGACACTTCCAGATGCTGTTCTCTGCCAATTTCTTCTTTTTTCGTCGTGTAATGCAAATTTTCATTCAATAAGGATTGGGTAGCAATGACTACATTCGCCCCACCATCTAGAGTAGCACTTCTATTTTGAATGGAATCGGCTGCACCATGTACGAGCCCATCTGTCATAATGGTGCGGCCAATCGATACATTACGTTCTGCTTTGATGAGACCCTGCTCCGTATTCGTAAGGGTACCGACACCCATAACGAGGTCATTACGTGCCATAATCACCGGGGCCACGCCTTGGTACGTTCCTATATTATCTAGACGATTTGCCTGAATATGTATCGTATCCCCATAGATACGACCTTGTTGTGTATTATGTAAGGTATCTGACGAAATCGCCATTTGCTCACCATTCATAAGGCCTGTATTGCTAACATTCCCTTCACTGGTTACTTGTACCGATTGCCCTTCAATTTTACCGCTATTGGTTACCTCCTTAGCCGTTAGCGCTACCGTACGCTGACCAACGATGTCAGTTTCATTGGTAAGATGGCCGGCAGATTCTATCTGTATTGTATCATTAGCCGCTATACGACCGCCACGAAGCGTTGTATCCGACTGGGTGGCTACATGTACCGTCTGACCGCCTTCTATCGTAGTGTCACTACCTGTTAGCGTGTTGGTTGTTACGGTGACATTTCCATCACCGGAGATCGTCGCCTCGTTGGCTGCTAACTCCTTAGTTTGTATTGTTACATCCTGCTGACTGGCAATGGTGCCTGTATCCGTTTTAATAGTTTGGGCTGTTAGGGTTACCGAACCCTGCGTAGCAATTTGGCCGGCTGTATTCGTAACCTCGTTGGCTTTCATAGTTATTTCACCGGCACTAGTAATCTTCCCTTTCGTAGTATCTACTGATTGGGCGGTAATTGCCAGTGTCTTGGTCTTATCGGTATTTACCAACTGTCCTTGATTCTGTAGTTGCTGAGTCTGGATGGTAACACCGGCGCCACCAACTTGGCCGGTTGTATCAATCGATATGGTCGGTGCCTGTATCGTCATATCCTTATGACTTTTTACCTTGCTTTTCATCGATACATGCCCGTCTGATGTCACAGCTACGGAACCGTTCAAAGCAGTCACGGTACCTTCAAGATTAACACCCAATCCTTTTTCAGTGCCTACCATAGTAATGCGATTCGCATACATACCGCCAATGGCCGCCACATCTAACCCAACTTCCGGATGATCACTGTCTTTTTTCACTGTATCCGTGTTAAGTCCTACCGTATTATGTCCGGTTACCACACGTAGTGAATCAGCCCAAACACCGGCATTAATGCGCGTTGCCGCTGCTAAAATATCCGTAGCCGATGTATTACGTGCATCTAGGCCCTGCCCGGCTATCTCAATGGTGCCACCTTTAATCGCCACATCAGTGAGTTCGCCGTTTTTTATAATTGGTGTCCCCGTCGTCAATACTGCTCGATTCGTATTAATAAACGTACCGTTATTAACATACAACCCATTGGGATTGGCTATGATTAAATTCGCACGCGGCCCGGCAATTTCCAGGGCACCACGGATTGATGTTGGTTTAGGTCCTGTTACTTCATTGAGAATCGTGTTAGCCTGCGTTCCTGCCAAGGCCGGGTTTCCTTTAATAAGACCGGCTAGCTTCGTATCCACTATCGTTTGGCTATTATTGAAGATAAGACCTTTATCGCCCACTTGTAAGTCATGATATTGATTATGTGATAAGCCTTTATCGTTAGGGCGCCGAATATCCACAATGGTCACGCCATTCGCACTTTCACTGACCATAGGGTGGCGACTTTGATTAGCATCCGGAATCGCTACGGTATTGGCTGCCCATACACCCGGCTGTGTCGTTAAACCTACCGAAAGAATCCACGCGAGTACTTGTTTATATACACGTTCAGTCTGTTTCATTCGTATCACCCCCGCTTTATAGCTGCGCATAGATGGACACGCCCACGATTGTTTTACCGATTTTAAAACCTTGTGGTTTATATAGCGGTGTCCCTATATTCAAATCAAACCCCACATGCGTGCCCCATTGCCCTCGCAAACCGACGACTGCCCCAACGAGTGCGCGACCGATTTCATATTCGGTAGAAGGACCGCCAACAAACCCGGCATCAACACCGATATACGGTGTCCAGTGACCATTATCTAATGGCACAGCAACTTCTTGTTGCATATATAGTCCATATTCACCACTTAAATTTCGTTCCCCATCAAAACCACGTACGGTATAGTGTCCACCAATACTGATTTGGTCAGCCGTGGTCAGCCGCATAGAGGCATACTGTCCCACAAGCCGCATCGTATATGTACCACTGCGGCCGCCCACCGTAACCGGTGCCGATAAGTTAAATTCTGTGCCCCAAAGACCATACCGAGGCGTTCCATAAGAAATTCCATCCTCCCACGGTTGTTTTTCGGCACCCCAACCGCCAACGCCTTTACGATAATAGCCATACCAATCCCACCGTGTTTGTCCCGCATATTGACGATGACGTATGCCAAAGGCTAAAGCGGTTGTCTTTTGCTTTTGTATGTCAATTTCTTCACCATCAATATAGTTATGACGTTCGCGGCGTAATACCTGTACTTGCCAAGATGTTTTTTTAGTATCATCGCGGTGAATCACCCGCTCTAGACTAAGGCTTTGTCCCGTAGTCGTGCCTTGTGACAAATAGGGTTGTATCGTTGCTATAGTTTGGCGAAATTGATTGCGATACGCCGTAGCCGACAAAGTGTACCAACCGAAAGGAATACTGTATGAAGCATAATAGTTACTCGACCCGAGCCGGGCATCATCATGTTCTATGTCTTTCGTATACGAGTAGGCAAGCACATCGTTAAGACCTAATGGATTATACCAAGATGCATTAAGCGTACTCTCCCAACGCCCGGTGGCCTTATAGCCATAATTATCTACACTCAGGCCCATCGTAATCGGTGAACTTTCTGTTCGCTGTAATTCCACAATACTACTATACGGTGTATGACCGGGCTGTAATTGCATCGTTACATCCTGGTTCGCAACCCGCTTCATCTGTTCTAAGCCCTGTTCAAGCGCCCGTACATTCAGTAAATCGCCGTTACTAACCGGAAAGGCCGTGTGCCAAGTGCCCCAAGCCACCGGTTCTTTAAATTGAATGCGCTCAATGCGGCCAGGGTGTATAGTCAAAAGCAAGGTACCGGACTGTAAATCCTGATCCGGCACGCTCACTTGCGATGTAATATACCCATCGGCGACCAATGCATTCGTTAGTACATGAACAATCTGATTAATCCCCTTTTGGCCGATGCGGTAGCCTTCATATGGTGCCACCACGAACTGATACGTTTGAAAAAATGGTTCAGTCGATTGGATTTGAATATGATGAATTCTAAAACCTTCTTCATCCATAGGAATTATAGACGCAGATTCACTTACCTTCTCCGTTTTACCCAACGATACCACCGGTGCGCTAGCTGCTGCGTTCATCTGTATCGCTTGCTGTTTAGCCTGTGCTTGCTGCTCAGCAGCGTCTATACTAGCTACACCTGAATTTCCAGTCGCCGCTATAGACAAGCAAGGCCATGCACTTAGCAGGAAACCAACCATACTACAACACACCATTTTAGGCATATACACCGCCATATGCATCCCCTCTTTTCAATTTTTCTTAACACGTTTAACACACTTAACACATCACCATCAATATTTAATTTTATTATATATTAACTATCCATTATTCTCAAAGAAATATTTTAACAAGATGATAAGCAAAAGAACTAAAACAAAAAAGCTGTACCACAAGGGAAATATAGGCTTAGGTCCACCAACGCCTTATACGCCAGCTGGCCTTGCCCCAGCTGGCAGGGAAAGCTGTATTGCTATGTTTGAACACATACTGCTTCGGCTATAGTTATTAGGGCCGAGCCCACGGTGGTGCAAGTCATGGCAACGGCTAACCGATAAGCCGATGCTCTAAATTCCCCTCTCCCCAATGTCCCATGCTGATGGGAACAGAGGCTTAGGCCCACCAACGCCTTATGCGCCAACTGGCCTCGCCCCAGCTAGCAGGAAAAGCTGTATTGCTATGTTTGAACTCATGCTGCTTCGGCTATAGTTATTAGGGCCGAGCCCACGGTGATGCAAGCCTTGGCAATGACTTACCGATAAGCCGATGCTCTAAATTCCCCTCTCCCCATAGTAAGCTTATCTGAAGACACGGCTGTACTCATGGTGATGCAAGCAATGGTAACATTTGGTCAATGTATAAAAAGATTGTTCTGTACCTTGAACTTGTCAGTTTGCTAAGAAAGTAGCGCAAACGCAAAAATGCTCCGAAAATGGGCGAGCCGACAACCATTACGTAAGTACGGTTGTGGATTGCCCTTTTCGGAGCATTTACTTTTGCTATTCTCAAAGACTGACAAGTTCAAGGAGCAGCCTAAGTTTTGTACAAGACCAAATGTTACCCTATCGCTTGTAAGGCCGTATGTACAGCCGTGCCAAAGATAAGCTTACGCCTAAGCCTGTTCCCATTCTGTATGGAAAATCCCTTCTTTGTCCACTCTTTCATAAGTATGTGCACCAAAGAAGTCGCGCTGTGCCTGGATTAAGTTAGCCGGCAAAACGCCACGACGATAGCTGTCGTAGTAGTCCAAGGATGCGGAGAAGGCCGGCGTCGGGATACCGCAACGTTTTGCTTCGATGATAGCTTCACGCCATTTAGCCTGATGTTCTTCAATAGCCTGACGGAAGAAAGGATCTAAGAGCAAGTTCGGTAATTCCGGATTGCGCTGGAAGGCTTTTTTAATGTCTTCCAAGAAGACCGCACGGATAATGCAGCCGCCGCGCCATAAGAGTGCCATGTCGCCGAAATTGATGTTCCAGTCATATTCTTTAGCAGCCGCTTTGATCAATGCAAAGCCCTGTGCGTAGGAACAGATTTTGGACGCATACAAAGCGGAATGAATGGCATCGATAAAGGCTTTCTTGTCGCCGGTGAAGGTCGTTTCAGGGCCTTTCAATTCTTTAGCCGCTTCTACGCGTTCGCCTTTATAAGCGGACATGCCACGAGCAAATACGGCTTCAGCGATGGTCGGAATCGGCACGCCTAAGTCAAGAGCGTCCTGACTGGTCCATTTACCGGTACCTTTCTGACCGGCTTTATCGAGGATTTCTTCAACCAACGGAATACCGGTTTCGCGGTCCGTTACTTTCAAGATTTTGGAGGTAATTTCAATTAAATAGGAATCGAGAATACCTTTATTCCATTCGGTGAACACTTCGCCCATTTCTTCGTCGCTCATGTGGAGCAATTCTTTCATCATGAAGTAGGCTTCACTGATGAGCTGCATGTCGCCGTATTCGATGCCGTTATGCACCATTTTTACATAGTGGCCGGCGCCGTCATTGCCAACGTAGCTACAGCACGGACCGTCAGCAACCTGCGCTGCTACCGCCGTAAAGATAGGAGCTACTTCTTTGTACGCTTCTTCGTTGCCACCCGGCATGAGGCTTGGGCCCTTCAAAGCGCCTTCTTCCCCGCCGGACACGCCAACGCCTAAGAAGCGGAAGCCTTTGTCTTTAAGGTATGCCGCACGACGACGAGTGTCGGTAAAGTGAGAATTACCACCGTCGATGAGGATATCGCCCGGTTCCAAATACGGCAAGAAGGCTTCGATCATATCGTCAACCGGTTTGCCAGCTTTTACGAGGAACATGATTTTACGAGGTTTAGCGAGCTTGCTCACTAATTCTTCCGGCGTATGAGCGCCGCCGATGGTACCTTCATGGCCGAATTTTTTCAAAAATTCATCGGTTTTCTGGCTCGTACGGTTGTACACAGCAATGCTAAAGCCCTTGTGTGCTACGTTGCGCGCCAAGTTCTGACCCATTACGGCCAAGCCTACCAATCCGAATTCATACTTCTGTGTGTCTGTCATAAATCTCCTCTTTCCGCGAAGAAGTAGCATCGGCTAAAGCCAATGTCTTCGCCTTTTGTATGACCGCCGTAAAAGCCGGCGGGATATCATCGGCACTCATGAAGGACGCCATGCGCCGCCCTACAATCACGCCTTTGTTACCGTAAAACCAACTAAAATAATATATTTCCAAATCATCCTGCCGGCGGTCCGAAATGTTCTTAAGCTTCCGCGGAATGGGCCGCACATCATTGAAGCCTAGCTTAGCCAGGCCCTTGCGCAGCATTTCCTTAGAAACAACACCGCCGCCATCAGATAAATCCTTTACAATAGCATCGAGAATCGGCCGTCCGCGCCGCGCCAACAAATGACGCACCACATCCATTTCAAAGCACGCCTCATCAGTAAAGAACACCGTGTCACGATGCTTGCTTTCATACTTGCCCATCACATCGCGGTCATAGAGCACCACGGTGGGAATCTCAAAGGACCGAAACAGAGTGGCTAGTTTTTCAATGGACGCTTCGCCCCGCGCATTGATGAGGCAAATGCCGAAATAGTCGAAGTTAATGCCCAGCTTTTCACCAAAGCCACGGAAACTGCCGTACTCCGTCTCCCCTTCCACGATGATAACGCACCGCGCATAGAGCGCTTCCTTACCTTCCGGGAAATGCATGATCAAATGCTTTTCCACATCGCGAGGAAACTGAAATAAAGAGCCGCAAGCCACTCTCACCATGCCGTTCGCATTCCGATAGAACCGAATAATATTCCGGTAATCGTCCATGAGCGCATCGGTGGCATGCGTTACGATAAGTAACTGCCCATCTAAGCCATCAAGGTTAAACAACTTCTTTAAGAGAAATAAAAAACCTTCGTTTTCATTATTTACAATTTGGCGGTAATATGTCAAGACCGCCCGCTGTAAATACGGACTCAACCTGGTTTCCGGTTCATCTATACTGATGAATATCGGCAAGATTCGCTTACCATCTTCCGTAATGGAAATGGAATTTTCTAAGGATACCACCCGACTCTTCGACCGTGCCAACAGCTCTGCCAATACGCGCAGTGCTACCATCGTAATAAGGCGCACACTGTCTGCCGGATGACCCCCTTCCGGTTCCAAAATCGGCATAATGCGACGTATCGCTTCATAGCAAGCCGGTCCTAAATCGCGTTCCCGCAAATACGGTCCCGGTTCCATTAAGCAACAGCCTACGGTGTCCGCATACTCATTGAACACCTTCGTCATCGCCTTCTCAAGGTCGATATACACTTCCGGCGGGAATACAGGACTCGCATCACGCTGATAAATGTAGACCATGTGACGCAGTAGCGATAACGGCAGTGCCCGACGCGTCGTATCCGTCTTGCGATACAGCCGCGGATATACTTCCTGAATAAGCTGTTCCACCTGAATCGTAACCGTATTCTTTGTACTATCGTCATCATCGTGATAATACTGTTCTTCTTGCGGACTCAGTTCCACCTCTAAGGTGATGCGAATAGGCTTTTCAAACTCTAGAAAATCTAATTCCGTAAAGCCGCGCCCTTGTGACAGCAGTGCCATAAGGTCCAAAAAGTTAGACTTCCCTACGGAATTTTCACCAACGAAGTAATTACTCGTTTCGTGCAAATATATAGTTACATCCCGTAAATTACGGTAATTTTCAATGTGGATCCACCGTAACTTCATAACTGCACCCGATCTTTCTACTTGGAGGCTACATGATGCTGTTCCTTAAGCCGCGCCAGCATAACCGACGCCAGGAACATGATAATACCGGCCCCTACCGTAGCCCACGACAAGGTTTCATTAAATATCGCAAAGCCCCAAAATGTATTAAAGAATACACCGATGTACTGCAAAAACTGCGCTACAACAGCATTGGTAGCAATAAACGCACCGGTTAAGAAGAACTGTGCAAACACAGAGATTCCGCCGATGATAGCAATATAAATCCATTGCCGTGCGTCAGGTATTACAAAGTTCGGCCACATCAACACGCCGCCTACTAACGCCGTTGTAAAAAGGAAATAAAACATAATCTCGTATGGACTATGATGCCCTGATTGACTGATTTTACGAATCGTCGTATACGCCGCCGCTGCAAAGGCTGCACCGGCTACCGCATAGAGCGAATACCAATTAAGGGACCCAAAAGACCAAGGCTTTACGATGACTGCAACGGCTACAAGGATGACCAAGAGCCATTTCAAAGCACCTTTCGGCAGTGCTTCGCGCAGTACTAACGAACTAAAGACAAATACAAAAATCCCAGACAACTGGAATAATATAGACGCATCAGCCATGCTCATGTACGCCAAGGCTACGAAGTTTAACAGCGTGCCTAAGCCGCCGAAAATACCGCGCATGACGAGCATGCCCCGATGCTCGGTTGAAAAGGGAATGCGGTTCGCCACCATAAAACCAACAACGGCGACAGTGCCGATAAGCCCGCGAAAGAACGTTATTTCAGAGGCGGGCATCCCTTGACCTAACATTTTAACAAATAAATTCATCACGCTAAACGCGAAGGATGACGCGATAGCGTAGAAAAATGCCTTTTGCACTGCAAAACTCTACTTTCCGAACGAATCGATGAAGTCAAAGATTTCGTGACGCATGTTTTCCTTGTCGATAACCTTCGTAAAACGAAGCGGTTTCTGCTGCAACGCTGCGAGCGGTCCCGGGAACGCTACGCCGGTAACGGCGGAAATGTGTTCCAAGCTTTCGTACGGCGTGCCACCTTCGGCGATGTCCAAGGCCTTGCAAATAGCCGGCGGGAACTTGAACGGATGCGCCGTGGACGCAATGATGGTATGGCGCGCGCCATCTTCCGGATGGGCCTGCAATTCCTTCATGTACGCGCCCATCGCTACAGCGGTGTGCGGATCCATCAAATAGCCGTAGGAATTGTAAACCTGCTCGATAACTGCTTCCGTTTCGTCGTCATTGACAAAAGCGCCACTGAAATCACGCTGTACCAGTGCCAATTCTTCCGGCGTTACGGACATGCGACCCGTGGCCTTCAAATCAGCCATGCGCTTAGCGGTGAGCTCGTAATCTTCGCCGCTAATATAGTAAATGAATCGTTCGAAGTTGGAGCTTTCCAAAATATCCATGGACGGCGACAACGTCGTATAGAACGGACGATTCATATCGTACGTACCGGTTTTGAAAAAGTCGGTCAACACGTTATTGCGGTTCGACGCGCAGATAAGCTTGCCGATTGGCACGCCCATGCGTTTTGCAAAGTACGCCGCTAAAATATTACCGAAGTTACCGGTCGGTACTACTACGTTGAACGCTTCGTTTTCATGAATAGCGCCGGTAGCTACAAGATTAGCGTACGCGGCTACATAGTACACAACCTGCGGCGTCAAACGACCAATGTTAATGGAGTTTGCACTGGAGAATTTTACACCTTTTTCAGCCGCTTCTGCTGCCACTTCTTTATTGACGAATAAGCGTTTCAAGAACTGCTGAGCGTCGTCGAAGTTACCGTTAATAGCCGTAACGTTAACGTTAGCGCCTTCTTGCTTCTGCATCTGTTCTTGCTGCATAGGACTTACGCCGTCGGTGGGGAAGAACACCTGAATATGGGTGCCCGGCACGTCTTTGAAGCCTTCCAGCGCTGCTTTACCGGTGTCACCGGACGTAGCCGTTAAGATGAGCACGTCTTTCATTTCACCTTCGGCTTTCTTCGCAGCTACCAACAAATACGGGAACAAGGACAGGGCCATGTCTTTGAAGGCCTGCGTGCGACCGTGGAATAACTCTAACACGGATACGCGTTCCAATAACGAATGGAGCGGTGCAATATCCGTCGTATCAAAATTCGCCTTGGAATAGGCGGCGTTGATCATGTCCTTCAATTCTGCTTCCGAGAAGTTCGGGAAAAATTTGCTCAATACAATGAAAGCCAATTCCTGATAGCTTTTATCGGCTAACATATCATAGGTTAAACACCGTTCCGGAAATACTGCCGGTACATACAAACCGCCGTCAGCTGCCAATCCGTTTAACAACGCATAGGTTTCCCCCACCGTTGCGGTTCCTCTGGTACTCGTATACTTCATCTCTTCATCCTCAATTTCTATCAATGTAATACCCAATAATTCGTGAGCCTGTTACGTAAGCGCAACAGGTCACCTTAAATTATACCGAAAACTCCGCTTTTTTTCTACCGATTCGACCAAACTCGGCCCGGTAAATAGCGATTAAATGCGTTCCAACAGCTTTTGCCGCTTCGCCTCGTACTCCTCGGCGGTAATAATCCCTAAGTCCGCTAATTCCTTCAGCTTCTTCAGTTCCTCAAACGGGTCGCCTTGCGCTAGCGTTTGTGGTTCCGGTTGTGATTGTTCCGTTGCTTGCGGTGCCGCAGGTGCTTCTACTGATGCTGTTTCTACAGGTGCGGTTACAGCTTCCGCCTCCTGCGCCTGTGAAATAACAGGCCCCGGCGCACTGCCTGCCGATTCCGGCTTTATCACATCGCCATTGGGCTGCGTAATGTAGCCTTCACCGCGTACGAGTAACCATTCCTGCGCTGCCTTGCACACGGATAGCGGCAAAATATCGCTGGTAAATAACACCGCATCACCGCCATGAAGCATGACAACGCCGTGGGTATTGCTAATGGCATTAACCGCTACATTCGTCACATCAGCGCCGGTAAAAGAACCACGAATGGAATAGCGACCAATATAGGACAGCTTATCCGCATCAGGGTCGTAGACTAACTTAATACCAAAGGTGCGACCACCGGGGTAGTAGGTACGCTCATTTTCCGATTTTGGTGTTTTCTTAGTAAAAAAATCAAAGAACCCCATATAACCTCCTCATAGTCTTATATATCACTCAATTTCTCGTAAATTCATCTATTTCTAGCAATATGCAAGAAAAATGTATACGCCTATCTCTTACTACTATGATAACACTGAAATTTTTTCAAAAAAAGCCTTTACAAGGTTTGTATATCGCGCTATAATATCAATGTTGTTACGGACCACTAGCTCAGCTGGCAGAGCACCTGACTCTTAATCAGGGTGTCCAGGGTTCGAACCCCTGGTGGTCCACCAAACCTAAGAGAGTAGACGATGTCTACTCTCTTTTTTTATTCCATTTCAAGCTGTAAATTTATTTTCCTCGGCTTTTTTCTAACGTCAAGTACGGTGACAACATCATATATTACTAACAAAGGCTGTAACGAGCATCCGCGCTTCGTTACAGCCTTTTTTCATTCTATCTTTTATTTCACAGTCCAATTACTTCCCTTGAAACTTCGGACGGCGGCGTTCGGCATAAGCACGTACGCCTTCTTTGAAGTCTTCGGAGAAACCTAACATGGTCTGCAATTCAACTTCTAATTTTACATATTCTTCCCAGTTGGTGAAGAAGCTTGCCCACATCATTTGTTTCATGGCTTTGAAGGACAATTCAGGGCCTTTAGCCAAGCGAGTACACAAGCGTTCCGTAGTCTTCATCAAGAGTTCCGGTTCGCATACTTTATATACGAAGCCGTAGTCTTTAGCTTTATCGGCCGTTACTGCTTCGCCGGTCATAGCCAGCTGCATAGCACGATTGATGCCGATAGCACGAGTCAACAGGTACATACCGCCTGCATCCGGTGCTAAGCCTACGTTTACGAAAGCCTGTACAAAGCGACTATTGGTCGATGCAATACACATGTCGGCTGCGAGCACCATGTTAAAGGCCGCACCGGCAACAGCACCATCCGTAGCCATGACAACGGGCTTCGTCATTTTCTTCATAGCGAAAGAAATCTGCATAACGAGTTCGGCGATTTCCACCAAAGCCTGCTGATTGTCTTCTTCAACGGCGCGCTTCATTTCAACTAAGTCGCCACCTACGGAGAAAACCTTACCGTTTGCTGTGATCAACAAGACGCGTACGTCCGGATCTGCTTCACTGCGTTCGATAGCATCTAAAATTTCCTTGCACATGGGCACATTAAAACCATTTTGTACTTCCGGGCGATTGAACGTAATCGTTGCGATTTTGTTAGCCACCGAGTATAAAATACTTGTGTAATCCATTATTTCACTCCATTTCCGTCCTGCCTGGCAGGCGTTTCGATTTAATTAACTGTATAACCGCTATTCCTAGTATACCGAATTTTTTCGAACCTGAAAAGGACTAAATCGATTTTTCTCGATTATATGAATCTTCGCACATAAATTTTAGATTCTATCAACAGGTGCGCGCCCCGAACAAGGGAACGCCTAAGCCGAACCGATTAGATTTCCGGCAATACAACGGTAGTGCCCGATTCTAACAAGGCGAGCAATTCGTCGTTAGCCGGCGATTCGTAGTTTTCCGGCGATGCTTCCATAGCCACCACAACCTGACGGCCGTTATTAATAAGGCCTTTCATGATAAGCGCAATCTGCTTTTTAGCAGCTTCGTCGTCATAGGACAATACAATGTCAAAATCGTCGATGATCAATTCATCAAGCTTTACAAACTGTTCCATGAAATCTGCTACATATCCATAAGTGACACTGTCCGTAAATTCCTTGATAAGGTCAGCACCTTTGCGCGTTAAGCCTGCAAAGCCAGGGACACGTTTAGCCGATTCCTGAGCCAAAGCCTTGATAAGCGGACTTTTACCGCTACCCATAGCACCGATTACGACAAAGGGGTTATGACCTGCGTCATGCAAGGAAGACGCTACTGCTTTTGCCGTTGCAATGGCTTCTCTATTACCTTCGGTTACAGTCAACTGTTCAAATGTATATGTTTTCTCTTTCATAGTTCTTTGCCTCACAATCAAAGTCGGCAATCCCCGCGGATTGCCGACTCCCAATATGCCTATCCAATTCTAATGCCGAGTGGCCTCAAAACTACCCGGACTTCCCCAAGCTTGAATAATAAATAATACCAAGCTGTCCTCAACGGCCTAGCGCCCTTTAGTTGCTGCCGAAGCAGCTTCTTCCGTGCGTCGGCGCACAGCATCGATTAACGGTTTTACTTCTAAAAACTCAGCGTCGGTTAAACGAAAGGTTCTGCCTTTACGTTCAAAGAGTGATTTTTTGCGGCCTGCACCGGCGCGTTTGCCGCCCCACTTGTTATTTCCTTTCATAACAATTCCTCCCTCGGGATACGATTTAACCAAAACCACGCCATATTTTGCTACTCAACCATTTCGATTCCTATTTACAGTATATACTATTCAAGATGTTTATTCAATTATAATGACTTAAATTTACAATTTTTATTTACACGATTCGTGTTTTTATTAATTTTATTCATAAATCGCGTTCTGCTAAGGCCATCCATTTGTCGGTTTTAGCCTGTAATTCTGCCTCTTTTTCAGCTTTATCATTCATGATTTGCTGTGCTTGATTATAGTCATCACCAACTTGCATCAGCATAGCGTCGTACGCTTTCAATAAACCTTCTAAAGACGCAATTTCCCGTTCCAATTCCCCCATATGCTCCCGCTCGATTTTGGTCAACGGTTTAACAGGTTTAGCCTCTTCGCTTTTAGTATCTAAATCCGCATTTTTACTAGCTTGTAATGAATCGCTGCTGTCATCGGCACCAAGGGGAGTCGAATCCTTGCTACCGTTAGCTGCTGCGTTCCCACCTTGCTTATCACTTCTATTGCGGTTGCCACCGGCCTTCGCTTCTTCCTCGCGAAGCGCCTGTTCGGCCTGTTCCTGCTCCTCTTGATACTCGGAGTAAGCGCCGTGAACGATGCGAATATGACCGCTGCCGGTGAAGACAAACAGTCGATCTACAACGCGGTCCAAAAAGTATCGGTCATGGGAAACAGTGATAACTACGCCACCAAAGGAGTCCAAAAAATCTTCCAATATCTCTAGGGTAGGGATATCTAAATCATTGGTAGGTTCGTCTAACAGGAGCACGTTAGGTGCGCCCATGAGTAATTTCAGCAGGTACAGACGACGTCGTTCCCCACCGGACAGCTTACGAATAGGAACACCGTGAAGCTCCGGCGTGAAGAGGAATCGTTCCAGCACTTGGCCGGCACTGAGCGTGCTACCATCGCCTAACACTAAATAGCGATGGTCCTCCCGAATATAATCGAGGACGCGCATGTCTTCATCGAATTCCGGCAATTCCTGCGTAAAATGCGCTATACGCACCGTTTCACCGCGCCCAACCGTACCGCCTTGCGGCGTATACGTGCCCTCTAAGAGGCGCATAAAACAGGACTTACCAATGCCATTAGGCCCTACAATACCGATACGGTCGTGACGGGTCACATGATAGGTGAAATCAACCACAATGGGCTGATTGCCCATGGCGAAGCTTAAGTGCTCAATATCAAAGACCGTCTTGCCTAAGCGGCTGGATAACTCGATAGGCGTCAACGTATCGGTTTTGCGACGATTTTCCATAGCCTTCAAGGCTTCAAAACGCTGCAAACGAGCCTTCTGTTTTGTAGACCGTGCCTGCGCGCCACGGCGAACCCACGCCAGCTCGCGCTTCAAGAACTGACGGCGTTTTTCTTCCGTCGCCGCTTCTCGTTCCTCACGGTCTGCCTTTAAGCGCAAGTAATCTTCGTAATTACCTTCGTACCGGTAGAACCGGCGATTCGAAAGCTCCAGCATGCTACCGCATACCGCATCAAGAAAATAGCGGTCATGCGTACTCAGTAGCACACCGCCCTTGCGCGCCAATAAATATTTTTCAAGCCATTCGATGCTGGCTTCATCTAAATGGTTCGTCGGTTCATCCAGGAGCAATAAGTCACAAGGATACAACAACGCCTGGCCTAAAGCCAAGCGTCGCCGTTGCCCGCCGGACAAATGCTTTACAGGCTTCGTCACGTCGGTGAATCCTAATTTAGATAAAATCGTGCGGCCTTGCTGTTCCAGCTCCCAGCCGCCTTCAGCATCCATACGCTCTAACAATCGCAAATACTTCGGTCCGCCTTCGTCTTCACGAGCCGCCTTTTCATAGGCACGGACCAATTCCGGCACCGGATGACCGGCGAGGAAAATATTTTCAAGTAACGACGCATCCTCTTCAAATTCCGGATTCTGTGGCAAATAGTACACTAACGCCTTACCGTTGCGCTCAATAGTGCCCTTATCAGGCTCACCAAGACCAGCTACCATTTGCAGGAACGTGGACTTACCGGTGCCATTAACACCGATTAAGCCAACGCGCTCCGAATCCGTTAAGGTAAGATTCACATCCTTGAAGAGGAGACGCGTACCATAGGATTTTTCTACATTTTGTAAAGATACAACATTCATAAAACACCGCTTATTGGTTGAAGCTTTCGTCAAAGCGTGCCATGTTTTCCTGGCGAATATCCTTCAACGTACTCAACAACTCTTCTACATCGTCAAATCGCGTAAACAGCTCACCGAAATATTCGGAATCTTCGATAGTCACGCTCCACTGAAACGAATCATTTTCATCATAAAGGGTAAAGATAATCGGCGTCTTCAACGATTCCGGCACACGGCCGTCTTCATCGGTAATGGTCGCATAGCGGCCCGTATCATCGATTTCGTAAAATAACGTATCTCGGTCGTCAATAGAAACATACTCAAACCCTAAATTTTCGTAAAACGACTCAACCGCGTCACTGTCCATGGAAATCCTCCTCTGTGAATATCACACTATTTAACTACATCGTATACAATTTTATCATTAGAGGCCGTCGCCTCAGCAGATGGCATTAAATGAGCCCGAATAGACTGCACAATATTGGCAGCACCATCAACGTGCCAATTGCGTTCATTGTCCGACATGGCCCCTAGCCGTTCCGGATTGATAAGGAGCGCCGTCACCACGTCATCCAGGTTATGAATGTCGCGAGCCCAGCGACCACAGCCCTTTTGCTCCATCAAGAGCGCATTGGCTTCCTCTTGGCCCGGAATGGCGCTAAAGAAGACCATAGGAATCCCTACGGTAACCGCTTCCATACAGGTTAGCGCCCCTGGCTTCGTCACCAAAATCGCCGCGTCCCGCATCAACGTAGGAATCTCGGTCGTATACCCAAAGATGCGCGTCGGCGTCTTCATGGATTCTCGCATATCGACGAGAGCTTCATAAAGCGCTGTGTTGCGGCCTGTGACGACCACCAGTTCATCCAGTTCCTTCACCTCATCGAGACGTCGCAAGGCCTCTTCTAAACAGCCAAGGCCTAAGCCGCCGCCCATGATCAATGCACGGACCGGCGAACCGATTTTATACTCCGTCAGCTGATGGGTAAAGAAATTCCGTCGTACCGGAATACCGGTAACCTTGATGCGCTTCGGTTCAATGCCTGATTTCACCAGCTCCGACACCATCGCTTCGGTGCCTACGTAGTACGCGTCCACCTGCTTATAAATCCAAAATTGATGGACCGCAAAATCGGTAATGACCGCCACCAGCGGCACGTCGATTAGATTTTGACGCTTCAAAATGCACGCAGCGCCACAGGGGAACGGGTGCGTAAAGATAACCACGTCCGGCTTTTCTTTATTGATCAGCTTCAGCATGCGGCTCTTTAACAGCCACGCCAGCACGGTTTGCATCAAGCCGCCCTTGCGTTCCCCTTTGGACAGGCGGTACACCATGTCGTACATCATGGGGAACACGTCAATCATCTTAATGTACGTTTCCTTCAACAGGTTATCAAAGGAAAACGTATCCGTTTCCAAAAAGTCTATGTGGGTTATAACGGCGTTCGGATTCAGTTGACTCCAATATTCTTCTATTGCTCGCGCTGCTTGTGTATGACCGGTACCAATGGACGCGGACACAATGAGCACTTTTTCTATAGGTTGCTTACTCATCGCCATCTCCTTCTCTGCCGTTATTATACCACACTTGTGGGCCGCCGTGGGCTTGAATCTCCTCTACCTATAACGATTGTAAAATGAAATGCCTCATCAGGCAATAAAAAAGAACCCTCTTACGAGGGTTCCTTCTGTTCAATATTATTTTTTGCGAAGTTTCGGTTTGTCAGCGTTAACTTTGTCTTTCAACTGTTTGCCTGCTTTGAAAGCCGGGGATTTGGAAGCAGCGATTGTGATGGATTCACCATTCTGCGGGTTGCGACCTTCGCGAGCCTGACGTTCACGAACTTCGAAAGTACCGAAGCCGATAACCTGAACTTTGTCACCTTTTGCTAATTCTTCAGTGATCGTATCAAATACGGTTTTTACGACGCGTTCAGCATCTCTCTTAGACAAATCGGTTTTCTGAGCTACAACGGTGATTAATTCTGTTTTATTCATGACAGAACCTCCTTAAATAATAGACTTTATCCATTCATTTGTTACCTTGCACCTAATACGCAAGCTTACACAGAATGTCCTTTTTCTGACGCCTTAGCCGCTTCCCAAAAGGAATCCAGTTCATCAGCAGTAAATTTTCGCCAATCGTTACCCTGACGATTGACGCACGCTTCTACATAAGCGAAACGCCTGCGGAACTTGGTATTGGTGCGGTTCAGTGCATTTTCACCGCCTATTTTATACCATCTGAACAGATTAATCAAGGAGAAAAGCACATCTCCTGCCTCTAATTCCGCATGTTCACTATTTTTTTCTGCAATTGCGGCCTTAAATTCTTGAATTTCTTCATACAATTTGTCCCAAACAGGCTCTACAGCGGGCCAATCGAAGCCCACCTTCGCTGCTTTTTCCTGTAGCTTCTGGGCCGCCATCAAGGCCGGTAAGCCTTTAGAAACGCCGTCTAAAAGGCCTTTTCGCTTGTGTCCGGGCTCTTTTGCCTTAATCGCTTCCCAATTGAGGGAAATCGCAGCAATACTGCGACTATCGGCGTCACCGAACACATGGGGATGACGGCGTATCATCTTATCCGTTACGTTGTCGATAACATCCTGTACGGTGAAATCACCACGCTCCTCGGCTAGGCGCGCATGGAATACGATTTGCAGTAATACATCGCCTAATTCTTCTTTTAGATTTGCTACGTCATTGTTGTCGATAGCGTCTAAAATTTCATACACTTCTTCTAGCAAATACCGGCGCAACGTGCTGTGGGTCTGCAAGCGGTCCCACGGACAGCCATCGGGTGCCCGTAATGCCGCTACCACATCGCGCAGCGGTGCCAGCGTAAAGGGCTCCGGTTTCGCCGCATCAGCGCTAGCAATGACTAACGCCATTTTATACGCATCGGTGGTGTTTATTTCAGAAGCGTCAGGCCAGGAAGCCTCTACGTCATCACCATTGGCCGCTACGCGATAGATGACGTCCGTATTCGTGTACGCCGCCCACACCATGGAGCGCGCCGCGCCAAAGCGAAGACGCACCACGGCGGCCACAGAAGCCACCGTAGCCGCCGTAACATTAGTGATAAGCACCGCTTCCATACTATCGAAGGGGATTCGGTCCACTCGATCAGCACCTACCGTATACAAACCATTTTCCGGTTCCAGCCCTAAGCCGGTTACCAACACACCGGTTTCTCGTATGGACATCGTTACACCTCCTCGTTCGTGTCGTTATTCGCTGCCTTCGCGGCTTTGCGACGAGCCAAGCGCTTGCCGATAAACGGCATTGCCTGCAGCTCGCTGTCATTCATGGCTTTCGTCACCAACAAACCGGCGCCGTAAACCACAACGGCTACGATAATAGCCAGCCCAACAGCGGCGGAATGACCTAGCACGGACTTGCCGAAATCGTAGAGCAAGTACGCCGCGCCGCCCATAGCCAAGGCAGAGAACAGAATCTTAATCGTGTCGCCCCACGCAAATTTATAGCCAATGTAGCGACGAACAAACCAAATATTGAGTATCGCTGCCAGACCGAAGTCGATGTTCGTGGACCACGCAGCACCGCGAATGCCCAGCTCCGGCAAGCCCGTTAAATACCAGCTCAACGGGATTTTGAGCGCTGTACCGACGCAGAGATTAATCATCGGAATAGCCGTATGACCAAGGCCCTGCAAAATGCCGGTCGTAACCTGCTGAATGCCCAGCAAGAGGATACTGAGACTCATAACCGCAATCGGTCCACCGGCGTGCGGTGTCGCATATAAGAGCTCCGAAATCGGCGTAGCCAATACGCAAAGGCCAATGAAGGCCGGCACGGTAATAACCAAGGTAATCTTCATAGCCACGCGGCTACGATTCAAAATTTCGCCCTTATCGCCCTTTGCGTACGCTTCCGATACGGCCGGCACGAGGCTAGCTGCTAGCGACGTGGTAAGGATGATAGGCAGGTTTACCAACGACGTAGCCATACCCGTTAAATACCCAAATAACGTCGTTGCTTCGCGCACCGAGTAACCGGTTTCGATTAAGCGGCGCGGCACGACGCCAAGGTCAATACCGGACACGATAGGCATCATAATATTGGCCAAGGACACCGGAATGGCAAGCCAGAACATGCGCTTCATAATGCGCAGCGACGACTCGGCGATAGCGTCCGGATTCTGCACTGCTAAGCGTTCCTGACGCACCGTTTTCTGACGTCGATAGAAATACAAGAGCACCATCAAACCGGCGACAACGCCCGGTAGCGTCGCAAACGTAGCGCCCGCAGCAGCCCACGAAAGGCCCTTCGGCATGAGCCACCACGCCAGGCCCACCATGCACACAACGCGGAAAAATTGTTCCGCTACCTGAGATAACCCGGTTGGCAACATGTCCTGAAAACCTTGGAAATAACCGCGCAAACAGCTGAGCACGGTGACCACTAAAATCGCCGGTGCCAGCGCCATTAAGGCCGGTAAACTGCGGCTATCCGTCACCCAGCCATGAGCAACGAGCCACGGTGCCGATACAAACATGAGAATACTGAAGAACGCACCTAACAGGAATAACATTCCGGCGGACACTTTAAATACTTTGTGCGCGCCCAACATGTCGTCGTGCGCTAATTTATCGGCGACCATAATGGAAATGGCCACCGGCAAGCCTGCCGTAGCGAGGCTGACGATAATCTGGTAAATCGGATAGGCCATCTGATAGAGCCCAATGCCTTCGCCGCCTAAAATTCGGGCCAGCAACACCTTGCTGAAGGCGCCGATGATTTTAACGACGATGCCGGCTATGGTTAAAATCATAGCCCCTTTCAAGAATCGATTCATCGGTACCCCCTTATACGGCAACAGCCTGTTTCTTTTCTAACTGTGTCAATAAACCTTCGGCCAGCTGCATAGAATCGCCCGGCAAGCCGCTTACGCGATAGCGCAAGGTAGTAGGCTTACCTTCGGAGAACTTCATGCGACGCCAATAGGCTTCGCTAACGGCGCCCATATCCCAGTCGCTCATGTGACTGTCATCGGCCCAGCTAAGGGTCATCACATCGCCGCGGAGTACGAGGCTCTTAAGACCTAAGGCACGAGCTCGTTCGCGAATATGCGCCACCCGGAGCAACCGTTCTACCGGCTCAGACGGCGTGCCAAAACGGTCGATAAGCTCGTCGGTGAAATCATTGAGCGTGTGCTCATCCTTAATGCCTAAGAGACGCTGATACAGCGTAATTTTACGGGCTGCATCGCCAATATAGGCATCGTCAATGAATGCATCCACTGCCAAATCGATGGTCGGATCCGGCGCTTTTTCCTTCGGCAATTCTTCCTTGCGCGCCTTTGCAATAGCTTCTTCCAGCATGGAGCAATAAAGCGCAAAACCGACAGACGCGATGTTACCGTGCTGCTGAGAACCTAAGAGATTCCCGGCCCCGCGAATTTCCAAGTCGCGCATAGCTAGCTTGAAGCCGGCCCCTAATTCGGTAAATTCTTCGATAGCCTTCAAGCGCTTTTCTGCCGTTTCGCTGAGCATTTTATCCGGTCGATACATGAAGTATGCATAGGCCCGACGACGGGAACGACCAACGCGGCCACGCATCTGATAGAGCTGCGATAAGCCTAAGCGGTCGGCGTCGTACACAATGATCGTGTTGGCGTTTGGAATATCCAAACCAGTTTCGATAATGCTGGTACAAAGCAGCACGTCAAAACGACCTTCGTAGAAGTCGATCATGATGTTTTCCATTTCATGACCGGCCATCTGACCATGAGCCACGGCTAAACGCAGATTCGGCATAGCCGCCATCAACAGCTCAGCCATATGGTCAATGGATGCTACGCGGTTGTATACGAAGTATACCTGGCCACCGCGCTGAATTTCGCGGCGGATAGCATCGGCAATGAGCTGCATATCGTATTCCACAACGTAGGTCTGCACCGGCAAACGATCTTCCGGCGGCGTGGTGATAATACTCATCTCACGGACACCTACCAAGGACATGTGCAAGGTACGCGGAATCGGCGTTGCACTTAAGGTCAACACGTCGATAGAGTTGGCCCAGGACTTCCATTTTTCCTTCTGCGCCACGCCAAAACGCTGTTCTTCGTCCACTACCAACAGCCCTAAATCACGGAACTGAACTTTTTTATTGAGCAGCGCATGAGTGCCAATGAGGACATCAATATCCCCGGCTGCAACGCGCTTAATGATATCGCGTTTTTCACCGGCAGAGCGGAAACGATTGAGCACTTCTACCTTCGCTCCAAACGGTGCAAACCGTTCCGTAAAGGTCTGAAAATGCTGCTGTGCCAATACTGTGGTCGGCACCAAGACCGCTACCTGCTTGCCGCTTAAAACCGCTTTAAATACGGCGCGCATAGCCACTTCGGTCTTGCCAAAGCCTACGTCGCCGCAAAGCAATCGGTCCATCGGATACGGTTTTTCCATAGACTCTTTAATTTCCTTAACAGCCTGCAATTGGTCTTCCGTTTCCTCATAAGGGAACGCTTCTTCAAACTCCTGCTGCCACGGCTGATCCGGCAAGAAGGAGAAGCCGTCTACAACCTCACGCTGTGCGTAGAGCTCAACCAGCTTTTCGGCCAAATCATCGATGGACTTCTGCGCCTTATTGCGGATTTTCCGCCATTCGCCGCCGCCCATCTTGTGAATCTTCGGCACATCGCCTTCATTGCCGATATATTTCTGGAGCTGGTCCAAATTATCCGCCGGCAAGAACAGGCGGTCAGTCCCAGCATAGGCAATTTCCAAATAATCCTTGTGAATGCCATCCGTTTCAATGGTTTTCAGGCCTACATACTTGCCAATACCATGAACGGCGTGAACTACATAATCGCCAGGCGTTAAATCCGTGAAATAGCTAATTTCACTGCCCTTCGGCGCTTTCTTGCGTAGCTTGCGCTTCTGGCGACCAAAGATATTGCCTTCCGTCACTACTACGAGCTTACAATGCGGCAATTCAAAGCCTTCCGTCAATAAGCCTTTCACCACCAGCACTGCTTTCGGCGTCAGCTCTAAGGACTCGCTTTCCACGTAGGGGATGTTTTCGTCGTTAAGCGCCCGTTCCACCCCTTCGCGGCGCTGCTGATTGCTAATAACCAGCACCACCTGCCGATCATCGCTAAGCCACTGCTTAATTTCATCGGTTAAAAGTGGAATCTGCCGTTCAAAGCTCGTCATGGACTTGCCCTGAAGACCAATAGGATTGAAGGTGCCCATGCCGCTTAAGCGCTGCTGCATAAACGTAAAGGCGATTTCCGTCTTTGCCTTCACTGTGCGCCACAAATCAAACACCGTATAGTGATTCTGACCGTGGGTGGCGTCTTCCTTCAAAAAGGCCTTCAACGTGTCCTGAATACGCACCGGCTCGTCATACACAATGAGTCCTTCGCCGCCATAGGACAATAGCGATGCCGTTTCTTCGTCGTCATTGACTCTAAAGGGCATGACGGTTAGTGATTTCACCGTGTCCACGGAGCGCTGACTCGTCACGTCAAAGGTGCGGATAGTATCGATTTCATCGTCAAAGAACTCGATGCGGTACGGATTTTCGCCATTAACGGCAAACACGTCCACAATATCGCCGCGCACACTAAAATGACCACGTTGTTCCACCTGGTCGGTTCGTTCATATCCAATTCGTACTAAGCGGTCCAGCACGTCCTGTCGTTTCACCAAATCGCCGGTCGCTATGTGCACCCCATGTGTACGCAAGGCATCCGGTCCCGGCAAGTGCTGCGACGCTTCTTCTGCCGTAGCCAGAACTACGACGTCTTCTTGATTCAATAAAGCGCTTAACGCACGCATCTGTGCCGCTCTATTTTCTAAGCTACGCGCCGTTGTATTAAAGGTTACCTTTTCCGTAATCGGGAAGGGCAACACCGGCACGTTCGGTAACAAGAACGCTAAATCTCGTTCCCATTGCTCCTTGTGTTCCCTATCGTGGACGACAACGATTGTGGTACGCATACCATTCGCTTTCATCGCTTCGCTATAGAGAAAGGGCTTTTGTGAGCTACCAACGCCATATATTACCTGCCGTCCCGGCTTGCTGAAGGACGCCATCGCCTCCGCATAGGCCGGATACGCATTTAATAAGGCCTGCCAATCTTTCATCGTTATTTGTCTGACTCCTTTATATGTTGTCATGTCTTCGTTACATCTTGCTGCCTAGCTCTTTTGTCTGTTTCCACTTCCAGTGAAATAAACAGCCTCCTAGGCACTGTAATACAGGAACGGCAAAACGGGCTTTAGCAGCGCCAAAGCCCACGTATCCTATATCCGTAATAATAGTACCATAGCCACGCTAAACTGACAACAATTTCACTGAAAACCATGTTAAAATTTGATGATTTGCGCCCTTGTATTCTTAGGTTGTCCATTACGCATGGTACTGCGCATGTCAGCCGGTGATGGCAGTGGTTATGTATTCCCTGTTTTAATGGCGCTCTTAATGATTTCAGTTATGGTCTGGGCATGGCCGACAGCTTCAACGAAAGGTCCTGGCTCTATGCACGCCGCTATCGCCCTCTCCTTAATCGCTGGTATTATTTTTGGTGGCATTGCGCAAAAAACGCGTATGTGTTTCTCCGGTGCCTTCCGCAATGCAATGGCTTTTGGCGATTTTACAAGACTTAGTACGGTAATTGGTTTATTCGTAATTATGGTTATTTACAATGTTGCTACCGGGCATTTTAAACCCGCTGTATTCGGTCCCATTGCTCACGGTGATATGATTTGGAATATACTTTCCATGTATGGTGTTGGCCTTGCTGCTACCTTAGCCGGTGGTTGCCCGTTACGCCATGTCATCCTGGCTGGTACCGGCTCCGGTGATTCTGTCGTCACGGTGTTAGGCTTAGTCGTTGGCGCTGCTATTGCACATAACTTTGGTTTAGCTGCTACAGCCGGTGTAGTCGGTCAAACCATGAGCGGTCCCTCCGTATTTGGCCAAAGTGCTGTTATTGTAAGCATTATCGTCCTCTTTATCATTGGCTTTGCCGGTAAAATTCGTAATTAACCCCAAAGCCGGTTTAATCGTACCAATTGAATAGTAACAGCTAACGATTTTTTAAAATCGGCTCAAATGCCACTAAAGGCTCGACAAATTCGTTTGTATGAATTTTGCCGAGCCTTATTTTATGCCTGTAAAAAGCCTTACAATATTTTCATCCATTTATTAGTTTGTCGAGCATTCCGTATACCTACATAACGGACATTCATGGTTTCACTTCTTTTTCAAAATCTCAATGCTCTTAATTTCATCTTCTTCAAATCCAATAAGAACATCTGATTCTCTCCCATCCTCTTCTAAACAAACCATATATTTTCCGTTTTCGCTATCATTACTGCCTTCCATACAATCAAGATAGCCATACCAAATCTTTCCGTCTGTATCAATAAGTTTGACATGATTACCTAAATATTTATAGATTGCACCTTCATCAATCATGGCTTACTCCTTTATCATTAATCGCTTATAAACGATTTTCGTCAATTTCTGGCAAAATCTCTCTAAACGGCCGACCATTGATGATAAACTTGTCCAAAACATCTTCCATGCTATCTATCAATATGCCATCATCATCAGGACCTAAACAACACGTAACTTTTCCATCATCTGTAAGATAATACATGCCAATGCAATATTTGCTATCCCAATAGGCAAATTCATTGCAATTTTCTATATAGGATTCTCTAAAATCTTCTAAAGTCATTATAGTTACCTGTCTTACTCCCAGTCGATATATTCTATTACATCCTTTAGCGGCTTACCATCAACCAGAAAATCATTAATTAAACTATCAAAATCTTTAAAAATCACATATTCTTCTTGTTCCGGATCTGAAAGCGTTTGATAGCCATTAACACCTAGAGAAATATAATAGAGTTTGTCTTTATACTCAATTGTAAAAGGATTCCCCGGTAAAGTATCGCGTAATTCTTTGATTGTCATATATATTCCTCCAATCATAGAACTATATAGCAAAGGCTCACTCAATATATACGGTCTTAAGAAATTCTATGAATTCATATGTAAACCTATCCCTTTCTTCTTCCGTCCTAGCATCTTCATATTGCTCTTCAAAAGCATAACAACGATCTGTGAATTCGCCCTCTAGTTCATCATATAAATCCTCGCTTAATACCGGATTACATTCTCTTTCAATAGTTAGATATGCTGGACCATCAAAACAAAATTCATATGGATCAATTTCACCATCTATTACGCCTTTAATAGCACTCATAAGTGTTGGATACTTACACATATCATAGCACCGCCCATTTCTTCTTACCAGCAATACCTATAATATAAATAATTAAATCGTATAGTCAAAAGCAGAACTGCCGAAACGATTCTGCTTACAAGATGTGCTAGGATTCAAACCTAGGTCTCCCCGCATAAAGCCTTTGCCCCAGTAAACCTACCTGAAACGTCGTTATATCCCTATGCGTTAAAGGGTGTATATCGCTATACTACGCCATCTTGCTAATTTGATTATTTCAAAATTTACATACACTGTCAACAATACGTAATACACTTTATCTTAACTAAAACAATATATGTTCAAAATACCGAAGAGATTTCAATAATCTAACACTCAAGAACATATAGAAAAAAGCGCATTATTGAACCTCATAGCCATTAACTACAAATTCAAAAATGCGCTTATTAGTTGGTGCGGGAGAAGGGACTTGAACCCCCACGCCTAAGGCGCCAGATCCTAAGTCTGGTGCGTCTGCCAATTCCGCCACTCCCGCATGGAATACACTTTATATTATCATGGTATAGGCAAAGCGTCAATAGGTAATTTAGGGCTTACCTCAGCGCTCCAATCCTCCATGCTCATATAGCTATTTACTTGTCTATAACGCCAAACACCGGCTGACATGCAGCCGGTGTTTCGGAGATGATGAAAATGTACGCCCATACAACTTTCATAGAGATTAGCTTTCCGTGCTAATCGAGTACGTATTCGGCATACCGAATTTCCAACTGCTTGTCCGCATATAACGAAAAAATCTTTTCCGCTACATGCGAAAAAGAATATAAATCCCTTCCTATCGCTCGTAGGTCAAACGGTAAATGATAAATAGGCAGTTCTCCTGACTTGGCTTCATCGCTCTCCTCGCCTTCCCAGTTTCCCAGTGGCATTTGAGGGTCGCTTCACCTTACAGTGGCGGGACCGTGTCGGACTTACACCGACTTCTCTCTTAGGCATTGCTGCACCTATTCCCGAATATGCAATTATGTTCTTTCGAACAACTAGATGATAACATAGTAAGAATTGATTGTCAAATAACAGCCAGTCATAATTAAAATAAAAAGCGAGCCGCTTTTGCGATTCGCTTTAAATGGTGACCCAGGAGGGATTCGAACCCCCGGCCTTTTGATTCGTAGTCAAACGCTCTATCCAGCTGAGCTACTGAGTCATGTTAAATTGAAGTTGGCAGGGGCAGTAGGACTTGAACCCACAACCAACGGTTTTGGAGACCGCTACTCTACCAATTGAGCTATACCCCTGTATTCCAGCGACTTAACTAGTATACACTTTACAACCTAAGTTGTCAAGCGCTTTTTAGCGGAATCATGTTTTTGTAAAGGGCCAAGGTAACCTCAGCCCCCCACAAATCAATCAGCGACTTCCTATCCTCCCAGGGCGTCGCCACCCAAGTACTTTCGGCGTTT
>ERZ791611.662-NODE-662-length-30396-cov-12.562836_pt1 | contig 30396 bp, 31 predicted proteins | sample MGYA00510275_ERZ791611 | MGnify/ENA primary metagenome ERZ791611 (study PRJEB30046, sample SAMN00791912) | human gut metagenome | study: EMG produced TPA metagenomics assembly of the A metagenome-wide association study of gut microbiota in type 2...
AAATTGTACATTCTTATATCATCACTTTTGTACATTCTTAGAGTATCATTTACATATTTACTTTACAAAGTAGATTTAAACGTGGAATTTATACAGGAGAAACGGCATTATTTTTAATGGGCGTGATAGATTGGTTACATGATATTTATGCGATGTCGTTTCCACGTTCCTATAACTTAACAAATGCGGAGGCTGATGGCGTTTGTTGTATTCAGTGCAAGAAGGAATGGCAGGAAATAGGTATGACGACGGCGATGACGCCGCAGGGGCATACGGTAAAGGTTTACAACCGAGAACGAGCATTGTGTGACATTTTACGAGGGCGCAATAAAGCACCGGTGGAGATTGCCATGGAATGTTTTAAGCGTTATATGGACGGTGAGAAGCGAGATGTTGCGCTGTTGATGGAGTACGTGGAGATCTTTGGACTGGAAAAGGCGATAAAGCCCTATGAGGCGATTTTGACAGAGCATTGGTGCTGAAGAGGAACGTTGCTATTTTGCTTATGCTGAAAGAGAGATGTTTTATTTTCTAGATATTCTAGAACGGACACGGGCAAATACGTCTTCGGCCGTATAACGCACCGTATTTGTCGCTGCATATGTATCTGCCTCAGCGAGCAAGGCATCTACATCATCGTGATAATTACACCTATACGGCTAATACTATTGTCATTATTATAACACACACAAGTATAAATCTTATTTGGCTAAAGTTTTGGACTTATAAGTCGTAAAGTTGTTAAAAATAAAAAGTTTTGGACTTACAAGTCTGAAACTTTTTGTTTTGGTGTTTTTGCGGTATAATAGTATTAAACTTTGGGAGGTGCTTTATGCTAGAATTGATAAATAGACCTGCTTATTTAGAGCAGCTAATACAAAATAAAGATGTTGATTTGATAAAAATTGTTACCGGTATCCGCAGATGTGGAAAGTCTTCCCTTCTTGATTTGTTTCATGAATATTTGATTAATAATGGCGTAGATGAGAGCAATATTATTCATATGAATCTTGAATCCTTACGTTATCGCAACTTGGGAGATTATCTTTCTTTTTACGACTATGTAAGTGAAAAAATACCAAAAAAAGGAAAGACCTATTTAATATTTGATGAACTTCAAGTAGTTGAACATTGGGAAAAAGCAATAGAATCTTTTCGATTGGATTTTGATGTAGATATTTATATTACAGGTTCCAATGACTACTTGTTGTCAACAGAATTTTCTACGCTTCTTTCCGGCAGATATGTGGAAATTAGAATGTTACCGCTATCATTTAAAGAATTTTTAGCATTCTATCAGTTTGAATCAGGTATTAGTATTGAGGAAAAATTCACTAAATATTTACAATTTGGTGGGATGCCGGTTCTTAGGGAGTATCATTTTAATGAAAGTAGAATTAATCAAGCTTTGGAAGGTATTTATTCTACCGTCATTTTAAGAGATATTTTACAAAGAAATGAGCAAGCAGATCAGAATACGCTTCATAAGATTGTACTGTTCCTTTGTTCAAATATCGGGAGTATTACTTCACCCAGTAAGATAGGCAATGTATTATCGGATGAAGGAGATATAACGACAGGAAAGAGAAAGAATATTGCAGGAAAAACGGTAGATAAATATATATCAATGTTGAAAAGCGCATTTATTTTTTATTCTGTCGGCAGATATGATGTTAAAGGGAAACAGCTTTTAAAGACACTGGGAAAAAATTACATTATAGATATGGGATTCCGCAATATGCTCCTTGGCTACAGAGATGCAGACAAAGGACATATCCTTGAAAATATTGTTTTTTTGGAGCTGTTACGAAGAGACTATCGTGTGTACATCGGTAAAGTCGGAGCAACAGAAATTGATTTTGTAGCTGAAAAACCGAATGACAAGCTGTATATTCAAGTGACAGAAAGTATGAATTCACCAGAAACCAGAGAACGAGAACTCAGACCACTACAATTGATACCTGATAATTATGAAAAAATTGTTTTATCAATGGATAGAGATTTCATACAGTCATTTGATGGTATAAAATCGATAAATCTCATTGACTGGCTACTTGAGGAATGAGAATTTTCAATAGTATCCCCAAAAGCACAAAACTCGTCCAGGCAACAACCTGGACGAGTTTTCTTTTAGTTCTTCACTTTTCTAATGTCTTCAAACGTTTTATTCATTTCTGTCACTGTTTTTAATTCTGCAATAGTGTAAGACGACAATTTAATTGTATGCTCTTCTGAATCGCCTTTTAGCGTAATACGCGGATTTGAACCTGAGATTAGTATGTCAATGCCAGGCTTAACTTTCTCGTAATAGCTAAAAAGTATTTCTAATTTGGCAGTATCTATCAAATCTAAAGTTGTCCAGTCGGGAAAACTATCGGCCCTTTCGTCAATTGTGTATGTCCAAGAGCCTTGGTCTGTAGAAAATATCACCGTTTTTGGATCTATCCAAGATTGGCTGAAAGGCATACTTTGAACAATAACAATTCGAATATAAGGATTGCTTTTGACCATTTTTAACTCCCAAAAAACGCCTTCTTTTTCAGGCACAGTAGAAGTACCCCAAGATTGGAAATGCTTCACTTCTTTGCCTTTTGTAGGGGCTGTCGGTGTTTTATCTAATACATCTTTTACTTCATCTGGGAGTTTATCAGGCTTTATTGAAGGTGCACGTTGCTCCGTTTTCGTCCGATTATCAAATTGTGTCTTCTTCGTTTCAAACGTATCTAAAAAAAACGCACCCGCAAGGAAGGGAGGAAGTATAGTCAGAAAAATAATCAAAATACGTAGACGACTATTTCCCGGTAAGAACCCCGCAAACAAATTCGGTTTGAACATAGCCAGCACAAACCATACGATCAACACATCGATGATTAATATATCAATCTCGTAGAAAGTCATATCTAAACACTCCTTTCGACGATATCGAATATATTCGATTATATATTAATCGTAACATGGAAGATTGGGGTTTCACAAGTAGCTAACAATATTTTTACATAGTAAAAATATCATTTATAAGTTTATATGAAATAACCCGCCTAGGGAAAAACCTGGGCGGGTTGAGTATGTAAATGATAAGCTTTATTTAGCAATACCATTTGATTCTATGAGTTTTTGCAAGGTACCATCTTTTTTCCAACGCTGTACCATTTCCTCAGCTACTTTGGAAAGACCAGAGCCTTTTTTGGTAGCAATACCGTAATCTTGTGGTGCAAATTCATCTTTGATATATGAACGACCTTCCGTTTTATAGATGTTTAAGATGGATTTATCTACACAGAATGCGTCAATTTCCTTAGCACTAAGAGCTGTCGAAATAGCAGGTGTGTCGTCAAACTGTTTGAATTTAACGACGGTGTTCCAGGTTGCTGGGTCAAATGATTTGGGGTTATAGCTTTCGCTAGGAATAAGACCAGCTTTTACCATAGCTTCAACAAGAGCTTTGGCTGAGGTGGAACCTGTAGCTACGCCAATCGTTTTTCCATTTAAATCAGCTAACGTTTTGATACCACTGGAGTCTTGAACAAGGACACCAACATGGTCCGTATAATAAGGCTCAGTGAAGTCCCAAGATTTTTTACGTGCATCAGTAATAGTGAATGTTGCTAACACAGCATCAATATCACCACTATCCAATAATGCAGTACGAGTGGCAGCAGTAACAGGTGTTAATTCTAACTTTACACCTAACTGAGCAGCCATGTTTTTGGCTAAATCAATTTCAAGACCAGAGTATTCATTAGTCGTAGGATCTTGGTAGCCAAACCCTTTAGTGGCATTTTTTACACCAATACGCAATGTACCACGGTCAACGATAGCTTGTACGTCGGATGGTAACTTTGATTTATCTAAGACTGCGACTTTAGGGGCATCGCTTTTTTGCGTTGATTGATCGTTACCACAACCAGCTACAAGGCCTAGAGATAGCATTCACATTGCGCCTATAGCTGCGAATTTCCATAATTTTCTCATACAAAATCCCTCCTACAGTGATACATAAAATACAGGAAAAATACAAAAGGACGCTTATGTTTCAAACACAATCTCTAAGATGATTATGTTTAAAATATAAACGCCCTTGTTGATGTATTTCCTTTGTGTGCACTATGATAAGTTGCAAATAGTCTACTGTCAAGAGAAAATGAAGTTTTTGGCCTTTCTAAAATAGACATTATATATGCATTTTATATATTTGAAATGTAATGATAGAGTTTTGGTGGCGTGTGCATATATATTACAAAAGAATACTAACTATATTATTGGTGTAGTCGAGCAAATAATTATATAGATACAACTATATGAGATGAAGTTTCGTAATCTAAAAGCAATACCCAAGGAAGCGCAGAGCGCTTACGAGGGCATACCATACGCTCAAAGCACAATGTCAGATGATTTTCCCGCACACTGCCGTAAATAAGACACGCGCTTGTCGTGGAACCGTTCGTAAGACTACATGCAGAGCGAACGCGCTCAGCCGCTCCCAAGGAAAGCGCGTTAGCGCTTTACGAGGGCATGCTTAACGCCATAGCGCTGATACGGTTGATAGTGGTTTGGGCTATGGCGTTGATACGGTTATTAGCGGTTCGGACATAGCCGCTAGTACGGTATGACGTGCCCTGGAAACAGATCCAACGCATGCGGAAATTTTTAGCCGACTATACCGCCACTAAGGTGGGAAGCGGATAGACCCGGTATTGTCATGGAACGGCACTATAAACGCTATACGACGCAAAGAGGCCCTTACCATCTCTGAACCGACCATTTGTGAAACAGAAGGGAGGAAAGAGATGGTAAGGGCCTCTGGCCGTATACCTAAATAGTGTAATGACAATACCGTGTCAACCGATACACCATGAAGCACTATATAGTCGACTAAAAATTTGCGTTGGGAGTATCCCAAAACGCCATACCGTACAGCGTAATGTAGAACTACTAACTCCGTACAGCGCTATCGTAATAGCAACCTCGTAAGAGCGCGCTACACTTGGGACGGCTGGCGCTTTTCGCGCGCCTGTAGATAACGAACCGTCAACGACAACGCGTAATTAATTACAAAATAGATTAATGCCGCTACCCCAAACAACACGAATACGTCAGCTACATTGATAGTACCAATGCCGTTATACATGTTCGCATTGCTCAAGATTTTCTTAACACGAGCCATCAATTCGATGGTCGCAACGTTTGCTAAGAAGGACGTATCTTTGATAATCGTAATAACCTGGCTCAAGAGGGTAGGTACTACGTGGCGATACGCCTGCGGCAAGATGATGTGAATCATAGTCTGTACCATGGTGAAGCCCTGGCTGTGACCAGCTTCGAACTGACCATTCGGCACAGCGTTCAAGCCGCCGCGGATAATTTCAGCAATCGTAGCGGATTCGAACAACGTCAAAGCGATAACCGTCTTGAAGAGGACTTTCGTTTCAACAGAAGACAAACCGAACAACTGATGAGAGAACGCATCAGGAACCGGCACGAATACGAGGGAGATGAAAATCCAGAACAACAACGGCGTGTTACGGAAGATTTCAATGTACACAATCGTAATCCAGCGGAGGATGCGCTGTTCCGGCGACGTGAAGTAGTTACGAATCAACGCCAACACGGAACCGAATACAATACTTGCCAAGACGGAGAGTACGGAGATGATAACCGTGAAAGCGACGCCTTTTGCAATGAAAATCAAGATAGCTGTGTTTTCAAGCATGTGCAAGCTGCCTAAAAATTCATGCATTTAGCTCACCGCCTTTCCCGGAGCACCCGGCGTACGAGCGTCCTGCTGTTTTAATTTGTTTTCCCAAGTCGTTGCCAAAGTGGTAAGCGGGAAACAAAGGATGAAGAACAATACGCCACAAACGAGGTAAGCCGGCGCATAAGCACCACCCGTGGTAGCACCGGTTACGAAGTTGTACGTAAGAGAAATCAAGTCAGAACCACCGATGATGTAGAGCACAGCTGTGTTCTTAATCAAGTTAACGATCTGGTTAACAGACGGCGGCAAGATGATTTTGATACTTTGCGGCAAGATGATAATCATCATCTTCTGTAAGTAGTTGAAGCCCTGAGAGTCAGCAGCTTCGAACTGGCCGCGCGGAATCGACTGGATGCCGGCACGAATAACTTCGGCCATGTAAGCACCGTGGTAAACGCCAAGACCGATAATACCGGTTACTAAGATACCGATTTTATGACCGGAGAAGGCGAGAGCGTAGTAGAGGACGCAGACCTGCAACAAAAGCGGCGTGTTCTGAATCACTTCTACGTAAATACGAGACAAAATGCGCAATGGCTTAGACAAGCTAACCGCCATCATGCCAAAAATAATACCTAAAACAATTGCCAGGAGAATGGCAAACACCCCGGTTTCCAGGGTGTTTACGAATCCTAATATGAAAGTGTCACGATAGTTCCAAACCATACTCCAAGCTTGTGTGGAGAATAACTCAGACATCAGCTAACCTCCTTATTTGTTGAGGCCGTTAGCTTCGATGAGTTTCTGCAAAGTACCGTCTTTCTTCCAACGCTGTACCATTTCTTCAGCAACTTTGGAGAGACCAGAACCTTTCTTGGTAGCAATACCGTAATCCTGCGGAGCGAATTCTTCTTTGATGTAGGAACGTCCGTCAGTTTTGTAGATGTTCAAGATGGATTTATCTACGCAGAAAGCATCAACTTCTTTTGCACTAAGTGCAGTAGAGATAGCCGGGTAATCATCATACTGTTTGAATTTAACACCGTTCGTCCAGGTTGCCGGGTCGAAGGTTTTCGGGTCATAGCCAGTGCCATCGATAACGCCGGCTTTAATCATAGCTTCTACCAAAGCTTTAGCGGACGTAGAACCGGAGGATACGCCTACAGTTTTACCTTTCAAGTCAGCCAAGGATTTGATACCGCTGGAGTTTTCAACCAATACGCCAACATGGTCGGTGTAGTACGGTTCGGTGAAGTCCCAAGATTTTTTACGAGCATCGGTAATCGTGAACGTAGCCAATACAGCATCGATATCGCCGCTGTCAAGCAAAGCGGTACGAGTAGCAGCCGTTACCGGGGTTAATTCCAATTTAACGCCCAACTGAGCGGCCATATTCTTAGCTAAGTCAACTTCAAGACCGGAGTATTCGTTGGTCGTCGGATCCTGATAACCGAAGCCTTTCGTTACATTTTTAACGCCGACGCGCAAGGTGCCACGATCGACAATCGCCTGAACATCAGACGGTAATTTAGATTTATCCAATACAGCAACCTTCGGAGCATCGCTCTTCTGAGCCGGCTGGTCGCTGCCGCAACCGGCTACAAGGCCTAAAGACAGTACTAATGCAGCACCGATGGCCGCCATTTTCCATAATTTCTTCATACTAAAACCCTCCATTTCTCAATACATAAAACGCTTGCTTATAGGTAGCCAAGGTAGGGTAGACTACCCTATGTGATTACGCCCGGTAGGGCGGGTAATCCTGATGATAAGTGCGTCTGTGAAATAAATATCCCACAGGGTACGTTACGTAAGGTAACGCTTAACGAATAATTTTACTCAAGAATTTCTGCACACGTTCATTTTCCGGATTAGTAAAGAAATGCTCCGGTGTGCCTTCTTCAATGATTTCACCATGATCCATGAAGATAACGCGGTCAGCAACCTGACGGGCAAAGCCCATTTCGTGAGTTACAACCACCATGGTAATGTTCTTTTCGTTGGCTAATTTTACCATTACGTCCAAAACTTCCTGAATCGTTTCCGGGTCGAGAGCCGAAGTCGGTTCGTCGAACAGGATGATCTTGCTCTGCGTGCAAAGGGCACGGGCAATGGCGATACGCTGCTGCTGCCCACCGGAAAGGGTAGACGGGTAAACATTTGCCTTATCGCGCAAACCAACGATATCTAAATAATGGTAAGCCAATTTTTCGGCTTCTTCCTTGCTCTTTTTCTGTAATTTCATCGGTGCCAAGGTTAAGTTCTTGAGCACGGTCATGTGAGGATACAGGTTGAACTGTTGGAACACCATGGAAATGTTGTCGCGTATGATGGACGTTTTATTCTTACGCGTCAATTCTTCGCCATTGATGAACACGTGGCCGTCGGTAGGAACTTCCAGGAAGTTCATGCAACGAACGGTAGTTGATTTACCGGAACCGGAAGGTCCGATGATAACCAGCTTTTCCCCTTCTTTGACTTCAAGATTTACATCTTTAAGAACGTGGGCATGACCAAAATATTTATTGACATGCTCTAATCGTATCATGTAGTAACACCTCTCTTTTGACTACTGTGAAAATACAAAAAGGACGTTAAATACCAGCGTACAACAATCAAGTTGTCATACGTGGTAGATAAACGTCCTTGTCTCGTGTATTTTCTTCGTGGTTTATATAATAATCGGTTTCCGTTACTTTGTCAATAGAATATAGATATCTAAAACGTGCAAATGTCTTTCCGATTTAGACATTGACTATGCTTTTTTGTCATTATGAGAATATTTCTATTAAAGCAAGAAGGAAATCCAATAACGCTGTCGAATTATAACAATATAGAGAGCTTGATACGCAGGTGAACTAGCTACTAACACATGTTGAGGAGGTATTTGTATGAATTTTGAAATCAAAGATGGTCATGATTACATCGACGAAGTAAAAGAATTATTTGTAGAATACGTAAAATCCTTAGGTGTAGCTGCCAATGTCAAAGAATTTGACGGCTTAGAAGACAAGTACAAAGGCCAGGGAGAAGCCTTGTACATCGCCTTTATCGACGGTGCACCGGCAGGATGCGTTGCCATTCGTCGCGTTGATTTTAACACCGCTGAAATGAAACGCCTCTACGTACGTCCGGAATTTCGCCGCACCGGCCTTGGTATGAGCATGGCCAAGCTCGTAGTGGAAGAAGCGAAGGAAATCGGTTATAATTTCTTGCAGCTCGATAGCCTACCGAGCATGGAAAGCGCCGTTCAGCTTTACAAGGCATTAGGCTTCAAGAGCCTCGATACAGGCTCCCGTCGCCCGGTTAAAACCGTTGTTCATCTGACCTTACCGTTACAGTAGCTAGTCGGTACTGTGTGAGATAAAGCAAGGGACCGTCTCCCGTTGAGGAGGCGGTCCTTTGTCGTGCTTGCATTTTAAAATTAATATATATATATTAAATGAATGCATATTGACTGCGATTGCTTGCTTGCGCTTGCGCAAAAGAAATGCCTCCGCCATTGAGCGGAGGTATTGGTGTTAGTCCTAAGATTGTATCTTATGGATTCGGGTCGTTCGTCAACGGCTGCTGACCTAAGAGGGTGGTCAGGTTGTTGCGATTGAATCGGTACGCCACGTTCGAGAAGTCGCGCGTTACATCGTAACGGTTGGACTGAGCATGCATGATACCGCTTAACGTATCATAGAGCAAGTCGTTCGTGAAGTACTGGTGTTCGTGACCAGTTAAGGCAGCAACGGTCTGCGGGTACGCAGCGCGATACTGCGGTGACAAGTAAATCCAGAACGGAATACGAGTCATATCGAAGTCAAATACGTCCGGATTGTGGGACAGCTGTAAGCTTTCGCCATGATCCGAGAAGTACACCATCGCCTGCAAATGAAGATTCTTGCTAGCGTATTCGTAGATGTTCTTCAAGAGCCAATCCGTGTAGAGCTGGCTGTTAGCGTAGGCTTCTTTGCCTGTCGGCACTTCGCCAACCTTCCACTTGCTGAATTCGTGCGGGTAACGGTCATTGTAGTAAATATGGCTACCCATGATGTGAATAACGATGAAGTTATTCTGGTTCGGATCCACTGTTTTTAAGAGCGGCAAGAGAACGCCGTCGTACTTGTCAGAGAACATGTACGCTTCGTGAGCCCATTGCGCACGGTCGGCGGTCTTCGCAATCAAGGAGATGGCCGTGTCGTATTCGCCGTACACGCCTTGGTTACTGAACCAGGTAGTGTGGTAGCCGGCTTTCTTCGCTATGTCCAAGATGTTAGCCGATTCGAGGAACGGTTTGTCATCGTACTGGTTGCGTTCGGTCAACGCACGTTCCAGCGTCGGTACGGTCTGTACGTAGGACGAGTAAGCGTGGTTGAAGAAGATAAAATCAGGATTCTTACTCAGTGTATCCTGCCACGGCGTGTCATCGTAGGTGAAGCTCGGCGTGTACGCTTTCATGTAGTTACGCAAAGCGGATTCACCAATAACGAGGATGATGGTACCCGGTGTTTTTTTAGCCGATGTATCCGTTTCCGTTAAGTGAACATCAGCAAAGATGTTTTGGTGTATCGTATCATACTGCTGCATTTGTTTCATATACTGCGCCACATCGGTCCAGTTCTTGACGATGTTCGTTTCCCAGAAGAGAAAGAACGGGGCGTAGATGACAAAAGCTACAGATACAACGCCAACGATAACCAAACGAAGTGGTCTGGTCGTACCGCGGTTTACGAGGCGCGGCATGGTGATGTTAGACCAGAAGAAGATGGCGTAGAGGATGATAAGTCCAATGGCCAGACCAATCAAACCGACATAGCCGGCACTTGATTTCAGAAAACCGAACGCTTCGGCCGGGTCTGTCTGATACAAGGCCATCAAGGTCGCCGGCGATAAGCAGTGCCACGTTTTCACATAATACGCAATTTGCACCAACGGTATGAAGGCCAGCACCCAGTCAAAGAATGAGAAGATGGCCGCAATGGTGCGTGGCCATTTTTGCGGTATGGACACGGCGTATTGCAGGAGCACCAGCCCCATGAAGAGGATCATCCCGAAGAGATAGTCTTTGGAAAACTCGTAGAAGTAAAACGGTTTTGTGTACGACCAGTGATATAAGAGCGGGAACGTCAAGCCCCAGCCAATGCCGACGAGGGCGTGAGCCAGGAAGGGGCGATGCAAAATGGTGGAGCTAAGGAAATACTGAAATAAAAATAAACCCAGCACGGATGGTATGGCGAGGACGGTAATGTCCTCCATGTCGAGGCCAAGCGTTATGGGTTCATAGATGTAGTAGAGAATCCCATAAACGACGAGGGCAACCAAGCCGTAGCGAAAAAGCGGATTTCGAAGTAAAGAAAACCGTGAAAGCATGATAAACTCCTTTAATAGTATATACAGTTGTAATGATGAGACGGCGTCGGAAACCGTCTAGAATTTATACGATCAAAACACTCCTTCTAAAGATAACAAAGCAAGCATAAAATTACAAGTACAATTACGCGATAATTTTTGATATAATAATATGAATTGGATTTTTGCCGCATGGAACGTGAGTTCCTAGGAGGAATTTTATTTCACCGTGAAATTCACTGTGAAATGAGCGGCTCGTATTGTGGAGGGGTAATGCAAAGCTACGAATATAAATTGGCGGTCTTTGAGGGGCCCCTTGATTTGTTGTTGCATCTAATAGAAAAGCATAAAATAGATATATATGACATTCCCATCGTAGCCATTACGTCGCAGTATATGGAGCAGCTACGGCGCTGGGAGAAGTTCGATATTCGCTATAGCAGTGAGTTTCTCGTCATGGCGGCGACGCTCTTACAGATTAAGTCGCGCATGCTGTTGCCGAAGGCGGCGCCCCTAAGTGAGGAAGACGGCGGGGACCCGCGCGATGAACTGGTTAGCCGCTTGATCGAGTATAAACAGATTAAGCAGCTCATGGACCGCATTACGACGCGGTCGGAAGCGAATGCCGGTTGCTATGGCCGCCCCGAAAGCTGCAGTGAGTGGGGCTGTGAGCGCGTGTATCGCTTTGAGCTGCAGGCCTTGTATAACGTGTTCCAAAATGGCTTGCGCCGGGAGAAGGAAAGCGAAAAAGAAGATCCAACGGTAACGGTAGAGAAGGAAGAATTTGCCTTAGCCGATAAAATTGCAGAACTAGAGGAAGCGGCGGCTACCGGAGAACGGTTAAGCTTTGCCGATTTATTGGCCCAAGGGCGCAACCGGTCGGAAAAAGTGACCATATTCCTGGCCGTGCTGGAAGTTCTGAAACGTCAATTATTTGACCTCACCGTGGCGAATAACGGCGAGGATGTGTATTTAACAGGTATTACGAAGGAATGAGGTGACCAACACTAACATGGCAGACACAGAAGTAACCGTTACGACGGACGATGCGGCAAACGTTGAAGCCGCTGCAGTCGCTGAAGTCACGATGCCGGTAGCTACCGAAGCTAGCGCGGCGGTCTTGGCAGCGGATGTGACAGCTCGTGCGGAAGCGATTATGTTTGCGGCGGCTAAGCCCGTACCGCTCCCGTTACTAGGCGAGCTTATCGACGTAGCGGACGAGGACGTGGAAACGGTGCTCCAAAAGTTACAGCAAGAGTTAGAAGCGGCTCACCGCGGCCTTCGGGTGTATATTAGCGGTGCCGGTGCCGAGTTAGTCACCGCGCCGGAAGTAGGCGAGTATGTAGGACGCATTCGCAAGCGGGAGGATAAATTGTCCGCCGCAGCAATGGAAACGTTGGCCGTCATCGCTTTTAAGCAGCCGATTACGAAGAGCGAAATGGAAGAAGTGCGCGGCGTAAACTGTGAAAAGGTTATTAAGCAGCTGTTGTCCCGCGATTTGATTGCCGAATTAGGCCGCAAGGAAACCATCGGCCGCCCCGTGTTGTATGGCACGACGGATACGTTCTTGCATAGCGTAGGCATCCAGTCCGTAGACGCACTGAAGCAGGAAGTGGAAAATGCCGGCGAAAGTGGCTTAAGCCTCGATGATGTGCCGACGGCGCTGCGGGAACAGGCTGAGAAATTAAACTTGGATACCGAGAATTTAGAAGCTGACGAAGCCGTGGTGCCGGAAGACGGACACGGCGAGGGTGTTATTTCAGAGGATTCAACTGACAAGTAGTTGACGGTTGCGTTATATAATAGATGAAATATTTAACATAGTAATTAAACTGTCGTGAGACAGATAGGAGAAAGGAACTAGCATGGAATTAGAGCGTTTGCAAAAGTATATTAGCCGTTGTGGTTTTGCGTCGCGCCGTAAGGCAGAGGAGCTCATCGTAGCCGGTAAGGTGCAGGTCAATGGCCGCACGGTGACGGAGCTGGGCGTGAAGATTAATCCGGACGTGGACCGCGTCAAAATCGACGGGGAACGCTTGGAACCGGAGCGCATGGAATATTATTTGCTCAATAAGCCGAAGGGCGTCATCACGTCTGTAACGGATCCGCAGGGCCGCAGCACGGTTATGGATTACCTCAAAGGCGTTAAGGGCCGTATTTATCCGGTTGGTCGTCTCGATTACCATACCGAAGGCTTGCTGTTGTTGACCAATGACGGTACCTTGGCGCAGGGCCTTATGCATCCGTCCCATGGTGTGAAGAAGACCTATGAAGTGAAGTTAAAGGGCCGTGTGGCCGATGAGCATTTGGTGCAAATCGGCGATGGTGTGCCGTTGGAAGATGGCGTTACGTCGCCGGCTGAGTTAGTCGACTATGGCTTTGATGGTAAAACCGGTTTGACTACTGTTGAAATCACTATCCACGAAGGTCGCAATCGTCAGGTGCGCCGCATGTTCGAGCACTATGGCTACAGCATTCATAACTTGAAGCGCTTGTCCTACGCGGGCTTGACTTTGGCTGGTGTTAAGCGCGGTGCGTATCGTAAATTGACTATGCCGGAAGTGCGTTATTTGAAAGACTTGGCTGCTGGCTTAGTGTCGGAAGACGATATGCCGGAAGCAAACGAAGATCGTAAATTCGACCGTTATAATAAAGGTACCGGCAAAGGCTCCGGTTATGGCGCTCGTAAACGCGAAGGCTTTGGACCGGCACCGCGCCGTGAAGGTTTTAGTGGCCGTGGCCGTGAAGAACGGGGCGAACGTCGTGGTTTCGGCAGTGGTCGCAACAGTGAATCCAGCGGCCGCGGCTTTGAAGGTCGCAGCGAACGCAGCGGTTTCGGTGGCCGCACTAGCGATAACCGCGGCTTCGGTAGCCGTAATGGTGAATCCCGTGGCGCAGGCCGCAGTGGCGCTTCTCGCGGTGGCAGTAGCCGCGGTGGTAGCGGCCGTCCGGCAGGAGCTGGTCGCTCGACAGGTCGTCCGACCAATCGTAGAGGAGGTAACCGATAATGCGTACGGTTATCGTAGTTGGTGCCGGTGCAGCGGGCCTCATGGCTGCTGTAATCGCTGCCCGTGAAGGCGCGAAGGTGCTTCTCTTAGAAAAGATGGAAATGGTAGGCAAGAAGATGGGCATTACCGGCAAGGGCCGCTGTAACATTACGAATGTGGCGCCGGTGCCGGATTTGATTGCGAACACGCCGGGGAACGGCAAGTTCCTCATCAGCGCCTATGACCGTTTCGACAATAACGACCTCTTAGCGATGCTGACTGACTGGCGTTTAGCTACGAAGGTAGAGCGCGGCGGTCGCGTGTTCCCTGTGTCTGACTCGGCGCCGGAAGTGCGCAATACCTTCTTGCGCGTGTTTAAGGGTTATGGTGGCACCGTGCATTTGAAGGAACCGGTGAAGTCCATTATCGTGGAAAATGGCCGCGCCGTTGGCGTTAAGACGGAGCAGAATACGTATCGTGGTGATGCGGTTATCCTTGCAACAGGTGGTATGTCGTATCCGTTGACCGGTTCTACCGGCGATGGGTATCGCATGGCCCAGGCGCTGGGTCACAAGGTAACGGAGCTTCGCCCGTCCTTGGTGCCTATTGAAATTGCCAATCCGGTGGTGACGGAGCTGATGGGCTTAAGCCTTAAAAATGTGCGTCTTACTGCCTTGGTAGAAGGCAAAGCCAAGACCAACGAATTTGGTGAAATGATGTTCACTCACTTCGGGATTACCGGGCCTATCGTGTTGTCCTTGAGCCATACGGTAGGAAAGCTGCTCCGCCAGAAGAAGCAGAAACCGGTGACCTTAGAGCTGAATTTGAAACCGGCTCTATCCGCCGAACAGTTAGATGCACGTATTCAGCGTGATTTCCTTAAATACTCTCGCAAACAATTGGCCAACGGCTTAGGCGATTTATTGCCGCAGCGGTTGATACCGGTTATGATCAAAGAAGCGGGCTTAGACCCGGAAAAGGTGATTAACCAGATTAGCCGTACGGAACGCCAAGCGTTAGTGCATATTTTACAGCATTGGCAGTTGCCGGTTAAGGGCCTTCGCCCCGTAGCCGAAGCGATTGTTACGGCCGGTGGCTTGTCCGTTAAGGAATTTAAGCCGCAGACCATGGAGTCTAAACTGGTGCCGGGCCTTTATGCGGCCGGCGAAGTGTTAGACGTCGATGCGTTTACCGGTGGCTATAATTTGCAAGCCGCCTTTTCGACGGGCTATGTAGCGGCTATGCATGCCGTTCATGGCGATGAATAAGTTATTTCACAGTGTTTATTAATTACTTTGAATTTGTATTTTAGGAGTGATCCTCACATGTCAGCTTCAAAACGCATCTCCATTGCCGTTGACGGCCCTGCCGGCGCCGGCAAGAGTAGCATTTCTAAAGTGGTAGCCAAGAAATTGGGCTATTTGTACATCGATACGGGCGCTATGTACCGCGCGGTGACGCTCGCTGTGCTTCGCGCCGGTGTAAATCCTGCCGATACGGATGCCGTGTCTCACCTTTTGAGCAATTTGACGCTTCGCATGGAACCAACCGAAGAAGCGTTCCGCGTGTATGTGGACGGCAACGATGTAACCGACGCCATCCGCACGCAGGAAGTTAACGCCAATGTATCCGTTGTGGCAGCGCAGAAGGCGGTGCGCCAGTATTTGGTAGCGCAGCAGCGTGAAATGGCCTTGGCCGGTGGCGTTATCCTCGACGGCCGCGACATTGGTTCTGTGGTGTTGCCGAACGCGGATTTGAAGATTTATCTTACCGCTTCCGTGGAAACGCGGGCGAAACGTCGTTGGCTTGAAATGAAAGACAATGAATCCGTTTCCCTTGACGATGTAAAGAAGAGCGTAGCTGATCGCGACGAAATGGATAAAAATCGCGAAGAATCGCCGTTGGTGTGCGTTCCTGATGCGGTTGTCATCGAATCGGATAACCTGTCTTTTGATGAAACCGTGGATGCGATGCTGAAATTAGCCACTGATGTAGCGAATAAGACAGAAGCGTAATCGTATAAAATTAGCTATTTTTCGGGATTATCAGCGATATTGCTTTAAAATAGCTGTTTTTGAAGCTGTAGTAATAAGGAGGATGATACCTGTGAATGCACTTTCAACGGTATTGTGGCGCACAGCGTTTCATATAGCGTTCGACTGGATTTATAAGGTCGACGTTGTCGGTCGGGAAAATTTCCCGAAGGAAGGTCCGGTTATTGTATCGCCGAACCATTTGAGCAATAACGATCCGCCGGTTATCGGCCATGCGTTGCCGCGGCACGTACATTTCATGGCGAAAGCGGAGCTCTTCAAGAATCCGTTCTTGCGCATCATTGTTGAATGGCTGGGGGCGTTCCCGGTTCGACGTGGTGGTGTCGATAAGCTGGCCATTCGTCATGCTATGAAATTATTGAAGGATAACCTGGTGCTCGGTATTTTTCCGGAAGGGTCACGGCAAAAGCCCGGTAAGCTGGGCCGTTTTCATGATGGCGTAGCATCTATGGCACTTCGCACCGGCGTTTCCGTAGTGCCGGTCGTTGTTATTGGAACCCATGCTATGCGCCGCGGTCACATTGCGTGCGTAATTGGCAAGCCAATTCCGGTGGAACGAGCCAAAGCGACGCCGGAAGCTATTGATGAATTCAACGCAAAGCTCAAAGGCATTATGGAAGGGATGATTTCAGATTACAAAGCATCGCATCCGGGCTTTGAAGGGTAAATAAATCGATTAAAATCGATTGAATACTTGTATCATCGGAAAATTGCTTGTATAATAGAGTAAATCTTATATAGAAGGTATAGGATTTAAAATTATATAAGTAAAGGAGATACTTAGTGGATATTCGTATTGCCGAAAATTGCGGATTTTGCTACGGTGTTAAACGCGCCGTCAATATGGCGAACGACACAGCGGAGCATACTCAAAAGAGTTATACGTTAGGGCCGATTATTCACAACCCGCAGGTTGTAGAGTCCCTGGAGAATAATGGCGTATACGCCGTTAATAAATTAGATGACGTACCGGGCGGTACTGTTATCATTCGCTCTCACGGTGTAGGGCCGGCTATCTACAAAGAAGCTTCCGAACGAGGCCTCAACGTGGTAGATGCTACATGTCCGCACGTGAAAAAAGCCCAGCAGGATGCAAAGTCTGTTATTGATGCAGGAAAAACACTTGTCATTTTAGGTGAAAAAAAGCATCCTGAAGTAATCAGCATTAACTTATGGGCTGATAACAAGGGTATAATCGTGGAAACGGAAGAAGACGCCAAAATTCTGCCTTTCGTGGAAAATATGGGCGTAGTTGTACAAACTACCTTTTCACAATTTAAATTTCAAAGTATAATAGAGATATTAGAAAAAAAAGCTAAGAATCTTGAGGTTTTCAAAACCATTTGTACAGCAACTCAGGAACGTCAAAATTCCGCCGTTGCACTGGCAAAGGAAGTTAATCTCATGATTGTGGTAGGCGGGAAAAACAGTGGCAACACGAACAGATTGGCAGAGGTTTGTCGTGGTGTCGGTTGTCCTACTTACCATATAGAAACCGCTGCCGAATTAGAAGTATCTTGGTTTAAAGGGGTACAAACGGTAGGGGTTACAGCCGGTGCATCGACACCCGACTGGATAATTAAGGAGGTCATTGACGCGATGAATGAATTTGAAGAATTGTTAACTGCACAAACTGACTGGGCAGAAGATTTGAAGAAAGGATCTGTGGTAAACGGTACTGTAGCACAGGTTGAAGACGAACGTGCTTACGTATCCATCGGATATAAAACGGAAGCAGTTTTGAACCGTACTGAAATTTCCTACCCGGCACCGGACTCTGCCAAAGACGTGTTGCACGAAGGCGACCAGATTAAAGCGGTTATCATGAACCACATTAAAGAAGACAACCCGATCTACTTGTCCGTAACCCGTTTGGCTAAAGACGAAGATTGGCAATATGTACAGGAAGCACAGGAAAAAGACGAAGCTATCGTATGTAAAGGTGTGGACGCAATCCCGGCTGGCTTGGTAGTTACCGTTAAATCCTTGCGTGGTTTCATTCCTTTGAGCCAGGGCGATGTACATTTCGTAAAATCCTTGGACAACTTGGTTGGTCAGGAATTCGAAGCTAAAGTATTGGAAATCGATGAAAAGAAAAATCGTTTGGTTCTTTCCCGTCGTGCCGTACTTGAAGTTGAACGTCAGGCTAAATTGGAAGAAGCTCTTAAAAACATCACTGTTGGTGAAAACTACAAAGGTATCGTTCGTAAGATTATGCCTTACGGCGCATTCGTAGATATCGGCGGTATTGAAGGCTTGTTGCACATCTCCGACATCTCCTGGCACAAGATTAAGAAAGTAGAAGACGTACTTTCTGTTGGTCAGGAAATCGAAGTTAAATTGCAGTCCTTCGATCCGGAAAGCAATAAACTTTCCTTGTCCTTGAAAGCTTTGACTAAGAGCCCGTGGGACTTGGCTGAAGAAACCATTAAAGTTGGCGATGTATTGACTGGTAAGGTTGTTCGCTTGGTAGCTTACGGTGCATTCGTAGCTGTTAACGACGACATCCAGGGCTTGTTGCACATCTCCCAGGTTACTAAACAGCGCAATGCTAAAGTAGAAGACTACTTGACTCGTGGCCGTGAAGTAGAATTTAAAGTAATTTCTTTCAACAAAGACGAAAAGAAATTGGGCTTAGCTTTGACTGAACTCATGGAACCTGTTGCATCTAACGACGCTGAATAATCAGTTCGTTACTAAACAACGTATATTAGAAATCCCTTTCTAATAGAAATAACGCTTATACCGAAAAACCGCTTTCGTAGGTATTCCTATGGAAGCGGTTTTTTGTATCCAGGTATGATATAATGGATACATTCTTTAGAAAGGATATTATAGTGTATGAATTGGAAAAAAGGCATAACCATTTTGGTTGTGTTAGTGTTAATATTCTTGATTTGGCATAATTCGTGGCTCAGCGCCGCTGCGTCCGATTACGATAGTCGTCGCGTGGCTCGTCTCATGGAGCCATTATTCCGTTGGTTTGGCGTGAAGTGGTCCATGAGCTATATTGATGATGTGGTGCGCAAGATGGCGCACGCCTTTGAGTATATGGTGCTGTGCATAGCGATGTTTATAGCATTTGGGGCGGCTACGAAGCTACGTGGCTGGCGCCGCTTTGTGCCGGTTATGATTATCGTCGTGGCCGTTGCGTCTATTGATGAAACGATTCAGCTCTTTAGTCCCGGTCGTGCCGGTATGTGGCAGGACGTGGTGTTAGATAGCTGTGGCGGGTTGTTAGGGTTTATCATTGCGTCTATTGTGAGGTGGCTCGCATGTTTAGGCAAATCAAATACTTCCAAGCCGTAGTGCGGTATCATAGCTTTTCAGAAGCTGCTGAGGCTTGTCATATTTCGCAATCAGCCATTTCCCAGCAAATTCAGGCGCTAGAGCGAGAATTGGGGTTCTTGCTCTTAGAACGTAAGAATCGCTCCTTTGAATTGACGCCTGCTGGGGAGTTTTTTTATCGGAAGAGTCTTGTGCTATTGGCTGATTACGAGCAAATTTGCCGAGAAAGCGCTCATATTGCCAATAAAGTGGGCGATACGCTGCGGGTTGGTTATTTGCGTACCTATCGCGGTGATGAGTTTCAGCGTGCCATCGATGCTTTTAGTGCGGCGCATCCTCAGGTGGCGCTACATTGTGAAATCGGCAATCACGATGAGCTATTCGGCAAGCTTCGCATTGGTGAACTGGATGTGGTCTTCAATGATCGGCGTCGCGCTTTTTCCGATGAGTATGTGAATACCATATTGGCTACGTTACCGTTAGGCATTCTCGTGTCTACCCGTAGTCCCTTAGCCGGTCTTAGCTCGGTTGAGGTAGGGGAGCTTAAGAACTTACCGTGTATTTTAATTGCTTCTGTTGGCGAAGAAGCGACGGAAAAACGGTATTTTACCGAGGTTATCGGCATACCCGGCTCCTTTAATTGCGTAGATAATTGGGAAGCAGCCGAATTGGCGGCAGTTAGCGGTAGCGGGTATATTTTGTGCGATTGCAAGCCACGGCAAGTACCGAACACATTGCAGTATGTGCCTTTAGTTCGCGACGATAAGCCTATAACGCAGGATTTTTGTACCTTCTCGAAAGTAGCAAACTATAATGAGTACATCAAACTTTTTACGGAACAATTAGCTTCTTATTTCGAATAAGTTTTACTTATCGATTTAGCGCTGAATTCGAATTGTTCTATAAGATAGTAATGCGTACAATATACGTAGACGAAGTGAATGATGATTTCATAGGGTTCGTTTCCTGTGATTGGAATAAGATTGATACGATGTTTACGTATATGGAGGCATACTATGAGTAAAGAAGTTTTGTTATTAACCGGTGCCGGTCAGATTGGCATGGCTATTGCGCGTCGCGTGGGCACAGGAAAGACGATTGTTGTAGCCGATAAGAGGCAGGCTAATGCAGAAGCCATTGCCGAAGTGATGACGAATGCTGGTTTTGAAGCGGTGCCGACGACGACGGATATTTCGTCTGCTGAAGCCGTTGATGCATTGATTGGGAAAGCAAAAAGCTATGGTGACATCACCATGTTCGTCAATGCTGACGGTGTGTCGCCCAGCCAGGCACCGATTGAAACGATTTTGAAGGTTGACTTGTATGGTACCGCTTTATTGCTTGAAAAAGTTGGCGAAGCCATTGCGCCTGGTGGTGTTGGCGTTACGATTTCCAGCCAGTCCGGTCACCGTATGCCGGCGTTGACTCCGGAACAGGACGAATTATTGGCCTTAACGCCGACGGAAGAATTGTTGGCCTTGCCGATGTTACAGATTGGCTCTATTCGCGATACCTTACACGCATACCAAATGGCTAAGCGCTGTAATGTGAAACGCGTAATGGCCGAAGCTGTTAAATGGGGGCAGAAAGGGGCCCGCATTAACTCCATCTCGCCGGGGATTATTGTAACGCCGTTGGCTATCGATGAATTTAATGGACCGCGTGGTGACTTCTATAAGAATATGTTTGCTAAATGCCCGGCAGGCCGCCCTGGTACGGCTGATGAAGTCGCGCATGTGGCTGAACTTCTGATGACTGAACGTGGTGCCTTCATCACTGGTAGTGATTTCTTGATTGATGGCGGTGCTACGGCATCATTCTTCTATGGTCCGTTACGCCCTCAGGCGTAAATTTTTCTCAGTGTCAACGGCTTTTGCTATATCTATTTAGCATTATAAAAATGCTGTTACATAAGATTGTTAAATTGACAAACTTTAGGAAATTAATGTACACTATAACCAACAAATCTTGTGTGATTTTAAGGAGTTGGGAATTATGGAAGCATTAAAAAAGTTGTTGTATTCGTTTAACTTTCAGGACGGGGGCTTACTGTTTTACCGTTTAGTTTTTGGCTTGTCCATTATGACACACGGTATTTTGAAGTTCTCCGGCGGTGCTAAAGGCTTGTATGGCGTAGGTCATAATTTGGCACAGTTTGGTGTTGGTGGAGGATATCTTGAATTAGGTATCATCGCAGCTGCTTGTCAGGTAGTGGGCGGTATTCTCATTATCCTTGGTTTGGCAACGCGTCTTGGTACGGTTATGGTAGCATCTACGCTTATCGTTGCTACGGCTGTTAACGCCGGCGGCGGTTTCTTCAAATGGGACTATTCTTCTCAGATGATGTTTGGCGCTTTGATGCTCTTAATTGTAGGTCCTGGTCGCTATAGCTTGGATTGGAAACATCGAATTCAAAAATAAAATATTGTGAAATATTTTATTGTAATGTACCATATAGGTAAGAGCCTTGGGTATTAGCGGTTGTAAGTCATTGGAGGGCTTGCAACCGCTTTTATTTTGGCTAACGGGTGATAAAAGTAAAAGGTGAAAACGTGCATATATTTTTAGTAATTATCTAAGGAGGCCGATCTATGGCAACTTCATTGGGAAAACGAAAGAAAATTGCATTAGTAGCGCATGATAACCGGAAACCGGATTTAATCGAGTGGTCGAAGAAAAACGCTGAAACATTGAGCCAGCATGATTTGTGTGGTACCGGTACGACGGCGTCGCTTATTTCGAAGGCTACAGGTTTAACGGTAAAAGGCTATCACAGCGGTCCTTTGGGCGGTGACCAGCAAATCGGTGCCGGCATCGTAACCGGTGACATCGATTTTATGATCTTCTTCTGGGATCCATTGACCTCTCAGCCTCATGATCCGGACGTAAAAGCATTGCTTCGTATTGCCGTGCTCTATAACATTCCAGTAGCTATGAACCGTGCAACGGCAGACTTCCTGTTGCAATCCCCGCTGATGGATGAAGAATATGACCATACGTCAGATTTAGTGCCGAATATGTAAAAAGAATTTTTTGAGTTTTGAAGACTGCTTTGACCGATTGGTTGGAGCGGTCTTTTTATTTTGTAAATATGCCATAAATTTTAAAATCGATACAAAAAGTGACTAAATTGTAAATTTAATTGAAATATAGGAGGTAGTAACGTATAATAAAGACAAGAAATGGAGTTTTAGGAGATTGTATCAGAAGAGGAGATTGTTATGAGAAACATGAAGGTTCGCATTGAGACGATTTCTTTGGAAAATTTTAAAAATGTAGAAAAAGGGACTATATCCTTTATGCCCGGGCCCCACGGGGAAGCAGCGTCTATTTTGGGCGTCTATGGGCAGAATGGGTCTGGTAAAACGGCGTTAATTGATGCTGTTGAGATTTTACAGAAGGTTATAACGGGCAGTGAATTAAACTCGGCTGAGTATAACTATATAATGGCTGATAAACCATGGGCACGGCTGGATTTTATGTTTTCTATCGAAGATGAAGAACGTGGTGAAAAGGGGACGATTTGGTATTCCTTTAAACTGAAGAAAGAGTTAAAGGAAGCAGAAGAACAACCTTTGGCTGTTCGTGAAACGAAACAGACAAAACAAGACGAAGATCCATATCAGACTGTTGTTTTTGATGAAGGCATTGACTTTTCATTGGAAACAGCTACTGAAAAACAACGTCGCCAAACAATGATTAAGACGGACACTGATGATATCTTTGAGCCTAAAAACAAGCAAAATGCTGTTGTAGGCAATGATACGCAAGCGTATATGAAATTGATGGTTGAAAAAGAGTTGGCATTGAGAACGGGCAAATCATTTGCGTGGCATCATAAGCTAGCGTCGGCATTTTCGAAGAGTGAAGAGTATAAGAAATTCGGTGAGTTTCTAGGGGAAGTTCGTGGTTTTGCTCGTAATAAACTGTATATTGTAAATGCTGGCCCTAGTGGCGGTGTGAGAGCTAGTTACTTGCCATTACCCTTTTTTATAGCTGATGACCACATGGTTAATCCACGATTTTTTACTTGTCCACTCAATGAAGCAGCACTTATGTCATACTCAAACGTTCAAGCCTTAAAAGGTTTATTACCTTCTTTGAATTTAGTTTTAGGACAACTAGTGCCAGGATTAGCTATAGATGTTAAAGAGTTTGGTGAAGAATTAGATCGACGTGGGGAGACTCAGGTGCGAATTCAGTTAATTTCTGTTCGCAACGGTAAAGAAATTCCTCTTAAATATGAATCTGAAGGTATTAAAAAGCTTTTGTCTGTTCTGCAACTTTTGATTGTTATGTATAATTTCCCAACTGTTACCGTCGTCATCGACGAATTGGATGCTGGCATCTTTGAATATTTGTTAGGAGAACTGTTAGGTGTTATTGCCATGTATGGGAAAGGGCAGTTGATGTTCACATCGCACAATCTTCGTGCTTTAGAAACCCTGGATAAGAATTTTGTAGCCTTTACCACTACAAATCCGATGAACCGCTACATTCGTATGCAATACGTTAAACCGAATAATAATTTGAGGGATTTTTATTATCGGAACATTGTATTAGGTGGTCAGAAAGACGAATTGTATGATGAAACCGACTCTAATCAGATTGCCATTGCAATGCGAAAAGCGGGGGCGGTAGTAATCTAGGTCTAAGTTTTCCAGAATCAATAGTAGAATCTATTGACTTAGAGTGTGCTCCAAGTGATACACTATAGTCAAAGAAACAGGTCTATACTGTAATACACAGGAGGTCGCTATGACAATAAAAGAGGTAAGTGAATTGTGCAATTTGTCCGCTGATACGTTGCGCTATTATGAGAAGGTAGGCATGATACCACCGATAGGTCGTACGGCTGGTGGGATTCGCAATTACTCGGATTCCGATGTACAGTGGATTGAGTTGGCTAAATGTATGCGTTCGGCTGGTTTGCCGGTTGAAGTTATGACGAAGTATTTGGAATTGTATCGCGAAGGAGATTCGACCATTGAAGCGCGTTATGAGCTGTTGGCTGAGCAGCAGCGGATTTTGTTGCAACAGCAGAAGCAGATTGCCGCTACGTTGGAACGCATTTCTTATAAGGTAGAAAAGTATAAAGAAGCCATGAAGACCGGTCACCTTGAATGGGGCGACCCGCGTGATTGCGAAGCTAATGGTGCAAAAATCAATTAAGTAAACGAGCCAAACAGGTGCTTCGATGAAAATCGGGGCGCCTGTTTTTTTATGTCTAAAATGTGGCAACACTTTGCTAATCATTTTGTGTCAGAAAAACCTAAGTTTATAGTAAGTGCGTATTTATAAGCCATCGGTACAATGTGCCACGGACATGCATTTTTTATGCGAACTGTGTAATCAGGCACTTGATTTCAAAAAATTTAGCGCAAAGTTGTGACCAGTGGTCACAGTACATAGGAATTTTTTGCGTAACCCGTGAATTACCGTTCTGTGCGCTCCTGACGAGTGTGCTTTTGAGGATTTGGTAATGGTTCGTGAGGACCTGTGACGCAGAAAGGATGAAAGCCGTATGTTTCAAGCAGATTGGGAGTTGGACCGAATGATAGGAGCTGCCGTGGAGGCAAGAGCCAGCGATATCCATTTTGATGCCGGTAAAGATGGCATGATCATACGCTTTCGCATTGATGGGTCATTGGTGGTTCGTGAAACCATTGCTACCGCAGCGGCAGAACAGGTCATTAATCGCATTAAGGTGTGCAGCGGTATGGACATTAGTGAAAAACGCGTGCCCCAGGACGGACGCTGGCAATGGCATGACCGATTGATGCTGCGCGTGTCTTCATTGCCGTCATTGTACGGTGAAACTGTGGTGTGTCGAATTTTGGGACGCGATAGCTGTTATAAGACGTTGCCGGAGCTCGGTATGAGTGCGCCGATTCTGGAGCGAATTCAGCAGCTGTTGCAAGCGCCCTATGGGCTCATCCTCGTGTGCGGGCCTACCGGTTCAGGGAAAACGTCGACGCTGTATGCGTTACTGCGCATGCTCGATTTGGTCCATGAGAATGTGATTTCACTGGAAAATCCGGTGGAAGCGAGCATTGCCGGCGTTGTGCAAGTTCCAGTGAACCCAAAAGCAGGGCTTACCTTCGCGGCAGGCTTACGAGCCGTATTGCGCCAAGACCCGGACACGATTTTGGTCGGTGAAATTCGAGACAAGGAAACAGCGGAGCTGGCCGTGCGGGCAGCGCTGACGGGGCATCGGGTGTTTTCAACGATTCATACGAACACAGCGTTAGGTGTAATTGAACGCTTGAAGGATATGGGCGTTGACGAATACTTGGTGAAAGCAACGTTGCTCGGCGCGTTATCGCAGCGACTGGTTCGACGCTGTGGTGTTGACGGTTATGAAGGACGCATGGCGCTGTATGAGCTTTGGCAACGACCGACGGGACCTGTGGATTGGTCGGCACCTGAGCAGTATTTAGCGCAAACGCTAGCCGAAGCGGCGCGGATTGCTATTGACGACGGGTTTACGACGGCTGAAGAAGTGCGCCGTTGTGGCCTTAGTACGCACTAGGAGGTGATACCGGTGATGGTCAAAGAATTACTGGAAATTGCCTTAGAAGCAGGCGCTACGGATATTCATTTGGAAGGGGGAATGAAGCCATGGGCACGCATTGGCAACGACGTCGCCATTTTGGCGCAGTCGTGCATTACAGATGCGGTGTTCCGGGAGCTTCGGGTTCTGTGTCGCGGTGATGAACGAACGGTGGACGCATCCTTTGGGTTTAAGGATGTGCGCATCCGTGTTCATTTGTATCGAGCTGCCGACCGGAACTGTGCTACCTTGCGGCTACTTCACAACAAAAAGGTCATGCTTGGTGATGATGCGGACAGCCAGCTGTTAGCTCGCATCGTATCTTTAAAGGAAGGGTTAGTGCTCATCGCTGGGCCGACGGGCTCCGGCAAGTCCTTTACCTTAGCTGGTTGCATTCAATATGTGAATGAGAATTTCGCGCGTCACATCGTGACCTTGGAGGACCCTATTGAGTATACCTTCGTCAATGAAAAATCCCTTATCCATCAACGGCAATTAGGCCGTGATGTAACGTCTATGGCGGAAGGGGTGCGTCAAGCCTTGCGTGAGGATCCGGACGTAATCATGATTGGTGAGCTCCGTGATCGAGCTACGCTGGAAGCGGCGCTTCATGCGGCCGAAACCGGTCATCTCGTCTTTGCTACTATGCACACTCAACGAGCGGTTATGGCGGTGAATCGGATTATTTCACTATTCCCGGCGGAACAGCAGGACGAAGTGCGCAGCCAATTGTCTCAAGTATTGCGCGCCGTCGTGTGCCAGCGGCTTATCGTGTGTGAGCAGCAGTTTTTGGTGGCTCGCGACATCTTGCTGAACACGCCGGCGGTGGCGAATTTAATCCGTCAGCGTAAGGAACCGCAGATTTACTCAATTCAGGAGACGCAGGCGCCAATGCGGACCATGGAAATGGCCGTGCGGGAGTTGCAAGCAAAATGGGGACACCCGGATGTGTTCAAGGAGGTATTGGACCAAGGCTATGAATCAATATAAGTGCAAGGTTTTTAACGGTGAAGGACAGATTTCGGAAACGCTGGTGTGGGCTGATTCGGAAGCAGAAGCAGTGGATCGTTTACAGCAACAGCAGTTTCACGTCATGGAAGTGACGGTGCCGAAGAATGCCGGTAAGGTCAAAAAATGGCGCTACAAGGATATTTCGGAATTTTCCTATCGGATGGCGCTGTTATTGCAGGCTGGCGTGCCCATTCGGCGCGTTATGGCGTTTTTAGCCGAACGACCACACAAGCGGATTCCGTACCAGCGTATTCAAGAAGCGGTGCAACGCGGTCGTTTGTTGTCTGATGTCATGCGCAGTGAAGGCTTTCCTGCCGTTGGCTGTGCGCTGTTGGCAGCTGGCGAAGCGTCCGGTACCTTAGGCGACAGCTTTGACGACATTCGCCGGCTTTACACGGAGCGGGCGGCACGCCAGCAACAGCTGCGCGGTGCCATGGCCTATCCGTGCTTCCTCTTAGTGCTTATGTTAGTCTTTACGGGCATAGCGGTGGGGCTTATTTTACCATCCTTTGAAAAAGTCTTCGCCACCATGCACGTGCCGCTGCCGACCATGACAAAAGTGCTCTTTGGCTTTGGCCAGGCCGTGCGGTCTCACGGGCTATTGCTAGGGGGACTGACGGGGCTGTTAGTGGCTTTTCTTGTCTACTCGTGGCAACGGCCGGCCTTCAAGGTGCGTCGCCAGCAATGGTGGTGGCACAACGGAGCCGGCAAGGAGTGGTTTGACTGCTTTTATTGGGGACGCATGGCGCGTATTTGGGCGCTGCTGTTAGACGGGGGCTTATCGATTCGGGACGTGTTGGTGTTGACGGAGCCGCTGTACGGCAATGTGCAAGCAGCGGCGCTACAGCAACAGGTGAAGGAACGCATCGAAAAAGGGTCGCCGTTGACGAAGGCTATGGTCGATTGTGGTCTTGGCAATGCATTTCTGCTGGAAATGCTCACCGTCGGCGAAGAAACCGGTGAAATGGTGACCATGCTTACGCACTGCGCCGATTATTACGACCGGCTCGCTGCGGTGTATTTGAAAAAGTGGGAACGCCTCATGGAGCCCATGATGATTTCCTTCATGGGCATTGGCGTTGCCGTGTTGGTGATGGCGGTAATGATACCGCTCTTTAATTCGATTTCGGCTATACAGAATATTTAATGGAGGTTTGTGACATGAGTAACCAGAGTAATGTTGTTGTTTGTCAGTTAGTAAAAGGTTTTGAAGCAGTGAATGAATGGTGCGCTCGTCAGCGTCGTCATTGGCAGCAGTCGTGGCAGCATAAGCGCCAAGGCCGTGAAGGCTTTACCTTAGTAGAATTAATGGTCGTTGTAGCAGTTATCGCTATTTTGGCCGCTGTGGCTATGCCGCAGTTCATGTCCGCCGGTGACAAAGCGCGGACCGCGAAGATTAAATCGGATCAGCAGACCATTGCTAATGCGGCGCAGCTGTACATGGTTGATTCGTCTACCACGACAGTGCCTACCGTTGATGAATTATACAAAGCCGGGTATTTGTCTGAAAACGTAAAAACGCCGAAGGGCGGCGATTACACCATTTCTTCTGTAGCTAATGACGGCGGCAGCGGCAGTCATATCGTAGTAACCGCCTCTGACGAAGATGCTGGCAACAAATAAGTAGCAGGTTTAATCGCGTGGTATGTGAGCATACCGTGAGCGATGATAACCGTACGTAAAAGGAAAGGGCGTTATTGAATGAATGGACATTGGTTATGGGCTGGTGCGGTAGCGATGTTAGCGGCGCGGCTCTGTCTCTGTCTTGTGTATGAACCGGAAGAATTGCGAGAACGGCGTGATACTTCCTGGCATATTTGGGTGATGACGGCGTTTGGCGCGTGGTGTGGCTATGCGTACTCCGATGTTTTAAATATTTTATTGTCTCTCTTATTTGGCATACTCCTGTTCTGGGGCGCTACCATCGATAAGCGGTACTGGATACTGCCTAACAGCGGTGCCGTACTGTTAGTCCTGTTAGGAGTGGTGCGCATAGTCTGGCAATTTCACAGTCTTGAAGGTCAAGAACTGATGATGACAGTTGGCGCAGCGGTTTTGGCTAGTAGCATAACGGCTGTTGGTCTCTGGCTTTTGGGCATGGTGTTGCGGCGATTGACGAAGAACGGCGTCGGTCGTGGCGATATTAAATGGATTGCAGCGCTGGCCTTTTGGTTTTCCCCACATGTGCTTTGGTTCATGTTATTGTTGGCATTTTCCGCCGGTGCTCTTTGGTGCTTGGCGGCTCGTAATCGATGTCGCGTTCGTTCCGTCGTGCCCTTCGGTCCTTTTTTGTGCGGCGCGTCATTGGTGGCGCACATGTGTGGCATTCAGGTTGTGGCCTGGTATGGCCTGTAAAGGTGGTGAAGTCGATGTGGGCTGAATTTTTAATAGGCATTTCCATTATCTTGACGCTACTGTCGGTGTCCTTGGCCTCCTTTACCGGGTATGACCACGAGCGGTCCGAATTCAATCGGGTGACCCGAACCTTCTATTTTGATTTGAAGCGGTATCAGCTGCAGGCTATCTATGGCTCCACGTATGGCGGCAAGGATCGGTACACGTTTTACGCGGATACACATTACTACAAGACGCAGTTTTACAGTGAACGCTTTGGCGAAGTGGTGCATCCATTGCCGGATACGATGGCGCTAACTATATATCCACGCGGTTTTTCGTTGCAACTCACGAATCCTAATGGGCAGAAGATGATAGACCGCATTGTCATCACCGATTCTAAGCTTAAACGAGGTAGGAATTATGTATTTTCCCAACAAACGGCGCGTATTCGCTGGACTGAGCAACGTTATTATTAATCGTATTGTCGCTATGGGCCCGCGCCCTGTGAAATCAACCGCCTCCTCGGAGTCCGGTTTTTTGTATGCTGATGCCATGGGCGTCGCGTTAGTGGCGTCGTTGATGCTCCCGGTGTTGCTCCTCCTCATGTCTACCTTGGTACTGCAGTGGAAGGATGCGGAACGGACGCGGGATACGCTGCAAACGGCGGTGATGGTTATGGAAGAGAACAAGTATAACATTAAGCATCATAAGGCTATCGTAACCTATGCGGATGCATTGGCGCCCGGCTGTTATGTAACATCTTATTCACAAGATGTCAGTGTAGACGGCGCCACCATGCCACAGCTGGTGGTGACTGCGTACGACGGCACAAACGGTGACAAGGTGCTTATGCAGTTTGAAACCTACGTGTGGACCGGTGAACAGGAGGGGACGCCATGAAGTGTTGGACCTGCAAACGGATGGCTTTTAGGCGGCATTATTGCAAAGTTTCCTTAAAGCGTTGCTCAAAAAATGCAGAAGGCTTTATCCTCACCGAGGTCATTCTAGGCAGTTTGCTCATTCTGTTTATTTTCACTATGTGGTTTCAAGTCATGTCTACGTGCTTTGGCTATGCCAGGGCCTTGCAACGCGATTCGGAGCTCGGCATGGAAGCGGCGACGCTGCGGGTGGTGA
>ERZ791611.671-NODE-671-length-30040-cov-13.093313_pt1 | contig 30040 bp, 26 predicted proteins | sample MGYA00510275_ERZ791611 | MGnify/ENA primary metagenome ERZ791611 (study PRJEB30046, sample SAMN00791912) | human gut metagenome | study: EMG produced TPA metagenomics assembly of the A metagenome-wide association study of gut microbiota in type 2...
ATTGGCCGCGAATCCGGCGTGAAGGTGCATTTCTCTCACTTCAAGATTTGTGGTCACGATAACTGGAAGCTCATGCCGGAGGTTATCAAGGTCCTCGAAGAAGGGGAAAAGGAAGGTATTCGCATTTCCTTTGACCAGTACCCGTATGTAGCTGGCAGCACCATGTTAGGCGTTATTTTGCCGCCGTGGGCTCACGATGGGGGCACCAATAAGCTGTTGGAACGTTTGACTAAGAAGTCGGCGCGCGAAAAGATTATCTACGACATTAAGCACGGTATTCCAGGCTGGGATAATTTCGTCGATTTTGCCGGTTTGACTAACATTTACATTACGTCCGTTAAGACGGAAAAGAACCGTGATGCGGTAGGCTTGTCCTTGACGGAGTTCGCGAAGCTGCGCGGCAAGGATGTGTATGACGCTACCTTCGATTTGCTGTACGAAGAAGAAAATGCAGTAGGCATGGTTGATTTCTACGGCGAAGAAGAACAGGTTAAGCTTATGATGAAGCGCCCTGAAATGAACGTCTGCACGGATGGTCTCATGAAAGGGAAGCCGCACCCGCGTGTATACGGTGCCTTTGCTCGCGTGCTCGGCAAATACGCTCGTGAAGAACAGGTTATCCCTATGGAAAAGGCTGTGTACAAGATGACCAAGAAGGCCGCTGCCGTATTAGGTCTTAAAGAACGCGGTGAAATCAAAGAAGGCTACTTCGCTGACCTCGTTGTCTTTGACAGCAAGACCATTAAGGACATGGGCACGTACACCGAACCGGATCAGTACCCGGTAGGGATTAAATATGTCTTTGTTAACGGCGTGCCGACGGTTGTGAACGGTGAGTATCAAGAAGACGCTGTTCGTAGTGGCCGTGTTTTACGTAGAAAATAAGATACAGTATCAATAGAAGTAATGCTCTATGGTGTTAAAATACCGCTATCCGCTGACGTGGCTGGCGGTATTTTTGCGAGCAGTGCGGAGGAGGGTTGTAATTTCAGAAGAAACAATTGTCTAACTGATACAGTCTTGAAAATATATCGAAAAATTTAAAAATAGTTCTTGAAAATCGGGTTGAAAATGGGTATAATAAGAACAGAGACAGGGGATAATTTAATACTTATGTATATTCTTTGTTTTCTTTTGATAAAGACTATCGCGCGCAAGTTGCGACGGCTATAAGTAAGTTCTTATTAGTACTTGTTGTACAAGGAGGTCATGTATTATGGCATTAGCAGAATTCGTAAAATCCGCAGATTTCAAAACTGAAAAACACGTTCCCGTTATCACTGCACCGGACACTGTAAAAGCTGGTGAAAAAGTTCAGATTGGTTTGGAAGTTGGTAAAGATATTGCTCATCCGAACACTACGGAACATCACATTTCCTGGATTAAATTGTACTATGTACAGGAAGGCACGACTCTTCCGTACGAAGTAGCTCGCTTGGAATTCAACGTTCATGGCGAAGCTGTTGCCGGCGCTAACGAAGGCCCTGTATTCGCAGAAGCAGCTGGTACTGTAACGGCTACCTTCAAAAAATCCGGTAAATTGATCGCTACTTCCTACTGCAACATCCACGGCTTGTGGGAATCCGAAAAAACTATTACTGTTGAATAATTGAACAGCTAGTAAAGCAATTGGGCGCTATCTCTAGGTATAGCGTTTAAGTAAGAAGACCGACAGAAGCGGCCCGCTTTTGCCGGTCTTTTTTATAGGCTCTCTGTACACCTGTAAAAAGCAAAAATCCATGTCAAATGGAAAATTTTTTGAAAATTTACTGAGAATCTCTTTACAGCAAGCCCTTTTATGTGGTAAATTATTCGTATGTTTTAGAACTTTATTTTAGGATGAAGAGGGATAGATGTGGCCTTAATTGTGAAAAAGTTCGGCGGCAGCTCTGTGGCAACGCCGGAAAAAATGTTTAACATTGTAAATCGCGTTTTACGCGATAAAAAAGAGGATGACCGAATTGTAGTCGTTGTCTCCGCTATGGGTGATACGACTGATGACTTGGTAGCCTTGGCTAAACAGGTAACCAGTCATCCGTATGGTCGTGAAATGGACCGCCTTTTGTCCACGGGGGAACAAATGTCCATTGCTTTGATGGCAATGGCATTTATGGAAAAAGGACATCCGGCTATTTCTATGACTGGCGAACAGGCCGGTATTTTAAGTAGCGACGCATATGGTAAAGGCCGAATTCTTGACATTGATCCCCATCGAGTATTTGAGGCTCTCGATGCTGGTCAAATCGTTATCGTAGCTGGTTTCCAGGGCTTTACGGACGAAGGTGATATTACTACCTTGGGCCGTGGCGGTAGTGATACTACGGCTGTTGCTTTGGCCGGTGCGATGAAAGCAGACGTGTGCGAAATCTTCACGGACGTAGAAGGTGTTTACTCTACGGACCCGCGTGTAGCACCGAATGCGATCAAGCTCAGTGAGATTACATATGGTGAAATGCTGGAAATGGCCCGACTTGGTGCCGGGGTTATGCAGCCGCGAGCCGTTGAAATGGGTAGCCGCTATGGCGTGCCAATTCATGTACGCTCCACATTTAGTGATAACGAAGGAACCATCATTCGGGAGGAATATACAATGACAGCAAATAAACGTATTATAACTGGTGTGGCTGACGACACGAACGTAGCCAAGGTATCTTTAATCGGCGTCGAAAACCGTCCGGGCGTTGCGCATCAGGTGTTCCAGGCTTTGGCCGCTGAAAACGTTGACGTAGACATGATCGTACAGAGCATTCGCACAGTAGACGACGAAGCTACGGATATCGTATTCACCATCGCTTTGGACGATGTAGTGTTGGCTCGCGACGTGCTCAACAAATTGAAGGAAACCTTGCACATGGAACAGTTTGTTATCAACGAACAGATGGCAAAGGTATCCATCATCGGTGCCGGCATGCTTGGTCAGCCGGGCGTTGCAGCGCAGATGTTTGGCATCTTCAGCGAACAAGATATCAATATTGAAATTATCAGCACGTCTGAAATCAGTATTACCTGCCTTATCGCTGAAAACCGCGTGAAAGACGCTGTAAAAGCAATTCACGAAAAATTGGTTATCGACGAACGAGGCTAATAGTAAGACTTTTAAGCTAAGATAATACATAACAGTAGAAGGCGACCGGCGCACGGTAGGAGATGCGTTGGTCGCTTTTGCTGTTAGCGGGGGTTCATTTCATAGGGGGGGCGCAACGAAGAAATTCAATGTTAGCTAATGAAATAATTTCTCATCTGTGGTACTATATAAGAGTAACCTTACCATAATAGGTTACCCTAAACTATTGAAATAGGAGTTGTTATGATGAATTTAAATGAAATATACAGCGGCTTTCGCGTTGAGCGCAAGGAAGTCGTAAATGAAGTAAACGGCACGGTTTACTTGTTGCACCATGAAAAATCGGGCGCTCGCTTGCTTTATATCGATGCACCGGACACCAACAAGGTGTTCTCCGTGTCGTTCCGCACGCCGCCGAAGGATAGCACCGGTGTGGCGCACATTACGGAACATTCCGTGCTCTGCGGTTCCCGTAAATTCCCGCTTAAAGAGCCATTCGTTGAACTCGTAAAAGGTTCTTTGAACACGTTCCTCAACGCTATGACGTATCCGGACAAGACCATGTACCCGGTAGCCAGCAAGAACGATAAGGACTTCCACAACTTGATGGACGTGTATCTCGACGCCGTTTTCTATCCGCGCGTGGCGACGGACCCGGAAATCATCATGCAGGAAGGCTGGCATTATGAATTGAACGACCCGGCCGACGAATTGACGTACAAAGGCGTCGTATATAATGAAATGAAAGGCGTGTACTCGTCCGGCGATTCCGTGTTGGAAACGCACATGATGCACGAGTTATTCCCGGATACGACGTACGGCGTAGATTCCGGCGGGAATCCGGATAACATTACGGATTTGACCTATAAGGGGTTCCAGGATTTCTACCACAAGTTCTATCATCCGTCCAACAGCTACATTTTCCTCTATGGCCAGATGGATATTGAAGCGCAGTTGAAGTTCATCGACGAAGAATACTTAAGTGGCTTCGATGCTATTAAAGTAGATTCTGAAATCAAGCTCCAGGCGCCGTTCAGCCATGGTAAGGTAGCCGTTTATCCGTACAACATTGGCAGTGACGAAGAAGAAGCGGGCAAGGCCATTCATTCGTATACCTTCGTTATGCCGGAATTGTCTACGGCGGAAAACTTGGCTTTCGAAATTTTGACGCACGCGTTGTTGAATTCGTCCGCAGCACCGTTGAAGGAAGCCCTCGTTAAGGCCGGCATCGGTCATGATGTAAGCGGTTACTATTTAGATAGTCTCCGTCAGCCAATTTGGTCCATTTCCGTAGCCGGTTCCGATGGGGACAAGCAGGCTGAATTGCAGACGGTAGTAGACCGCGAATTGCGTAAAATGGTAGCTGACGGCTTAGATAAGGTGCTCTTGGAAGCATCCTTGAACAGCACTGAATTCGCGCTTCGTGAAGCTGATTTCGGTGGTCGTCCTATCGGCTTGGCCTATGGCATTCGTGTAATGGATGGCTGGATTTATGACCGCGATCCTATTGCGCTCTTGCATTACGAAGAAGATTTGAAAACCATTCGCGAAGGCTTGCAGAACGGCTTGTTCGAAGGCTTAATCGAAAAATGCTTGCTCGCCAATAACCATAAAGCACTTGTGTCGGTTGTGCCGGAAAAGGGCTTGCAGGAACGCAAGGAAGCCGCTGAACGCAAGTACTTAGCTGATGTAAAGGCTAAATTGTCTACTGACGAAGTGAACGCCATCGTTGAACAGACTAAGAAATTAAAAGCACGCCAGGAAGCGCCGGATTCGGAAGAAGCATTAGCGACGATTCCGCTTCTTGAGTTGTCCGATTTGTCGCCGGAAGTAGAACATATCGAACGCCGCCAGGAAGACTGGGACGGCACCCGTGTTCATTTCATCCCGACGGCTGCGAAGGGTATCAACTACACAGCGTTCTATTTTGATATGTCCTGCCTCACTGAAGAGGAAGTGTTCTACGCGCAGGTATTGAGCGACGTGTTGAGCCGTATGGACACGAAGGAACATAGCTATGTGGCCTTGGCTAATGAATTGAACCTCCATTTAGGCGGATTCAGCTCTGATGTAGTAGCCGTAAGTCGTTTCAATGATCGCAATGCGTACAAGCCGTTGTTCGTGTTCCGTGCTAAAGCGTTACATGCGAAGTTGAATAAGTTGATTGCCTTGCTTGGTGAAATCATCAACGACACGCAGTTCTCGGATACGACCCGTTTCAACGAGTTGATTAAGGAATCCAAGGCTGTATGGGCTACGGAAGCGTTCCGTCGTGGTCATACTATCGTGTCCACTCGCGTAATGGCGCAGGTGTCTGACGTAGCGAAGTTCAAGGATCAGGACGCTATGGGTTACTTTGAAAAGCTCGCTAAGATTGATGAAAAGCCGGAAACCTTAAAAGACTTGGCTGAAAAGGTTGATGCCGTTGCGAAGAAATTGTTCCGTGCTAATAACTTGAATGTCATGTTCGTCGGTGAAGAACCGGAATACAAAGCATTCGCTGATTTGTTGAAGCCGGCCCTTAAGACCTGGAAGGTAGCTGACGTTCCGACGGGTGTCTTGAAGATGACTAAGGACTACAGCAACCAAGGTATCGTAACGGCCGGTAAAGTGCAGTACGTTGCTAAGGGTGGTAATTTCAAAGACCATGGCTTCAATCACTGCGGCGCCATGAGCGTTTTGGAAACCATCTTGCGCTATGAATACTTGTGGATTCGCATCCGCGTTCAGGGCGGTGCGTATGGTGCGTTCGCTAACTTCTATAACAATGGCAACATGGTATTCTGCAGCTATCGCGACCCGAATTTGACGGAATCTCTTAACGTCTATGACGAATTGGGTGATTATCTCCGCAACTTTGAAATTACAGACCGTGAAATGCGCAAGTACATCATTGGTACCATGAGCACCTTGGATACGCCGATGACGCCGTCGCTCCGTGGCCCGAAAGCCATGGGCCGTTACTTTGGCGAAGGCGACGAAGACGCTGCCGTAGCATTCCGCAAGGAAGTTATTGCGTGCCAGCCGAAAGACATTCGTGGCTTAGCTGACGTTATCGACGCGGTTATGAAAGACAACCACGTGTGCGTAATGGGTAACGAACAGAAAATTAAAGACGCCGGAAACGTGCTGGGGGACATTGTTACCTTGCCGTAAAGAGTTATTCTTAATGCAAAAAGAGGATGCTTCATGGCATCCTCTTTTTGTATCCCCTGGAGTCCATTGCAAAATGGCTCCGACATCTACTAGACCTACTTTTACAGTAGCGTATAAAAGCAACAAGCCCAACGCCGTTATAACGGTGTGGGCTCAGTTGCAGTTCGAGTAACGGACAGCCAACGGCTCTAATCGTTTGCTGTCTTTCTACTTATATTATAGTGTTTTAATCTGCGGCCATCAAATCGATAGGCCGTATTATAATTTTCCCATTTCCTTGAGTAATTTCACAATACGCACGCCGCAGTTTTTACCACCGCAGGAGCCGGTGCCGGCACCGGTGCGTTCGCGAATTTTTGGGATGGTGTCACAGCCGTCGTTGATAGCTTCTTTAATCGTTTTGCGGCTAATGCTGCGGCAGGTACAGACTTTAGTGTATTTGTCCAAAATAGAATCAGGAACTTTCTGATCTTCGAAATCCATATGTATCCTCCTTAGGAATCATGTTCTTTAGTTAGTTTGCTTGTCAATTAATCATTGTTTTAAGTATAATAAATATATCGTTATATTTAGATTCAGGCCGTTTATTTCACCGGCTAAGGAATGCTGACATAGGTTGATGTTGTTCGCCATACGTCAACTATAACGAAAATTTTCTATCTATAGTGTACCATAAAATGCTATCGATTTAAAGATATGTAGAAGGGAGATTCTATGATTTCAGTATTATTTGATTTAGACGGCACATTAACCGACTCTGCCGAAGGTATTTTGAAATCAGTTCGCTATGCTTTAGAGAAGAAGGGCGTGCCTATTCCTGACGAAGAAACGTTGCAGTTGTTCATCGGACCGCCCATTGTGGATTCCTTGCAGGACCATTGCGGCATGACGGCTGATGAAGCGGCTGAAACCTATTGCTATTTCAAGGAACGTTACGAAACGGTAGGGAAATTTGAAAACAAGGTGTACACTGATGTGGACCGCATGTTGGTGACGTTGCGTCAAACGAACGCGTATGTGGCGGTTGCGACGGCTAAACCGGAGCATTTGGCGCGTGAAATTTTGGACCATTTTGATTTGACGAAATATTTTGACGTTATCAAAGGGGCAGACCAGAAGCGCGGCGTGGTGCACAAGGAAGACATCCTGGCAGAAGCGTTGGATGAGCTTCGCGAAATGGGCAAGAACCGCACGAAGAAGTCCATTACCGGTTGGTACATGGTTGGGGACCGCAAGTACGACATGGAAGCGGCGCATTTACATGGCTGCAAGGCCGTAGCGGTAACCTATGGCTATGGCACGGTAGAAGAGCTGGAAGCAGCCGGCGCCGATTATCTTTGCGCGGATCCGAGTGAAGTTATCCTCAACATTGCCGTAGACACGTTATTGTAAAATAAACTGCCTGTAGTAGCGGGGCGGTTAGTCCCAATTAAACAGACAGCTTTTCAAAATTGAACAGACATAGAAAGAACCCTCGAGACCGATTAACTTCGGAAGCTCGAGGGTTTTGTTGTTGGTATATGTAATTTGAAAAGAGATGCTAACAATCGGTAGCTTACTTTTTATTAGCAATGACTTTGAACACCTTAGCGCCCGTAGTTTTCAGCTTCGTACCAGTCTGTTTTAAACGGGTACGGGTGCGGGTCACACGAGCTAGCGCGGAAAGGGAGGTTTTCTTACGAGGCTTCATGTCACGTAAGGAACCAAAATCACCGCGGTTGACGCTGGTAGCTTTCACGCGTTCAGCACCAAAGGCTTGCTTCAATTCACGCATAATCAGCGTAGTTTGCATCGGAATGTCGAATGTGTATATGTCTACAGCAGCGTAGCCCATTTCCGGGTACGCATGTACGGCTACGTGGCAACGAGCCGAAACGGCAATTAATATTACTTCGTTATCAATAACTTGACAGCTAATTTCATCGATAGGTTGCAAAGTGGCTTCCATTGCGTTGGTTACGCTTTCCTGAATTACAAGGGGTGAAGAAACCACCGATTCTAAACAGGCGTATAAATCAATCAATAAATGTTGGCCCAATGCATTTGCCATAGGGTCACCTTCCTTCTCATTATCAAAATGGTATTATCTTATTATACCTTGTAATGCATAGAATGTAAAATAGAACAGCTTCATAAATAATCGTAATACTATCTGTAGTAGATTATTCCTGTAAACTATACTAGAGTTCATACTTACCGGTTATACGGTGGTATTACATTAAAGCATATTGACAGGTGAGAAAATTAGATTTATTCGTTTCGTGTAATTTTGAATAAAGTCCAACTGTACAGGAATGCACAGACTACCGTCAAAAAAGCGTCAAACCATGTATGTAAATAACTCATAGGCCAATGATGAATTTACATTATTCTAGTAATATGTTATTCTAATTTCGACATCAGTTAATCAATTATCTCTGTACATGTGTGCAGTGTAAGATATCACGGGAGGTCCTAATTATGGGTACATTTATGAAAAAAAATTATGACGAGTTCGCATCCAAAGCAGAAAAAATTTGCCCTGGTCGCGTGTATACCGATTACTTACGTCGGTACGCCTATGGGGTGGATGCTTCCTGCTACAGCTATTTGCCGAAAGTCGTTGTAAAACCGCACAACGAAGCGGAAGTTGTGGAATTAATCCACTTAGCTAACGCTTGTGGCACGCCGATTACGTTCCGTGCGGCTGGTAGTTCTTTGTCTGGTCAGTGTTCTTCTGAAGACGTATTAATCGTTGCTAACGACGGTTTCAAATACGCTCAGGTATTGGAAAACGGCAATGCTATTCGTTTAGCTTGTGGCGTTATCGGTAGCGATGCTAACGAAAAGTTGGCTCCGTACGGCAAGAAAATCGGTCCTGACCCGGCTACGTTGACCACTGCTTTGGTAGGCGGTATTCTCAATAACAACTCCAGCGGTATGTGCTGTGGTACGGCTCAGAACTCCTACAAGACGATTCGTTCCGTTCGCGTTGTATTAGCTGATGGTTTCATCTTGGATACGGGCGATAAGGACAGCGTTCGTCGCTTCATGTCTGAACGCGCTGACATGGTAAAACAGATCCTTGACTTGCGCGAAGGCATCATGAAAGACCCAGAATTAGTTGACTTAATTCAGCGTAAATTCAAAATTAAGAACACCACTGGTTACAGCATCAACTCCTTGGTAGACTTCGAAGACGTAGTTGATATCTTGAACCACTTGTTCGTAGGTAGTGAAGGTACGTTGGGCTTCGTAAGTGAAATCACTTACAACTGCGTAGAAAACGCTAAATTCAAAGGTTGCGGCCTTGCCTTCTATGGCAACCTCAACGACGCATCCCGCGCCGTAGTAACCTTGGCTGGTATGTCCCGTGACGTAGTTGTAGCCGCTGAAATGATGGACTATTTGTCCTTGAAGAGCGTTCAGCAGTTGCCGGAAGTTCCTGACTTCGTTCGTGGTATTCCGGAAGGCACGAGCTGCATCTTGTTCCAGTCCGAAAGCAATGATGAAGCTGAATTGGACAAGAACTTGGAATTCATCAAGAATGCGTTGAAAGACATTCCGACCGTTATTCCGAGCATGTACTCCAAAGAAGCTGCTGAATACGATAAATGGTGGTTAATCCGTAAAGGCTTGTTGCCGATCGCTGCCGGCTTACGTCGTAGCGGTACTACGGTTATCACCGAAGACGTTTGCTTCAAAATTGAAGACTTCACCGCTGGTATTGAAATGATTACGGAATTGTTCCACAAATACGATTTCGTAGATAGCGGCATTATCTTTGGTCATGCCTTGAGCGGTAACGTTCATTTCATCATCACACCGGACTTCAACGACAAACGTGAAATGGATAACTTCAGTGCTTTGGTTAAAGAAATGGCTGAACGCACTGCCGGTGTTGAAGGCTCTATTAAAGCCGAACATGGTACTGGCCGCATGGTTGCACCGTTCGTTGAATTGGAATGGGGTCACAAAGCCTATGCCGTTAACCGCAAGGTTAAGGAAATCTTTGACCCGACCGGTATTTTGAACCCGGACGTTATCATCACTGATGACCCGAACATCTACAAGAAAAACTTGAAAGCCATGAGCGAAATCGACCCGTTGTTCAACATGTGTATGGAATGTGGCTTCTGTGAAAAGAACTGCCCGAGCCGCAACCTTACCTTGACTCCGCGTCAACGTATTTCTTTGCTCCGTGAAGAACAGCGCCTCTTAAAAGAAGGCAACACGGAAATGGCTGCTGAATTGAAGAAAGGCTACGAATACTATGGCGTAGACACTTGCGCAGCTTGCTCCATGTGTTCTCAGCTTTGCCCGTTAGGCATTGATACGGCTCAAATCGCAATTTCCATGCGTAAGATTGACCCGAAGGGCACTGCATTGGCTCATGCTATTTACAATAACTTCAGCACCACCATTAAGGCTGCTAAGGTTGGTACCACCTTGGGTGGCGTAGCTGGTAAGATTGCTACGAAAGCTTTGTTGGCTAAGATTAGTACTGATGCTCATAAATTGACGGGCTTAACTCCGTACATGCCGACGACCATGCCGAAGGCTAACCCGTACGAATTGAGCAACAAACGTAACCCGAATTATCATAAGAACGTTGTATACTTCAGCACCTGTGCTAACCGTGCATTCCGTCCGAACCAGGGCTATGACGATCCGCGCAGCTTGCAGCAGGTATTCGAAAGCTTGTGTGACAAGGCTGGTTACAACGTAATCTACCCGCCGCACATTGAAAATCTCTGCTGTGGCTTGAGCTTCGAAAACTACGAAGACATCGACAAACAGGCTTTGGCTGATTTGAAGGCCGCTTTGATGCAGGCTTCCGAAGGTGGCTTGTACCCAATCGTTATTGATCACAGTGCTTGCTTCAACCATGCATTCAAACATATTAAAGGTTTGAAAATCCTTGATATTTCTGAATTCTTGTACAGCATCTTGCCGGACCTCAACGTTGTAAAATGCAATGAAACGGTTATGGTTCACAAACAGTGTAAAGTTAAGGTATTGGGCAAAGATAAATACATCGAATTAGTAGCTCGTGCTTGCACGGACAAAGTATTCAACATTAAGAGCTTTGCATGCTGCGGTTTCGCCGGTCAGAAAGGCTTCTTCACTCCGGAATTGAACCACGCTGCTACGAAAGACTTAGCTGCTGAAGTTAAGGAATATGGTTGCACCTTAGGCGTAAGCTCCAGCTCCACTTGTGAAGTTGGTTTGGGTGAACGCAGTGGTATCCCGTTCGTAGGCGTTGCTTACCTGTTGGATCGTTGCTCCACTCGTAAATAAAATAATAGCATAGCGTATTATTACCTTTATAAAGATAAGATGTAACGTTAACAAAGGCAAACTGCAATGTAATTGCCTTTACTGAAAAATAAGGTCTGAGAAAAAATTGCTCAGACCTTATTTTTTGTGTAGTCGTAATTGCTTAAAACATTATAAAAATAGGTAGGAATATGAGATATATCGGTATAGCGGCATAGATATATTTAGATTTTTGGGTCGATAATTCAGATTGAAATATTATCAATTTTATAAATATTTTATTGAGAAGAAAGAATGATTGGTATATAATAAAATCAATAATAAATTTGTGTTGATATTCCGGTGGATTCAACTTATCTACTGATAAAGGCACAGCATTAAATCCTTTAGGACTAGGAAAAGTAACAGAAGCGTATTTACAAGAGGCAAAAAAATGGGAAGAGGGCGGTGCCTATAAGTTACTTCTTCATGGCGCTTTAGGGAGTGTCTTATCGGGGATGTCGGGGCAAGGCGTTTCGTCCGGTATGTTAAGTGCTACGAGCAATGAAGCATTGCAAACATCGCTGGCTAATATACAAGATCCATAATTACATAAATTGGCAAGTTTTGTTATCGGGCGAACACTCGGGCATGATGTTGGAGGAGCCGTTTCGAGTATTGCTACAGAAAAAAATTGGTTGAATCATTATGACCAAATGGCATTACTAGCGGATATTATTAATTATAAATAGTCGTGGTTTCCTAATGTATGTTTAATCAACAAGGAGATAATGAAGTGTTAGTTGGAGAGGAACCGGGAATACCTTTCCGTTATCAAGGATCCTATGTAGTAGACTCTTCATCGTATAATCCTAGTACAGACTATAAGAATGTTTACGTTCTAAATGTATCAACGGAAGGAGCTAAAGAAGTTGCAGAAAAGGTAAACAATAATATCAAGGAGTCGGGATATACTTATCGTAACACTGATGTTTGGATTACACCAAAGCGAAAAGGTGATGTTGCCTATCGATTAAACGGCGACACTTCTAGCTATGATTTATTTAGTAATAACTGTGCAACCGTAACTATAGATGCTATAAAAGAAGCATTAGGGAATAGTGACATCATTGTAAATAAAGATAATATCGCGAAATTATTATCTACGATACAGCCAGCTACTGTAGAGGATATATTAATAAAGGATTATAAGACGTATCATGGCGAGGGGACTGTGAAAGAAATACAGAGAGGAAAGCGATTATGAAAACGATGAAGTTAAAATTTAGACATATATGGTGGGAACTATTTTTTATGCTAGTTCTAGTCTTTCCTTTAATCGTATACTTGTCAAGTTTGAAGTTTGGAGAGGAAATAATAATATGGTTTTTGTGTATAGGTATTACGCCAATCGCTTGGCTAGGATTAACATACAAGGCAGAGGGATTTTGGCGTGTGAGAGCTAAGATTGCTTGGTGGATGTGGCTATATTTTATGACAGGGACAGCTATAGCAAAAACATTGGGAATCCTTATGTTTTTATTATTTGGCAATATACTTGTTTTACTTCCCTTTTTCCCTTTTATCATATCTGTGGGAATATATGACTTCTTGTATCGGTTGGGATGGAAATCATATTTGAGTATTGGGGGGTATTTTCAGTTTCAACCAAGTTTTCTTTTTAATAAATGGACTTGGAAAGCATCAGATCAATTATATTTCATTGTGGTTACATTACTTATTGTATATGGTAGTATATTTATTGCTAAATGGCGATATAAGCCGGAAACTGAGTCGGAGGAGAAGAATGATTGTAAGATGATAAAGTAAGAGTCTTGATTATAGATACAGTATATATGACTGTGTAAAAAGAAAATGTCATCAGTAACTCTCCAGTATATAATAAAGTGGATTAAATCAAATGCTGGAGGTTCCTGATGACATACAATGGATTCATAATATTTTATTTTTCTGTTAGTTAGGTTTATCCACAAACTCAATGCGGTCTAGCTGTTGTTTAACCTGACCTTTAATATAGTTAAGATATAGGCCATATAAGGCTTTCTTTTCTTCTAATTCATCAGGGGTCAACTCGATGCCGGCTTTCTTTTTGTGAGCCAGTTCGTTGATTCGTTTTAATACGTCGTTAATTTCCATAAACCCTCCCATTAGTTGATACATAATCTCGTTACTTCTATAGTACCACAATTGTCAAGGATGGTGTATAATGAATATCGATGTTATTTGTCTCTAAGAAAGGGTATTTTATGCGCGTTACGAAAGCGATAAAGGCGGAACAAATCCGCATTTTGGAGACGGTTTATCACGATGCGAAGCCGGCTCTCCATTACAACAGCCCCTTTGAATTATTGGTGGCCGTTGTGTTATCGGCTCAATGTACTGACGAACGAGTAAATATTATTACGGGGCGGTTATTCCCAAAATATAGCGACCCGGCGGATATGCTCGCTTTAGGTACAGCCAAATTGGAAAGATTAATTCGTGACTGCGGCTTATATCGAGCCAAAGCAGCCAATCTCATAAAAACCTGCGACATTCTCGTTCATAAGTATGGCGGGGAAGTACCGCAGTCCTTTGATGAACTGGTAACGTTACCGGGCGTAGGCCGCAAAACGGCGAATGTATTGGTATCGGTGCTGTTTAACATCCCGGCTATCGCCGTGGATACCCACGTGTTCCGCGTGTCAAACCGTTTGAAATTAGCTGTAGGCAAGACGCCGGAGGAAGTAGAGGAAAAGCTAAAGAAAGCTATCCCTATGGACAAGTGGAGCGCCGCTCATCATTGGCTTATCTACCATGGTCGTCGCGTGTGCAAGGCGCGCAAGCCCTTGTGTGACGAATGCCCGTTGGCATCGGTTTGTCCGTCTGCTGGTGTAGCTGATGGACCGGCAACGCCGAAGGCAGTGGCTAAGGCAAATTCAAAAGCAAGAGCTGAGACAGCTGAGTAAGCTTGTGTTAGCTTAATATAGTATAAAAGGAGGCCTCCGAATGAAGGCAAATACAATAGCAGTAGTTGAAGCATTCCGCGCGCTGGGCGTAACCGGCGAAGCAGTGATTACCGAATTAGTGCGTTTCCGCGTGTTGGACGAAATGCTCCAAAAGAGTCCGGAAGTGCGCCAGTGGGGCGTAACGGCTGATAAATTATACGAATTGGCACAGCGTTCCACCACTGAAATCTGCGGTCCTTTACCGTATGATCAGGCCGGTATGGAAACGGTGTACAGCAAATCCTTTACCGTAAACTTGATGGACGTTATTGAAGAAACCGGTTATGTAGGTGGCATTGCTGCCGGCCGTCGTTGGGAAAAACCGATGGACGAAGTGATTAGTGAATTGGAAAATACGGAAGGGATTATCCTCTTTGCTAACATCGAAGAATACGCCGCTGTAGCGGAAGATATTTTACAGCGCTTGCCAGCAGACCGCTTAATTTTCTACACGGCATCGGAAACCTGCTATAGCTTATTTAAAACCTTATATCCTTTGGCACCGATTACGGATGAATGGCCGGAAGACGTTATTTTCGACCATATCGTAAGCGCCGCTGCTGGTTTATTCCGTGCACCGGTTACGATTATGGAAGAATTGGCTAACCGCGTCGGCAATATCGAAGAGCTGGGCACAGCGCATTATTTCATCCCGTTGGCTTCCATTCAGGACCAGACCGGCATGAACCGCATGGCGATTCAGTACATGCTCTTGCAGCCTCGTTTGGAAAAGATTCGCGAATGGGCGCCGCTTGGGGCTTATGAATTTGTGTATAACAACTATGGTGTTAAGAAGGTGGCCTTGGAAATCCGCGAAGTATTGCCGGATAAGGTCCGCAGCACGCCGTTTATTGCCTTGCCTCACGAAGTATTGGCTTCCATGGATACGTTCTCCATGGTACAGTATGCGTTGTCCTTGTGTGGCGTTAAGCCGGCCTTGAATGCCCAGGACCCGACTATGAGCGAAGATGGCTATATCGACGAAGATGGTCGCTTACCGGAATATTTACAGAACGTATTCCGTTCCTACACGAGTACGCGCTTAGAAGTAACCCGTAAAGGCACGAAGGTAGCGCTTCGCTTAGTAGACCATGAAGGCATTCCGGCAGATACGAAGCTGGATACGGTTGAATTTGACGAAGCCATTGCCTCTTATGAAGCAAAGGATGATACGCATTACTGGATCTTCACCAATCCGGTAGCTGCCTATATTTGGTATTCCTATCTCCGCAGTACGGATGGGCAAGTTATTTTACAAAAGCTGGCGCAGATGGTATTATCTACAGAGGCGTTGTTGCAGCTTATGGGAAGCTTGCGACGCCAAGTAATCAAAGGTGATGCGCTTACCGAATTGGCACAGCGTTTTGAAGCAGCACGGGATGCTCGCAAGAAAGCCTTAGCCGAAGCTGACGAAGCTTGGCAGAAGGAGCTGGACGGCATGGCTGCACAGTTGTTGCCTGAAATCACGGAAGCGTAGAAACGGAGGACTTACGCATGGCTGTAGTTAACTTTGAAATTTTTAAAATTTTGGGCACCTTGTCCGAAAATAAAGACGGCTGGAAAAAACAATTAACGTGCACGAGCTGGGGCCGTTATAATCCGAAATTTGATTTGCGTTCCTGGGATACGGAATACACGGGCATGACGAAGGGCATTACCATGACGTTAGAAGAAATTATGACGTTGAAGGAATTGCTCAATGAAGTCGATTTGGAAGCTGTTTTGGCGGAAGCCTTAGAAGAACGTGCGCAGGCAAAAGCGGAAGCTAAAGCCTTGGAAGCGGAAAACGCGGCCAATGGCGGCGCACCGGTAGCCGAAGACGGCGAAAGTGCCCCGGAAGACGCACCGAAAAAGAAACGCGGTCGTCCTAAAAAAAACAAATAAAAAATACTTGCATATAGTTGCATTAACAGTTCAACCATGCTATAATCAATAAGCATAGTTTTGGACAGTGGAAAGAGGTGTACAGAATGAAAGAAGGAATTCATCCGAATTATGGTGAAGCTACCGTAACTTGCGGTTGTGGCAACACGTTTAAAACGGGTTCCGTAAAAAGCGATCTCCGTGTTGACGTTTGCTCCAAATGCCATCCGTTCTTCACAGGACAACAGCGCGCTGCTCAGGCTCGTGGTCGTATCGAAAAATTCAACAAGCGTTACGGTAAATAATTATCGTATGGATGCTATACAAATAATACGGCAGAGCCTTGGCTCTGCCTATATTTGTTTGAGAGAGGAGCCGTTTTGAATAACCAACGAGTAAAGAAATTTGTAGGCGGTCAGGCGGTTATTGAAGGTGTTATGATGCGCGGTCCCGGCGTGACGGCAACAGCTGTGCGCGAACCGGCCGGCACAATCGTAGTGGATACGTATAAAACGGAATCCATTAGCGATAAATACCCAATTTTGAAAAAGCCCTTGTTGCGTGGTTGCGTAGCCCTTTACGAATCCTTGGTTATCGGCATGAAGGCGCTAGCCTTCTCGGCGAAAGCAGCCGGTGAAGAGGAAGAAGAAGCTATGTCCAACAAGGAAATTGCCTTGACCATGATTGGTTCCACTATTGTGGCCATTGCCTTGTTTTTGGCTCTGCCTACTTGGGCAGCCAAGTTTGTTCCCGGTACGGGAGATAACCACTATCTGTTAAACCTAACAGAAGGTGTTATTCGCTTGTTGTTATTTTTACTATATATATGGGCTATTGGTCGCACGAAGGATATTAAACGCGTGTTTCAATATCACGGCGCCGAGCACAAAACGATTCATACCTACGAATCGGACGAACCGTTAACCGTTGAAAATGTACGTCGTCATTCGCGATTACATGCGCGGTGCGGTACTAATTTTTTATTGATAGTTATGGTGACCAGTATTATTGTGTTTGCTTTCTTAGGCTGGCCGTCGCTGGTGGAACGCATTGTTTCCCGCGTGGTCTTAATGCCGGTTGTAGCCGGTTTGGCCTATGAAGTGATTCGCTTTGCTGGTCGTACAGATAATGCGTTGGTACGGGCGGTTATCGCGCCGGGCTTGTGGCTTCAGTACATGACCACTAGTGAGCCTGACGACGATCAAATCGAAGTGGCCATTAAGGCCCTAGAAGCCGTACGGCCTGATGAGGCAGACGCTTACGAAGCATAATTTCAGAAAAGGGGACCTTCCTACATGCTATTAGCAGATAAATTACAAGTAATCGAAGATAAATATATGGACCTTGAGCAGCGCATCAGTGACCCTGAAGTGATTGCTCGCCAGCAGGAATGGCAGAAGTTGACACGCCAGCATGCGAGCTTGACGGAAACGGTTACCACGTTCCGCGAATACAAGCAGGTGTTGGCCGGTATCGACGAAGCGCTGGAAGTGTTGGAAGACAAATCGATGGACGAAGATTTCCGCGAAATGGCGCAGGAAGAACTGAAAGAGCTGAAGGAACGGCGCGAAGAGCTGGAAGCGAAGCTCCACATTTTGCTGTTGCCTAAGGACCCTAACGATGACAAGAACGTTATCGTGGAAATTCGTGGCGGTGCCGGTGGTGACGAAGCCGCGTTGTTTGCCGGTGACTTATTCCGCATGTACACGAAATATGCAGAAAGTCAGGGCTGGCGCTGTGAAATCATCGATGCCAACGCGCCGGAATTGGGCGGCTTTAAGGAAGTGGTGTTCTCTGTTGACGGGAATAGCGCTTACTCCAAGCTGAAATTTGAAAGTGGCGTACATCGCGTACAGCGCGTGCCGGAAACTGAATCGTCCGGTCGTATTCATACGTCCACCGTTACCGTTGCCGTATTGCCGGAAGCGGAAGACGTTGACGTTGAAATCAACGACAAGGATTTGCAGATTGATACGTATTGTGCCAGCGGTGCCGGCGGTCAGCACGTTAACCGTACGGAATCGGCCGTTCGTATTACTCATAAACCGACGGGCATCGTGGTAGCGTGCCAGGATGAACGTTCGCAGCTTAAAAATAAAGATAAGGCGATGCGCGTATTGCGTGCTAAGTTACAGGATAAGGCGGAACAGGAAGCAGCTGCCAGCGTAGCAGCTGACCGTAAGAGCCAGGTTGGTACCGGCGACCGCAGTGAACGTATTCGTACGTACAACTACCCGCAGGGCCGTGTAACAGACCACCGCATCAATCTTACCTTGTACAAATTAGACCAAGTGCTGAACGGCGATTTGGAAGAATTAATCCAGGCGCTGATTGCTGCCGACCAGGCCGCAAAGATGCAGGAGGCAGATAATGCATAAGGAGCTATGGACTATCGGTCGCATACTCCAATGGACAGAGCAGTATTTTCGCAACAAGGGGATCGAAGGCGGTCGTCTTGATGGGGAAGTGCTGCTTTCTCATATATTGGGGCAGCCGCGCATTTATTTGTACACGAACTACGATAAGCCCTTAGAGCAGCATGAGCTGGATGCGTATCGTCCGCTAGTGATGGAACGCGTAAAGGGCTTTAGCGTTGCCGCTATCATTGGCGAAAAGGAATTTATGGGTCTCCCGTTCCATGTTACGAAGGATGTGCTCATCCCGCGACCGGATACGGAAACCTTAGTGGAAGATATTTTAGCCGTACTGCCCAATGATGGTGAGTACCGCATTCTCGACGTGTGCACCGGACCGGGCACGATTTTATATAGCTTGTTACACTATATGCCAAATGCTACGGGTATGGGCCTTGATATTTCCAAGGATGCTTTGCAGGTAGCGGCCACGAACCGCGAAAAGCTGGAAATCGGCGACCGCGCTAAGCTGTGCGTGTCGGACTTATTTAGCGCCTTAGCATCCCTTGGTGGCTATGAAGAATCCTTCGATGTGATCACGTCCAATCCGCCGTACATTCCGACGGCAGAGCTGGAAACCTTAGCCGTGGAAGTGAAGAATGAACCGTCCTTAGCCTTAGATGGCGGTGAAGACGGGCTTGATTTCTATCGCCGGTTAGTAACGGATAGCGCCACCTATTTAAAAAGCGGCGGCTATTTAGCGGTGGAAATTGGCATGGGTCAAGAAGAGGACGTATGCGTTTTAGCTAAGGCGACGGGCTTTTATGGTGAACCGGTAATGCAAAAGGACATTGCCGGCATTATCCGCGAGCTTCGTTGGCAGAAATTATAATTGATAGACGCAGTCGCTGTGAAGTTACGACTTCCGGCGACTGTTATAAGTAAGTTGGTGATAGAGGATGACAGAGAAGAAAACCGTAATCTACCGGGATGCGACGCCGGAAACCATTGAAACCTTAGGCAAATTGCTTAGAGACGGTGGTTTGGTGGCCATTCCTACGGAAACGGTATATGGCTTGGGGGCCAACGGCTTAGACAGTGAGGCTATGAGCCGAATTTATGAAGCAAAGGGACGTCCGTCGGATAATCCCTTGATTTTGCATGTGCCGGACATGGCGGCCGCTAAGCCGCTGGTGAAATCATTAACCCCGACGGCGCAGCGTTTAATGGAACGCTTTTGGCCGGGCCCGTTGACTATAACGCTTCCCAAGGCCGATTGTGTGCCGGACCGTGCAACCGGTGGCTTGCCGCGCGTAGCGCTTCGTTGTCCTGATCACGATTTATGCCGTGCTGTATTAACTGCCGCCGGTGTACCGGTAGCGGCGCCTAGCGCGAATATTTCCGGTCGTCCCAGCCCTACAACGGCAGATGCCGTCTATGACGATATGAAGGGCCGCATTGATGCCATCTTAGACGCCGGCACCTGTGATATTGGTGTCGAATCCACGGTGGTGGAATGCGGTGACGATGAAGTGACCATTCTTCGTCCCGGTGGGATTACGGAGCAAATGCTTTTAGAAGTCGTATCGAAGGTCAACTATGACACGGCCTTATCGTCGCCGACGGCAGTGCCGAAGGCGCCGGGCATGAAATACAAACACTATGCGCCGGATGCGCCCATGATTACCTTTGTAGGTACGCCGGAGCAGGTGGCTAACGCCATCCGCCAGGAGGATGATTTCACAGAAGTGGGCCTTTTCATTAGTGAAGAAACGGCGAAGCTCTTACAGGTGTCCCCTGACAATGAACGCTGCCTCGTGTTTGGCAAGGCAGGCGACGCCAAGGCACTGGCCCACGCGCTGTACAGTGGGTTACTTCATTTCAACGGCACGAAGGTGCCTCGCATTTTGGCAGAAGGCGTATCCGAAGCGGGTTTAGGCCGGGCGGTTATGAATCGCATGCTAAAAGCCAGTGCAAGACACGTGGTGAAATTATAGCGCAAACGGCGATAAACGTGTATAATGAGGTAAGAAACAAAAGGTTGAGGTGATACCATGAATATATTATTTGTATGCACCGGCAATACATGCCGCAGTCCGATGGCTGAAGGCATCGCAAAGGCAATCCTGGCTAAGAAAGGCAAGGATGACGTTGTGCTGTCGGCCGGTTTATTTACGGCACCCGGTGGTCGCGTGTCTCCCTTTGCGGTAGAAGCGGTGAAGGATATTGCCGATATTTCCGAGCATCGTTCTCGTCCATTGACGACGGCGTTAATCGATGCTGCCGACTTGGTTGTAGGCCTCAGCAGTGATCATAAGCAGGTACTGCTTCGTCAGTATCCTCAGCTGGCTGATAAGTTTACTACGCTTGGCGAATGGGCCGGTACCAATGAAGATGTGCCGGATCCTTTTGGTGGCGATCAAGAGGAATATAAGGAGTGCGCTAAGCAGATTCGTACGCTCTTAGAAAAAGCGTTATAATATTTCGCTTTTTTGTATATTATACATTGTGTAATTCTGGCAATTAGAGTTACAATGGTGAAAGGAACCGATGGGAGGTCAACGTATGAAAGTGGCAATTGGTTGTGATCACGGTGGATTTCATTTGAAAGAAACCATTAAAGAAGTATTGAAGGATATGCAAATCGAGTTTACGGACTTCGGTACGCATTCGACGGAATCGGTGGATTATCCGGATATTGCCGCGCCGGTGGCAAAGGCCGTAGCAGCCGGCGAATATGACCGCGGGATTTTGATTTGCGGTACAGGTATCGGCATCGGCATTGCAGCCAATAAAGTAGACGGTATTCGGGCCGCATTGTGCCACGATACGTTCTCCGCTCATGCTTCGCGGGAGCATAACAATGCCAATGTATTGACTATGGGTGAACGTGTCATCGGTCCTGGGTTGGCAACCGATATTGTTAAAATCTGGTTGACTACAGATTTTGCCGGCGGTCGTCATGAACGACGGGTCGCTAAGATTGCTGACTTAGAAGTCAAATAGAAAGTCGATACATCGACAAAAAAAAGAAAACGTACGGGAGGTCTTTCAATGAGTAAATTACAAGTACAGGATCCGGAAATTGCAAAATTTATTGGTTTGGAATTAGGTCGTCAGCGCGACAAATTGGAAATGATCGCGTCTGAAAACATCGTTTCTGAAGCAGTAATGGAAGCACAAGGCAGTGTATTGACTAACAAATATGCAGAAGGCTACTCCGGCAAACGGTACTACGGTGGCTGCGAATACGTAGATATGGTAGAAGATTTGGCCATTGCTCGCGCTAAAAAATTGTTTGGTGCTGATCATGTAAACGTACAGCCGCACTCCGGTTCGCAGGCGAACTTCGGCGTATATTTTGCCCTTTTGAAACCGGGCGACACTATCATGGGCATGAACTTGTCTCATGGTGGTCACTTAACTCACGGATCTCCGGTTAATGTATCCGGTACTTACTTCAATGTAGTACCTTACGGTGTAAGTGCAGAAACTGGTGAAATCGATTACGACGATATGCGTCGTATTGCGTTGGAAGCGAAACCGAAATTAATCATCGGTGGCGGTAGCGCTTACTCTCGCATCATTGATTTCAAAAAAATGGCTGATATTGCTCATGAAGTGGGCGCTATTTTCATGGTCGACATGGCTCACTTTGCCGGTCTCGTAGCTGCCGGCGTTCATCCGAATCCGGTTGAATACGCTGATATCGTTACGACGACGACGCACAAAACCTTGCGTGGCCCTCGTGGTGGCATGATTATGTGTAAGGAACAGTATGCAAAAGCCATCGACAAAGCTATCTTCCCTGGCATCCAGGGCGGTCCGTTGATGCAAGTTATCGCCGCTAAGGCTGTTGCTTTTGGCGAAGCATTAAAACCGGAATTTAAAGAATATGCTAAACAGGTAGTAGCTAATGCAAAAGTATTGGCTAAAGCCTTGCAGGATGACGGCTTCGTAATTGTATCCGGTGGTACGGATACGCACGTTATGCTCGTAGACGTTCGCAACACGGGCTTAACGGGTAAAGAAGCTGAACATTTATTGGACGAAGTTGGTATTACGGCCAATAAGAACACCATTCCGTTCGACCCGGCTAGCCCGTTCGTAACTAGCGGTATTCGCTTAGGTACGCCGGCTTTGACTACGCGTGGTCTTAAGGAAGACGATATGAAGGAAATTGCTGACATCATTGCGCTCGTTTTGAAGAACCCGCAGGATGAAGCTAAACAGCAGGAAGCAGCTAAACGCGTAGCCGCTCTTTGCGTAAAATATCCGTTGTATCCGAATTTATAATCCGTCGGGCCTAACCCGGCACAATTACTCGAGGAGGTATTCTTTTCCATGAACGTTAATGTAATGACACATCCGTTGATTCAACACAAGGTAACATTGATTCGTAAGGTCGAAACGGGGTCCAAGGACTTCCGTGAATTGTTGGAAGAAATTACGCTTTTGATGGGGTATGAAATTACCCGCGACTTACCGCTGGAAGAAGTGGAAGTGGAAACTCCGTTGGTAAAGACGATTGGGAAACAGATTGCCGGCAAAAAGCTTGGCATCGTTCCTATCTTGCGTGCCGGCTTAGGCATGGTAAACGGTTTATTGCAGTTAGTACCGAGCGCTAAGGTTGGTCATATCGGCTTGTACCGTGACCCGCAGACCTTGAAACCGGTTGAATACTATTGCAAAATGCCGAGCGATTTGTCCGAACGCCGCATCATCGTAACCGACCCGATGTTGGCTACCGGTGGTAGCGCTGCCGCTGCGATTACCTTGTTGAAGGAAAAAGGCGCTAAGGACATTCAGTTAATGTGCTTAGTAGCAGCACCGCAGGGCGTTGAAACGGTTAACCGCGAACATCCGGACGTACGTATTTACGTAGCTGCTTTGGATGAAGACTTGAACGATCACGGTTACATCTTGCCGGGTCTTGGCGACGCTGGCGACCGTATTTTCGGTACGAAATAGTTATCGGTACACAGGCTGATTATGACGTTAACACAGTTACGCTATGTCATCGAGGTTGTGTCTTGCGGCACTATTAGTAAAGCCGCCGAAAAGCTATATATTGCCCAGCCTAGTCTTACAGCAGCCATTAAGGAGCTGGAAAACGAGTTCGGTATTACTATTTTCCAGCGTACCAATAAGGGTGTTATCCTGACGGCGGAAGGCGAGGAGTTCCTCGGATACGCCCGTCAGGTGATCACTCAAATTCAATTGATGGAAGAACGGTACGGCGATACCACACCGGTGCGCCGTCAGTTTTGTGTGTCTACGCAGCACTATTCCTTTGCGGTGGAAGCCTTTGTGGAGCTATTGAAGGAATACGGCGGTGACGAGTACGATTTCCGTATTCGGGAAACGCAGACCTATGAAATCATTGAAGATGTGGCTAAACTAAAAAGCGAAGTGGGTGTGCTGTATCTAAATCGTTTTAACGAAACGGTTATGCACAAGACGTTCCGCGAACACAAGCTGAAGTTTGAGCGGTTATTTATCGCGAAGCCCCATGTGTTTGTTGGTGCCGGTTCCCCCTTAGCATCGAAGGCTAAGCTTACCTTAGAAGATTTAGAGCCATACCCTCGTTTGTCCTACGAACAGGGTGAGCATAATGCGTTCTATTTTTCCGAAGAGATTTTAAGCACCTTGGAAAGCCAGAAGGACATTATGGTGTGCGACCGTGCTACGCTCTTTAATCTTTTGATTGGCTTAAATGGGTATACCCTTTGTAGCGGCGTGATCAACGAAACGCTAAATGGCAAGAATATTGTAGCGATACCGCTAGACGTCGATGACTACATGGAAATTGGATATATTACGCATAAGCAGACGGTGCCAGGGTATTTTGGCGCTAAATATATTGAATTTCTCAAGAAGTTTACAACTGTATAAGCATTGGCCGTCATGGGACGCCAATTTATAACGAGCATTTGCTATAGTTTAAACCTATGGCAAATGCTCGTTTTTATGTATTATGCAAAAAACTGCATAGCCGCTATAATAACACCATCGAAAGATTCACTGAAAAGTGACGCGAGAGAAAAAAGGCAAATGAAGGTGAGAGAGCATTTGCCACAGCGTGTGAGAGACGCTGTATATTTTGAGATAAAAAGAGAGAGCTTGAGAAAGAAGAGTGATGTTCATGAGCAAACAGAATGGACCGTTTAGATATGATTTCGTTGGTAGTTTTTTACGTCCGGAACGCTTAAAGCAAGCCCGCGCCGATTATAAAGGCGGCAAGATTGGCGTTGACGAATTGACGGCCGTAGAAAACGATGAAATTACTAAGCTCATTGCGAAGCAGAAGGCTGCCGGCTACCATGCCATTACGGACGGCGAATTTCGCCGCAGCTATTGGCATCTTGATTTCATGTGGGGCTTCAATGGTATAAAGGAAATCGAACTGGACCATGGCTACAAATTCCACGGTGAAGAAACGACGCCGGGTTCCATTGAAGTGATTGGTAAAATCAACGGCAAGAATCATCCCTTTGTTGAACATTACAAATTCGTAAAGCAGTTCGAAGATGAAAATACTATTGCTCGTCAGACCTTGCCCGCACCGGCACAGACCTTGGCTGAATGCTACCGCGAAGATAATGCCATCAAAACCGCTGCCATTTATCCGAATCCGGAAGATTTGATTCAGGATCTCGCTGCTGCGTATCGTCAGGTTATTAAAGACCTTTACGATGCCGGCTGTCGCAACATTCAGTTTGACGACTGTACGTGGGGTATGATGTGCGACGACAACTACTGGAAAGCTCGTCAGCGCGACCATTACGTAACGAAGGAAGAAGAAGCAGCGAAGTACATTCGCCTTAACAACCTCGCTATTGATGGCAAGCCGGATGACTTGGTTTTGACCACTCACGTTTGCCGTGGTAACTATCATTCCACCTATGCAAGCTCTGGTCCGTACGACGACGTAGCGCCGTTCTTGTTCGCTCAGGAACATGCTGACGCGTTCTACTTAGAATTCGATGATGATCGTTCCGGTGGTTTTGAACCGCTCAAACACGTAGCACCGGGCAAAAAGGTTGTGCTTGGTCTCATTACGACGAAACATGCGCCTCTTGAAAACAAAGACGCTATCATTGCTCGTATCAAAGAAGCCAGCCAGTACGTACCCCTCGATCGCTTATATTTAAGCCCGCAGTGCGGCTTTGCGTCCTGCGAAATCGGCAACAAATTAACCGACGAAGATCAGTGGGCTAAGCTGGCACTCGTTAAAGACATTGCCGAAACTGTTTGGGGTAAATAACTCACAACTCACTTCTCTAAAAGCCCTAAACGTTTTACGATACGTTAATCCTAACTGTTCTTTGAACGTTTGAATGCAAAAACTTTTCCTTACTATAGATTCTTTACCCCTAAATCCATTCCTATATGCCAAAAGGAGCTCCACCATCGTGTGCCGATGGGCGGGGCTCCTTTTGTGTTATGTTCGTGTCGTAAAGCTACACGTTTTGTTTTGTGAAATAACCGAATTTATTGCTTCAGCAATTCATCCTTCAATTCATAGTACGCATCGGTGTAGTACGGCGGTACTTGCGACTCGTGAAGGTCGCCACCATAGGCGCGACGGCTTACGACGAGGATAGGCGGTGCCTGAATGCGTTTCGCAATAGCCATGCCGCTATATAAGCGCCACCACCGTTCAAGATCGGCTACGAAGGTTTCGGCGTCACTGAAGAAGTGGGTAATGGGATGGGGCAAGCCTAACAGTTCTTCTAAGATGCCATCGCGATACGCGCGAAGAATGTCTTCCGGCGTCTGACGGTTCCACGCTTCGGTGAAGCTGCGGAATAATCGGTCGTGGTATTCGTACTGCAAGGGGTCGCCTTGGCCTTTCGTAATATCCTGGTCAGCGGATAATTCAGCGCTCGGCACGATGTCGATAGTGCCCATAGGAATTACTTCGCGATCGTAGACCACGTCATTTAAGTAGCGCGCCAAGTCGTACACCTGGTATTTCCAAAGGTCGCCTGTAGCGGCGAGGAAACCGGCCAAATCACCATACAAGGTAGCGTAGCCAACGGAGAATTCCGTTTTATTGCCGTTACAGGTAAACGCAGCGCCTAAGGAAGCGGCCAAACCGGCCAAGACACGAGCCGAACGGTCACGAGCTTGAATATTTTCTTTTACGAAGGACGATACTGTCGGTTCGATTTTTTCGTCCCCAACGGTAAACACCGTGTGTTCGAATTGATCGACCGTCAAATTGATGCTGTCTTCAATAGGGCAAATGGTGTACGGACAGCCAAGGTTCTTAGCCAACTGGGCAGCTAAATCCTTCGTCTGGTCTGAGTTAAAGCGGCTCGGCATGTTTACGAGGTACACATTGCGTGGACCTAAAATATGAGCATAGAGCGCGGCGTTAACAGCGGAGTCGATGCCGCCGGACACGCCAATGACGACTTTATCTAAATGGCACTGACGCAAGAAGCGATTAAGGCCAAAGTAGAGGGCGTGGAATATCTGTTCCGTTTCGGATTTTACAGCCGGCGGTTCCTGATCGTCCGGTGCGATAGCGTACGGCCCGTTGCCTTCTTTTTTGAGCTGTACCGGGCGTACCGTTGCTTCGTAAGCAGGAATGCTCATAGCCACGGTACCGTCTGGATTATACACCGTAGACTGGCCGTCGAAGGTACAAATGGACTTGCCGTTATTCTGCAAACTTACAGCGTTTACGTACACCATCGGCGTCTGCAATTCCTTCGCTTTCGCGCCGAATTGGCGATGACGGCGTTCATTTTTGCCCAGCGTAAAGGGGGACGCGGAAATGTTGATATACGCATCGATGTGTTGTCCTTGACGGTCCGCGGTGCGGCGAATGCAGTCCGCCGGCGACAGGCTGTAATTGTCTTCCCAGCTATCTTCGCAGATAAGGGGCGCAACGGTAATGTCCCCTAAATCCTTAAAGTTAAACGTAATGGGACCCAACAAATCATCGGCGCGACCGTTCAGTTCCTGTGCTAACACAGGTAAGCTGATGAAATAACGATCCTCATCGAAGAATCGGTAATTCGGGTTCAGTGTCTTTACCGTAAAGTCATAGGGCGACTCTTCAGCCGATAGCGCTTTGCCATGCTGAGCTGCGAAGAGGGCGTTCATTTTACGGCGACGACCATCGTAACCAATGCGGTCCGTATCTACGCCGACATTGCCGAAGATAACCGCCATTTCGTCGGTAGCGGCGATAATCTCTTCACCACATCGCACGCATTCATCGACGAAGGCCGGCTGGTCCCACAGGTCACCGATAAGATACCCGCTGAGGGACAATTCAGGGAACACCAAAATGTGAAGGCGCAGCGCTTTGCCGTACGCCATGGCTTGCAAAATGGCTTCCTTGTTTTTACGCGGGTTGCCAGGGGTTATTTCAATTTGACCTAATCCAATACGTAACATAAGTGATTATGCTCCTTTCCGGGCAGGGACGGTCTGCTTCGGCGTTGCCGTAACGGTCGAAACGGGCACATCTTTGATGAGAAAACTGAAGATAAGAGAGACAACACAAACGATGTCGAGCACAGTCAGCGCCTGCTGTACGCCATAGGAATCGGCGAGTTTACCAACTAAGGGCGCTACAATGCCGCCTAAGGTAATGCCAAGGCCTAAGGTAATACCGGACGCAAAGCCGATGCTCTTCGACAAATACTGCTGGCCTAACACGACGATAGGACTGTACTGGGCGAATACGCCGAAAGCCAACGGCACGAGGAGTGCCATGGACAGCCAGTACGAATCGCTGTGGGTGAAGAGAATCATGATGGGCACTAAGAGGATGTAACAAATGCGAATCACCTTCACGAAACCTAGTTTGTCTGCCAGGATGCCGCCTAAGAGCGTCACTACAACGCCGCAGAAGAAGAACAGCGACAACGCAAAGTTGCCTGTAGCGGTGCTTTGCATAAGATGAGAAATCCAGTAAATGGGGATAAACGTGTTAAGGACGGCGAAGTTGATGGACCGGCCGGCGATGATGACAAAGAGCAGACCAAACTTCTTCCAATCGTTGTGGCCTTCTTCGAGGGCCACCTTTTTGATTCGTTCGCCTTGGAACTTATAAGGCTTGGCGATTAAATAGAACAGCGCCAGTGCCGTGTTGATAATGCCGAACACGATAAGGGCGTGTGGGCCCCAGATATAGGCGCCACCGGCCAGGATTGGGCCGACAGCAAAGCCACCGTTACCGCCGACGGAGAAGAGCCCCATGGCGCGGCCCTTGTGCTCCGGCGAAATGTTATTGACCCATCGCGCCGCTTCGGGGTGGAAAATGGCAGATCCTAAACCGGCTAAAATAGAGAATAGAATAAGCCCCGCATAGGAATTGACGAAGCCTAAACCGGAAATGCTGATGCCGCACATGAAAATCCCAAAGGGAATGAAAATCCAGAAGGATTTTTTATCGGCTAAGTAGCCGAAGAACGGTTGTGCTACGGAAGCTAAGGCCGTGTTGAAGAACATAATGGCCGCAGCTTGCTCGTAGCTTAAGCCATAGGTAGTGATAAACAGCGGCAAAAGGGCAGCTAAAGAGCCTTGCGCTGTATCAGTTGCTAAATGGCACAGTGACGGAAAAAACGTCTGTAGCCGCGGATATTTGTTTAAATCCATGTGAATCCCCCTTGTGTCCCGGACAAGTTAACTAGTGCGTCGGTCATAGGCGAACATCGTCACGGCCGAATTGTAAAATACTTATAATAATTGTATCAAAAATAGGTACAATGCGTAAATAAAAAATCATGACTGATGACGTCACGCGCTACAGGTGCTATAATAGTAAGGTATTTAGCCGGTGGGCATCGCTTTGGGCGATGACTCATTCGATGAAGGTGAATTGAGGTCTCCATGAAAACTGTTTTAACGACGTTAAACTCTAAATTCATACATTCGTCTCTCGCGCTCAGGTATCTGCGCGCCTATGGACGAGCACACGAACAGGCATATGACATAGTGGAATACACTATTAATATGCCTATTTTGGATATCGTTTCCGACTTAACGGCGCACGACGCCGATGTGATTGGCTTCGCGTGCTACATTTGGAATATCGACATGACGCTTCACGTAGCGCAGATGGTGAAATCAGTAGCCCCCAAGACACGTATCGTCTTAGGTGGTCCCGAAGTGTCGTACACCGCCCGGGATATTTTAGCCAAGAATCCCTTTGTGGACGCTATTGTCCAAGGCGAAGGGGAAGAAGCCTTTACCGCTTATACAACGCGTCTTAGCGTCGGCGGCGATATGCTAGCTCCGGTTATCCCCGGGATTTTAGGCCGCAACGCTGACGGTTCCATTGGCGGCTCTGACGAAGTGGTCGAAGTCAAGGATTTAAACACCATTCCGTT
>ERZ791611.676-NODE-676-length-29937-cov-14.003280_pt1 | contig 29937 bp, 28 predicted proteins | sample MGYA00510275_ERZ791611 | MGnify/ENA primary metagenome ERZ791611 (study PRJEB30046, sample SAMN00791912) | human gut metagenome | study: EMG produced TPA metagenomics assembly of the A metagenome-wide association study of gut microbiota in type 2...
AATAACTGTACATTGTACATCGTCAAAATTGTACATTCTTATATTGACATTTACAATCTAGACGCTATGTTCAGGATTTTTTTTCCCCAAGTATGAACATAGTGCCATATCTACCGAGAGCGCGCCGGGAAGTAAATAGCCGGCTACGCTCAAAATACGATGGCGTAGATTTTATGTCACATTTCGCTAATCGCTATGAAATACAAAACGAAAAGTACCTTCCAAATTTAAGCGGAGAAAACATTGCGTCAGCGTAGTTTTCGGAACTTAATTTGGAAGGTACTGTTTATGTTCAAAGAGTACGAAATGTGACAAAAATCAAACAACCAAGTTCATTGGCTGAACCGGCTATTTACGCCCGTCGTGAAAACGCGTCAGATATGGCACTATGTTCAAGTTTCTTTCCCCAACTTGTGCTTAACACCGCGCGCGGAACTTACATCCAGGATTTACCCAATGCACTTAATAGCTATTTGAGCGTTATTCCCCAACAACAGCAAGATTCCAATCGACCGGCCAAGGGTAATCTACGTAAGCACGGATTTTATGTCAGGTTTCGTGAAGCTCTAATAAAGCGGGACAGCAAAAAGCCTTCCGAATTTAAGTGGAGAAAACATTGCGCTAGCGTAGTTTTCGGAACTTAATTCGGAAGGCTTGGCCCACAATATGAACTTACGAAACCTGACAAAAATCAAAGTGCAATGCAGATTCGCTGCCGGTCAATTGGAATCGCTGAGTTGAGAAATGCGCTCAATGATATTGAGACCATTGCGTTCAAATCCTGGATACAGTTCCGCCAGCGGTATTAACACAAAACTCCGTTCCCACATATACGGATGCGGTATCTCCAGCGTCTCAGACTTATAGTACACCGGCACATGAGCGCCAGTATTCGATGCGTGAACGGCGCGATCTGCCGTGCCGCTTTGACTATCAATTATTTCAGCCCAAACAATGTCTAAATCTAACGTGCGAGGCCCCCAATGAATTTCACGAGTGCGACCTGCTTCATTTTCCAAAGTCTTGAGATGCACAAAGAAATCTTCCGGCGCTAACGTCGTTTCAACGCGAATCACACCATTAAGGAAAGGGCCTTGGTCCGTATTCCCCCACGGTGCCGTTTCAATCCATGCCGAAGGCGTCACTGCCGTTATAGCCGGATGACGCTTCAAGCCAGCAACCGCGCCGTCTAAATACGCTTCTCGATTGCCTAAATTCGAGCCTACGCTCACATAATAAATATAAGCCATAATCAATCGCCCCTCCTTTTCACTTTGTTATCACTGGTCTTATTGTTGAATCTAACCAGTTATTATATTTAAAATGTATTTAAATCTGCCCGCGGGTAATGGTCACTTCCGCATAGTCCAGCATACCTGCAATCGGCACGGACGGCTTGCGCACCGCTACGGCTAAACCAACAATACCCTTATGCGTATTCCACAGTTCATCGGCGATAACCGTTGCCGCCTTTTCCAGGAGCTTATAGGCCTGCGCCGTAAATAATCGTTCCACCGTTTCATACACTTCCGCATAGTTAATAGAATCGGCCAAATCATCGCTCTGACCGGCTGCGGTTAAATCCGTCACGATCGTCACATCTACGAAAAAACGCTGGCCCTGCGAGGTTTCTGATTCCAAATTGCCGTGATGGGCAAAGAACCCCATATTTTTAAGTACAATCTTATCCATACTAATCTCCTCGTGCTACTAATCTCCTCGTGCTACTAATCTCCTCGTACTAATTTTTCGGACGCATCGTCTCCGAGTAAGAGCCTCCAAGTAAGCTTCTCGGATTATTCGCCGCGAAGCAATACGTCAGCTACCGTTAATGCCTTCTTGTGCATGGCTACATTATGAACGCGCACCATGTCGACACCTTGAATGATACCGGTAATGCAAACCGCTACTGTCCCTTCGTCGCGCTGATCTGCCGGGCAATCATTGAGAATAGTGCCGATGAAACGCTTGCGGCTCGGCGCTAAGAGAACTGGATATTCATAGGCCGTTAATTCGCCAAGACGCTGCATAACTTCAATGTTCTGCGCGCCAGTCTTGCCAAAGCCAATGCCTGGATCGAGCCAAATATTCTGCGGCTTAATACCTTCTTTAAGCGCAATATCGACGGACGCGAAGAAAAACGCCTTCATGTCCTCGATAATATCCGAATAATTCGTGTCGTTCTGATTGTGCATGATGATAACCGGTACGTTGTGCTTTGCCGCTACGGCTGCAATATCGCGGTCATAGCGAAGGCCCCAAATATCGTTGAGGATATGGGCGCCATGGCTTAACGCATAATCTGCCGTTTCCGCGCGATACGTATCGATAGACACCGGTACCGTGGACGCTTCAAGCACTGGGCCTAAAAGCTGTTCCATACGGCTAATTTCTTCGGCTACGCTAATGTGCGTATGGCCCGGGCGCGTGGATTCTACACCTAAATCGATAATATCCGCGCCCTGGGCAATCATTTCACGAGCGTGAGCCACTGCCTTTTCCGGCGTATTGTATTTACCACCATCGGAAAATGAATCGGGGGTACCGTTCAAAATCCCCATGATTAACGTTTTGTCATTTAACTCCAGCGTTTTGCCGTCACTCCACTGATAATTACGGCGTTTGAACATAATCGGTTCCTCCCAACACGGCTAGCGCTTCGTCGCGAAGGCTGCCTGATTCGCGTAATACACCGCGGCATTCCATCGTAGTCACGGTGGTTCCTTGCTGCAGTTCACCTTTAATAAGCATGCACAAATGCGTGCCATGCAAACGGACCATGACGCCGTCTGCTTGTAGGTCCCTTTCGATAGCATCGGCAATTTCCCGGGTCATGCGCTCCTGAAGCTGCGGCCGCCGGGCATACAAATCCACCAGCTTACCGAGCTTGCCAAGGCCCACCACGCGGCCATCCTTCGGCTGATACACAATGTCCGCCGTACCGTAAAACGGCATGAGATGGTGCTCGCACATGGAGTAAAACGGCAAACCCTTAACAGACACGAGGCCGTTATATTCGGTGGGGAAAATCTCGCCCCACAGCTCCTTGCTATCCTTGCCGTACCCCTGAAATAAATGTGCAAACAACGTGGCCACTCGTTCCGGTGTCTTTTCCATGTCCGACGCTTTTAGATCAATGCCCAGTGCTTCCAAGAACTGCTTAATGCCTTCCACGGCTTGCCGATTCATCTGCAGGACCTCCTATACAATCTTCGTCGTCCAATCTTCAACATTCCACTCATCGGTAATCCAAGACTGATAGAATTCCGGTTCGTGGCTAACTACTAAAATAGTACCTTTAAAGCGTTGCAATGCGTCGGCCAATTCCGCCTTCGCATCCACGTCCAAATGGTTCGTCGGTTCGTCCAACACCAACAGGTTATATGGCTCCTGCATGAGCTTGCACAAACGAACCTTGGCGTTTTCACCACCGGACAACACGCGCATTTGGCTGGTAATGTGCTCGTTGGTAAGACCACAACGAGCCAGCGCCGCCCGCACTTCCGCATTGGTCATGGCCGGGTAGGCGTCCCAAATATATTCCAGCGCCGTCTTCGTGTTATTAGACGAAACTTCCTGGGCGAAATAACCAACCTGCAGGAACTCGCCATGTTCAACAGTGCCACTAACGGGCTTAATCTGGCCGAGCAACGTGCGTAACAGCGTCGTCTTACCGAGGCCGTTCACACCGCGTACCGCTACCTTCTGACCACGTTCCAGTACAACCTGTACGGGCTTCGTCAGCGGTTCATCATAGCCGAGCACCAAGTTTTCCGCTTCCACAACAAAGCGGCTCGGCGTGCGGCCTTCCTTGAACCCAAAGGACGGCTTGATGTGCACCTTCGGCTTTTCCAACAGCTCCATCTTCTCTAAGCGCTTCGCTCGAGAATTAGCCATGCCGCGCGTCGCCACGCGCGCCTTGTTGCGCTGGATGAAGTCTTCCATGCGGCCGATTTCCTGCTGCTGGCGTTCGTAAGCTTTAATGGCCTGCTCGCGCTGCACTTCATAGGCCGCCAAGAACTGCTCGTAGTTGCCGGTATAACGCGTTAGCTGCGCCTGTTCAATATGGTAAATAACATTGACAACGGCGTTCAAAAACTCCGTATCATGGGATATGAGGATAAACGCATTTTCGTAGTTCTGCAAATAGGTGCGGAGCCACTCAATATGTTCCACGTCCAAATAGTTCGTCGGTTCGTCCAACAGCAAAATGGTTGGCTTCTGCAATAACAGCTTCGTCAGCAATACCTTCGTACGCTGGCCTCCGGACAGTTCGTTAACCAAACGGTCCAGGCCAATATCCATCAAGCCAAGGCCGCGGGCCGTCCGTTCAATTTCCGCATCCAGCTCATAGAAACCGCGCTGTTCCAGCTCTTCCTGCCACTCGCCGGTCTTCTCCAAGAGCTCCGCCATGCGTTCATCGCTGCAGTCGCTCATTTCCAAGTATGCGTTCTGCAGGTCCTGTTCCAGCTGAAATAAATCATCAAAGGCGCCGCGCAGTACGTCGCGAATGGTCTGACCTTCCTGCAATACGCTGTGCTGATCTAAGTAGCCAACGGTGCCTTTATTGGACCAAGTTACCGTGCCTTCGTCAGGCAAAATCTTACCGATTATAATATTTAAAAACGTGGATTTCCCTTCCCCGTTAGCGCCGATTAAGCCAACGTGCTCGCCCTTTAAGAGGCGAAACGAAGCATCGTCCAAAATTTGACGGGCACCAAAGCCATGCGTTACGTGAGAAACGGTTAATACGCTCATCTGTCATCTCCCAATCACTTGTTAATTTCGTTAAATCTTGCGAGAAAAGCCGTCCTTAAGACGGCTTATTACACGCTTATTACTTCATTGTACATGGATTGCCACTATCTGTCAAAAAGCCTTGTTCGTACGCATAGCGAATATCTGCTACAGCCATAATTTTAGCGCCAATTACGGCTTCCTTATAGCCATGACTGGACCCGGCCGCATCAGTAAAAGCAGGCGTATGAATTTCAAGACCATTGCCAATATTCAGCGTGGGCTGCACCGTCGGCACATCATGAGACACATTGCCTACGTCCGTACTGCCATCGGCTTCGTCTTCCGGCAATAACCGCGGCGTGTGACCAAATTCAGTCATTACGTCGCCAACAATCTTGCGCAGTGTCAAATCCTCGCGCATTTCCTTGAACAGCGGTTCATAGTGATGCATATCAACGCTGGCACCGATTTGGTCTGCTGCATCCTGCGCCGCAAAGCGAATAGCCGGCAACACCGTATTTTCCAAATAATCTACCGTATGGGCGCGCACGGTTAAGCGCACCGTTGCCGTGTCAGGGATAACATTCGGTGCTTTCCCCGCATCAGTAAAGATGGCGCCAACAACTGCCTTCGGGCCCATTTCAATTTTAATGTCCATAACGGCCCGGTAAAATAAAACAGCGGCGTCTAAGGCATTAATGCCTCGATCTGTTAAGGACGCCACATGGGCAGAACGGCCGTGGAAGGTCACTTCCAGCGGATGCGTGGCCAACGACGTGCCGCCTAATTCGTCACAGCCACCGGGATGGATGATAAGCGCTGCCTTATACGGTTTAAACAAACCGGCTTCGCTCATAAACACCTTGCCACCTACGGTTTCCTCCGCCGGACAGCCGAAGAAGGTGGTATGTGCTTCCGGCACGGCTTCTTTGAAGCCTAAGGCGGCACCAACACTCATCATGGCAATGAGATTATGACCGCAGCCATGACCAAGACCAGGCAATGCATCGTACTCGCCTAAGAAAGCCATGTTGTACGATGTTGCTAAATCCGCTGTACCAGTCGAGGCAGTATCAATCGGTGCGTCATAGGTCATAGGCACACCAGCATCTGCCCGCAATGCGGTCTTCAAAATAGGGTATTTCCCGTTTTCGCTTAAATCGGTCGTAACGGTAAAGCCATAATCTTCTAAAAACTCACCAACGGCCTTCATCGCCAGTTGTTCCTGACCACCCAGCTCCGGGTGTTCATGAAGGTACGACGACAAAGCGACTAACTCCGTGGCCGTTTCGTCAATTCGTGCTATGGCGCGTTGTTCTCTTTCTTGCTGTGTCATCGTCGTAACTCCTTTATATACTACATCTAAAACTCATAATAGCTTCTAACGTTAATACTAACATAGTCAATCAAAAAAGAATAGCGATTCACCGCCCAAAGAACAGCAAATCGCTACTATACATTTTTACGGTCGTTCCCACGTTAATACGTTTTCACTAAGCGTTACCAGCGCCCCCATAGGCAATGCCTTATGCGGCGCACCATGACCTAAGGGAATGGAGGCTACTACCGGCTTCGGCGCCGTTTCCGCGCGGCCATCCATCGCATAGTCATAAACATGACTGGCTACGTCATAGGTTTCGCCCGTTTCATCGTCAATGCAACCGGCAAAGGTACCCACTAAGATTCCCTTCACGCGGCGCAACACGCCTTGCAAGCGTAGCTGCTGTAGCAGGCGGTCTAGCTTGTACGGCGGCTCGCCTACGTCTTCTAAGACGAGAAAGCCGTTGTCCCAATCCGAATCGGCTACCGTATAAGGCGTGCCGCCTAAGCTACACAGTACCGTGGCGTTGCCGCCGAATAGGCGGCCGGTGGTCATTTCACCGGAAGCGAGGCCTTTCACGCTAGAAACCGCTTGCGACGTCTTCACGCCGGTTAACAAATCGTGTAAATCTGCCACATCAGACTCGCGGTTTTCACGGAGCCAATCGACACCCATGGGCCCATGGTAGGTCACGAGACGACTGTAGCGACCGATAGCGTTCAAGAGCACCGTGCAATCGCTGTAGCCTACAAAAGGCTTAGCTGCCTTGCGGATGCCGTCGAAATCCAGGCGGTCCACATAGCGAGCGCACCCGTAGCCACCGCGGACGGCGATAACCGCATCACAGGACGAATCGGTCAAAAAGTCGTTTAGCTCCTTAGCCTGCTCAGCCGCTGTGCCACCGTATTCGCCACTGCGATAACAGGACGGCCCAAACACAGCCTTACAGCCCCACGCTTCCACCTGCGCCTGCAACGCATCCAGCGACTCCAACGTGGCCGACGCAGGCACTGTAAACGCAATGGTCATGCCGGCCTCCAGCCGCTTCGGGTATATCCAATCCATGAAAACCTCCTGTGTGCGATACTAATGGCAATGCCAACTACAAAGCCAGCGAGCCTAAAATTAAAACTATTTTCGGTATGCGTTCTTAAAGTCTACCGTGCCCAAAATCGACCAGTTATAACCGGCGATTTTGTCATTCGCCACATACGGCGTAGTAGTGTAATAAATCGGAATCAACAGGGACTGGTCAAACAGCATCTGTTCGGCTTCGTGCAATAACTGCATGCGCTTGCCTACGTCCACCGTGTTATGTACTTCGTCCATCAACGCGTTGTACTGATCATTGTGGTACTGCGCATCATTGGCCGGGTCGGAGAACACATCCATAAAGGTCTGCGGGTCCGCATAGTCGCCAATCCACGACGCACGGGCTACCTGATAATGACCTTCTTCGCGGTTCGCCATGAACACCTTTGTTTCCTGATTCTGCAAGGTTACGTCAGCACCTAAGTCAGTTTGCCAAACGGCCTGCACCGCTTCGGCAATGGCCTTATGCATTTCGTTGGTGTTGTACAAAATCGTAATCGGCGGCAACGGATGATTCGGCCCATAACCGGCTTCCTTCAACAGTTCCTTCGCCTTAGCCACGTTCACATCCACCAAATTGCCACCTTCGGCTCTAAAATCCTTGCCCGTTGCTTCGTCCGTCATGCCTGGCGGCACAAAGGCATACGCCGGAATCTTACCGCCGTGAACGATATTATCTACAATAGCCTTGCGGTCAATCACCATGGAAAACGCCTGGCGCACCTTCGGATTATCGAACGGCGCTGCCTTTACGTTAAACACATAGTAATACGTCCCCAAGGATGGTTTCACCTTGAACAGGCCCATTTTCGTCAAGCGGTCCTGGTCGGCTACCGGTGGTTCTACCGTCATGTCAGCCGCGCCGCCTTCCACCAACGTCAACCGCGTGCTCTGCGATTCGCTGATAGGCCACTCCATGGCTTGTAATTTCACAGACTTCGCGTCCCAATAATCCTTATTCTTCACAAAATCCATTTCAGCGCTATGCTGCCATTTCGTGAGCACGAACGGCCCGTTGCCGATGATGGTCTTCGCGTTGGACGCCCACGTGTCCGGGTTCGCTTCCACGATATCCTGACGCACCGGATAGTACGCATGGAACGCCGTTAAGCCTATGAAATAAGCGGCCGGCGAGGCCAGCGTCACCACTAAGGTGTTGTCGTCAACGGCTTTAACACCAACGTCTTCAGCCTTCGCCTTTTCGTTGTTATAATCTTCGCCGTTTTTCAAAATATACAACATATATGCGTTGGACGCCGCTACATCCGGATTCAGGACGCGCTTCCACGCATATTCAAAATCGTGAGCCGTTACCGGCTTGCCGTCAGCCCACTTCACGCCAGGGCGCAATTTAAATGTATAAGTCTTGCCGTCCGGCGAAACGGTCCAGCTTTCAGCCATAGCCGGCTGCGGCTTACCGTTATCGTCAAGGCGCGTCAAGCCTTCAAATATAGCCATTTCCGCATCTGATTCGGCCAACGTGGTCGACTTCGCCGGATCCAACGTGGACGGTTCCTGGTCGACAGCAAACCGAATCGTGTCAGCCGGCACCGATGCTTGCCGGGAACAGCCGCCTAGTACCAGCGCCAACGCCACCAGGACGAGCGCGCCGTAATGCCACCAATGTTTCATCGTACTACCTCCAGCGGCTCCTTAGAGCGGTAATTTATCTTCTAAAAACGTTTTAATCGTACGGCCCATCGCCGCTTCAAGCGGAATGGCTTCGTCATTGGCCATGTCAGAGATTAAGATGACAATGCCAAAGGTGCCCGTCAAGAGCGGCAAAATGCCACCGTCGTGTTCCACCCGGTCCAAGCAGCCCGTCTTGTGGAAGAACGGCACTTCTTCGCCCCAATGGAAGGGAATCTTGTCGCGGAACTGCTGGCGCCCCAAAATCTGCCACAGCTCGTGACCATAAATGCTATCTTCACGAAGCTCATAAAGCTTAGCGTAAAGACGCGTTAAATCCAGCGCTGTCGTAGTGTTTTCTTCACCGCGCGCCTGGGCCGCCGTATCCATCATGTAACGCTTCAGCTCTGTGTTCTTAAGACCATAAAGCTTTGCCGTTTCGTTGATGTACGTCATGCCGATGGTGCGAATCAACAGGTTTGTGGCCCAATTATCGCTGAGCACGATCATGAGTCGGCACAGCTCTAGGATGGTAAATTTATGCGAGCCGTTCAGCTCCTGCAACGCACCGCCACCGAGGACGCGAGGCGCTGCCGCCAACGGTACCAGCGAGTCGAGCTGCAGCTGCTCTTCGGTCACACCGCGTAGCACTGCCGCCAAGATAAGCACCTTGATCATGCTAGCCGAAGCATGCACCGTTTCTTCCTGCTGTGACGCAACGCAGCGAAGCTCGCCGCTTTCATCGAGGACGGTTACCAAGTAGGAAATGGTGCCCTTCCCTTTAGCACCGGCTTCTGCTATTACCGTAGCCAGCTCGGTTTCCAGCCCCTTACCGGCTAAAATCTTAGTCATACTATTCATGCCACTCCTCACTCCCTTCTACCGTTTCCAACAAGCAACGCGCCGACTGCCGATAGGCACCGCTTCCGGTCGACTTTCCAAGCATTCCTTGGTGCATTCCGGGCACCGCGATGCGAACGGACAGCCTTGAGGCAATACCAAGGGGCTGGGCACTTCACCGGTCAAAATAGGCCCAATGGCCATGCGCGGCTCCAGCGGCCGATGCAAGCGAATAAGCGCCTGCGTGTACGGGTGTAGCGGGTCGCCGTAAATGTCGTCGGCGAAGCCTTCTTCTACCAAGAAGCCCAAATACATAACCGCAATGCGACGGCTCAAGTAATGGACCATGGACAAGTCATGTGAAATAAACACAATCCCAACGCCCCGTTCCGCCTGCAATTTCTCTAAGAGCGTGATGATCTGTACCTGAATAGACACATCCAGCGCCGATATTGGTTCGTCACACACAAGGCACGCAGGATTCGTGATAAGTGCCCTAGCAATGCCTACACGCTGCCGCTGGCCACCACTAAATTCGTGAGGGTAACGTTCGGCGTAAGACGGCCGAAGACCGACCTGCTCCAGCGTTTCCTTAATCAAATCCAATCGGTCACTCGCCGTTAGGTTGCTCTTACGGCGTAACGGTTCTTCTAAGGTTTGGCGCACCGTCATGCGCAGATTCAGCGATGCGTACGGATCCTGGAACACCATCTGCAGCGTATCTACAATTTGATGACGGTCCGCACTGGTGACGATTTCCTTGTCGCGCACCTGCATGGTCCCTGACGTTGGTACGTACAGCCCCATCAAGGTGCGGCCAAAGGTAGATTTACCACAACCGGATTCACCAACAATACCAAGGGTTTCCCCTTCCTCCTGAGCTAAGGTAATGCCATTGACGGCATGAACGGTTTGCTTCTTGCCGCCAAATAAACCACCACCGGAGGTAAAATGCTTTGTCAAATGTTCAACTTGCCATAAATGAGACATTATACCTCCTCCTTCCCAAAGAGCCAGCACGATGCACTATGAACAGCGCCACTTTTAACCGTAGCCGCGCTGGGCGCTTCGCCGTTAGCAGCGCCATCAGCACCAGCCGTACCATCACTAGTAACAGTTGCGCTAGGCACTGTCACCGTAGGCGGCAATTCGCGAGCGCAAATGCGCATAGCCGACGCGCACCGCGGATGGAATGCACAGCCTGGCGGCATGTGATAGCTATCCGGCGGTTGGCCTGCAATAGCGGTCAGTTCGCCGTGCTCTAAGCCATCCGGCAAGGACGCCAACAAGCCCTTCAAATAGGGATGTGCCGGATTCTGTAATATATCTTCAATGGTCCCTTCTTCGACAACGCGGCCGGCGTACATAACCGCCACGCGGTCACAAAGACGGGCAATAACACGCAAATTATGAGAGATGATGATGAGCCCTAAGCCCTTTTCATCCACCAGATTCTTTAAAAGCTGTAAAATCTGGGCTTCCGTCGTTACGTCCAGCGCCGTCGTCGGTTCATCCGCTAAGAGCAGCTTCGGTTTACCGGCTAGTGCCATGGCAATGACTACACGCTGCCGCATACCGCCACTTAATTCGTGGGGATACTGCTTAAGGCGACGGCCCGGTTCCGGAATGCCCACCTGCCGCATCAGCTCCAACGCTTCTTGGGCGACGCTGACAGGAATGTCCGTTTCATTGCGGCGATGACGGCGCAAGCGAATCACTTCACCGATTTGGTCGCCAATGCTGACGATAGGATTTAACGCTGTCATGGGGTCCTGGAAGATCATGGCTACTTCGGTGCCACGCACTGCCTGCCACTGGGACTCCTTATAATTTCGGCAATCTTCACCTAACACGGTAAGCGTCTTCGCCGTCACATTAGCGCTGTGAATAGGCCACAAGCCCATAGCGGCATTTACCGTAACGGACTTACCACAGCCGGATTCACCGACGATACCTAGCACCTCACCGGGCGCTACCTGAAGCGACGCATCGCTAACGGCGGTAACAGGCCCGTTAAAGGTATCAAACACAACCTGAAGGCCTTCAATGCGAAGTAAATCACTCATTTCAAAGCCCCCTCTCTGGGGTCAACGGCACTGCGTAAGCCGTCACCGAAGAAGGTGAAGCCTAGCATGGTAATGCCGATGGCCAGCGCCGGGAACAACAGCTGGAACGGATAGGAACGCATGGAGTTAATCCCATCGGATGCCAACACGCCCCAACTAGCCATGGGCGCACTAACGCCGAGGCCGATGAAGCTTAAGAACGCTTCCGTGAAGATAGCGTCCGGAATGACCAACGTCATAGTAATGATGATAGGTCCTACACAGTTCGGCAAAATATGACGGAACAAAATGGTCAGCGACGATGCGCCCATGGCACGGGCCGCCAATACGTAATCTTCGGTTTTTAATTTCACAATTTGGCTACGCACAATTCGTGCCATAGTAAGCCAGTACGCAATGCCCAAGGCGATGAAGATGGACGTTAAGCCCGGGGACAGCACCACCATGAGGAGGATTACATACAGCAACAGCGGAATGCCGTATAAAATGTCGACGATGGACATCATGATGCGGTCTACGCGGCCACCGAAGTAACCGGCGATGCCACCGTATACGACGCCGATAACGAGGTTGATAGCCGCCGCTACAAAGCCAACGGCTAAGGAAATGCGAGCGCCATAAAGCACGCGGGTGCAAAGGTCACGGCCCAACGTGTCCGTGCCGAACCAATGAGCGGCAGACGGTGCCTGATTGGCTTCCGTCAAATTCTGCTGCGCGTACGTGTACGGCGACAACATCGGTCCAAACACGGCGGCGAGGATCATGAACACCACGATGATAAGACCTAACACAGCCAGTTTATTGGCCGCCAAACGTTGCCACGGACCGGGGCGCGTGATGAGCATATCGTCGTCGGCGACGGTTACCGCCTCCAAGGGCAGAAAATCATCGGGATTACGCATGTTATTCACGCTCCTTTCCCATAGTGACACGCGGGTCAATTAACGGATAGATAAGGTCCACCAACAGGTTAAACCCAACTACCAACGCACTGTAGAACATGGTCACACCAAGGATGACCGTATAATCACGATTATAAATAGAAGTTACGAAATATTTCCCCAAACCAGGGATGGCGAAAATCGTTTCCACGATGAAGCTGCCGGTAAAGAGCGCGGCCGCCAATGGCCCAATATAGGTAATAACCGGCAAGATGGCATTGCCAAGACCATGGCGCCAGATGATGGTTGCCGTGCTTAAGCCCTTGGCGCGAGCCGTGCGGATATATTCCTGCTGCAGCACGTCAATCATAGTAGCACGAGTCAACCGCGCAATGAACGCCATAGGCTGCGCCGCCAGCGTCAGCACCGGCAGTATCATGTACTCCGGTCCCTTCCACAGCGCCACCGGGAAGATAGGCCAGATGAAACCGAACCAGTACACCAGCACGGCGCCGATGATAAAGGTTGGCACCGATATACCGAGCGTGGAAAAGAGCGTTACTAAGTAATCAATCCACGAATTCGGACGCAGCGCGCTAATAACGCCGGCCAACACGCCGCCAATAAGCGCTACCACCAGCGCCCCAAAGCCGAGCTCAGCGGACACCGGGAAGGATTCGCCAATAATATCATTGACGCTGCGGCCAATGTATTTATAAGACGGGCCCAAGTCCAAATGCACCACATGCCCCATATATTCCGTGTACTGCTCCCACACCGGACGATCCAAGTGATAGGTCGCTTCGATGCTCGCTTTAATCTGCGGCGGCAATTTCTTTTCCTCTGTAAAAGGACCACCGGGTATGGCATGCATCAATAAAAACGTTATGGTTATAATGGCCCACATAACCACAACGGCACCGATGAGGCGCTTTATGATATAGCCACCCATATAATCACGCTCCTTCTCCAATTTCGTAGCTTCTCTGTTACTTCTTTGAAATGTATATTCTATACATCTTTATATTCAAAACTATACACCAATTTGATAATTAATTCTACCTATATGCGTCCATTGACGCCATGTATACACAAATATCCATCTGTCCTTACCACTTTTTAAATTCTGTACATTTACATATGCCAACCTCTTACTTTACAATAGTAATCGTTAAAAATGCCAAGGAGGTTTATCAACATGCAACAACAACCTAAGAACCCCGTACCAGCGGTGTTGTCTATTCAAGATATGAGCGCCATTGGCCGCTGTTCCTTAACGGTAGCCTTACCGATTTTAAGTGCCCTCGGTTGCCAGTGCGTGCCGTTGCCCACCGCCGTGTTAAGCAACCACTTAGAGTACCCGAAGTTCACCTTAGTTGATTTCACGGAACACTTGAGTCCCTTCATGGACACGTGGGAAGACAACGGAATTCACTTCGAAGCCATTCAGAGCGGTTTCCTCGCTTCGCCGGAACAGATTCATCTCGTAATGGAAGCCATCGACCGTTTCGCCAATGACTCCACCCCGATTATCGTGGACCCGGCCATGGCTGACGACGGCAAGCTCTACGCAGTGTACACGCCGGACATGGTAACGGAAATGCGCCGCCTCATTAGCCGCGCCGACGTTATCAAGCCGAACTACACGGAAGCGCTCTTCTTATTGGACCGCCCGTACTCGACGGACATTTTGACGGAAGCTGAAATAAAAGACCTGTGCCGCGATTTGAGCAAAATGGGCCCGCGTCACGTTATCCTCAGCAGCATTCCGCATCAAACTGAAGCCTTTGTAGCCGTTTACGATGGCGAAACCGACGAATTACAAAAAGCGTCGACACCGCTCATTCCGGTAAAGGCTCATGGCAGCGGCGACATCTTCACCGCCGTATTGACCGGTATGTGGCTCCGCGGCTTGTCACCTCGTGAATGTGCCCAAAAAGCGGCTACCTTCACGACGCAGGCATTGCAGTACACTGTTGATCACGCCGATTCGCTTCGCGACGGCTTACTCTTTGAAGCATTGATGAAAGAATTAGTTAATTTGTAAGAAGGTTTTTGTTATGAACTTATCTATCCGTGATGTTATTTATGTTGGTGTATTATCGGCACTGTGCGCCATTGCAACGACCATTTTAATTCCGTTGCCAACCGGCGGCATGGTCCACTTAGGCTCCGCCGCTCTCTTCACCATTAGCGCCCTCTTTGGTGGTATCTATGGTGGTTTGGCCGGTGCTATTGGCTCTGGTCTCTTCGACCTCGTCATGGGCCACTCCGCGTACACCGTATTCTCCATCGTTATTAAAGGCTTAGCCGGTTTAGTTGTAGGCGCCATCGCCTTAGGCCTTCGCCCGGTACCATTGGCTCAGGTTCACATTTCCTGGCCGCGTTTGGTTATCGCCTTCATCGTCGGTGCCATCTGGACCGCTATCGGTTACTTCTTCGCTTGGGCGTACGTATTAAACAGCATCCATGCAGCCATCATTCGCTTGCCGTCTTCGTTCTTAACCAGCGGCGTTGGCTTCATCGTAGCCATCTTCTTAGTACGCGCCATCCTTCGTCCGTTCCACAACACCAAGAAAACGGACGCAACCAAAACTACAACGCACTCTGCGTAAAACACTGTTTCCTACTTTACTCTCTAACTTTTCGACAGTTGTTTTAACGCATGTTGTAGCATTAACATATATCCTTTTCTCACACAAAAAAGCTGTAGCGTTACGATTTACGTCGTAGCACTACAGCTTTTTACGTTGTTATAAACAGCTAATTAGGCTGTGCCTTAAAGCGTCCGCCAAGAATATCCAACCGTGACTACTGCGCGTATTTTTCACATTCCGCAGCAATGGCGTCCTCACCGGCCTGCATCGCTTCCAAGGTCTTTTGCAATAATTCATCTAATTCCCAGCCCAGCATTTCGGCGCCATTTTTAATAACGTCGCGGGAGCAACCGGCTGCGAATTTTTTATCTTTAAATTTCTTTTTAAGGCTTTTCAGTTCCATATCCTTCGTCGATTTGGACGGGCGCATCAGCGCAGCGGCACCAATGAGGCCTGTTAATTCATCGGCTGCATAGAGCACCTTTTCCATTAACAGCTTCGGTTCCCAATCAATGCGGATGCCATAGCCATGACTACAGATACTGTAAATCATGTCTTCACCAACACCAGCAGCTTTAAGCAATTCAACGGCTTTTTCACAATGCTGTTCCGGATACATTTCAAAATCCAAGTCATGCAACAAACCAGTCATGCCCCAGTAATCGATTTCATCTTCGAAACCGAGCTGCGTCGCATACCAGCGCATAACCGATTCAACGGTTAAGCCGTGCTGAATATGGAACGGTTCCTTGTTATATTCTTTCAGTAAAGCAATCGCTTCTTCTCTTGTAATTGTCGGTGTATGCATAGTTACCCCTCCTGTGACTGTACTACCATCGCTAAAGCCCCAAAGCCTTAGCATCTCTTTTTAACTCAATATAACTATTATAGCACAGCCATCGAGGATAGCTAATTGTTAATTTTTATCTTTTGCGTCCACCGCCGCATCATCGGTTTTCTTCGCCGATTTCCGCTTAGCTTTACCGGTGCCTTTTTCAGTAACCGCGCCATTTGCTACATCCTCAGCAGGCGTCTGTGCTTCTTCCATGCGATTTGCTAACGCGGTGATCATATTCTTCTCTTCAGCGTCCCAGGTGGACAACGTATCTTCTGTTATCTTCCGTACTTTAGGATATGCGGCGGCTACCAGACTTTCACCGGCTTTTGTTAAGTGCATCAATGACCGACGACGATCATCAGCATCCGTATACCGTTCTACTAAGCCACGAGTTTCCAAGTTGCGAACAATTAACGGAATAGTACCGGTCGTACTGAGTATGATACGCTGTGCTGCACCAACGCTCAAATCACCGAAACGGTACAACGCGTACAAAACACCGTATTGGCCCAGAGTCAAGCCGAATCGTCCTACGCCTTTGGCAGAACGACGATCGATTTCATTCACGATCTTTTGGAGACTATTGATGACTTGCGCATCAAGTTCCCATGCTTCATCTCTCATGCTATCCCCCTCTTCTTTTTTGCTATCATCAATTTTTGCTTGAACATATATTCCCATATAACCATATGTAAATATGTAATGAGCCATTTCTCACTCTTGTCCGCAAAATTATATTTATGTAGATATATCTTGATTCTTTCAATTATCTCTACATAAATATTTTCATGTTTGACGTATTGATTTTTCATAAATTATTTTTGATATTAATTTATTATATCAAACATAATTCCATCTTAAAGGAACATTAACAGGATGTCAACCACTATGTGCAAATTATTCCTTTTTTATATCACTTTTTTCTCTTTTTACATCTCTTTTATCTCTATATCGCTTCTTTTCTAGGTTTTTTGTACCTTTTGACCTCTTAATGTGTTATAATAGAAACAAGAAATCAACGGGAGAGATATCCATGGATTTAATCTTTAACATAGGCCAATCATTTTTAATCGGCTTGGCCGCCTTATTCATCATACGGTGGGGTTCACGTCATAACATTGGTATATTACGCATCCAAGGGCGCATCAACCGCCTTCAATTCCTCATCGGCTTGCTGGTGCTGTTCACCATCTCCAGCGTCTTCACCAGCTTCACCAAAACCTTAATGTCAAACGTAATCATCCTTGCCGGCTACTGGGGCATTCGCCTCCTCATCATCGTAGGACACATCCTCATCATGCCCTTCTACTACGTTCTCTACGTGCGACGCCTGCACGACCTGTCCATTCCGGGCATCTTTGGCGTCCTATGGAGCATCTTCATCGTCTTCACCTATTCCTACACGTCGGTGAAATCAGTAGTCATGCTGCTAGCCGTTCTGATGCTACTCATTAACCTCATACTCCTCTGCGTACCTGGATCCAGCAACCCCAATCGCTACGGACCACCATCCCTGTGGCCTAAAAAACGTCGCAAACGCCGTCGTCCTATGGACCCAATGGAGTAAGACTTGCTATACTTTCGTATACATTATAATAAATTAATATGAAATCAACGTTAAAATAGCCCCCGAGGTACGATAAGTACCTCGAGGGCTATTTTTATTCTCGCTTAGTGTATTAAGAGCATCCATTCCAACAAGGTACACCCTATATACGCGATGATAAATTTTACTTTCTGTTTGCGGTCACGATCTTCATCGGCAATCTTCAACCGCTGCGCCAAGAAGCGCTTGTCGCGAATCTGCATGAGCAAATCGCGGATGCTAGCCTGGCCACGAGAATCCTCTTCGTTGCCATTTTGCTTCAACGCCGACTGCTGGATAAAAATCCGTCGGTGCAGCTTACGCATTTGTATCTTAATATTGTTGTGTATAAACACGCTTTGCCACTTCTTACGCGAGTCTACATACATGTAAATGTAACGCGGTATGTTCATGACGATAAAGCTGATACACAAGATACCTAAGGAAATCAAGAAGTACGTAGAGAACGAAAATTCAATGGTTTCCGTCGGCAAGTAATGGTGCAAGATGATAAAGCTAATCCACACACCGATTGGCAACAGCAATATAGCCGCCATATCGATGGAGCGCACCCAGCTCGTCTTAACCGGAATATCGGCTAAGCTATAGGTTTCCGCCGGTTCGCGGAACGAATAATATTCAATCTGCAATACGGACTGCTCTGTTTTCGCATTGGTCAACAGAATCGGCCCTTTGTCTTCCGGATGACGTTCCGGCAACGGCAATAACTCTCGAATCTCACTGTTCGGCGACAAGTCAAAACGAATGGTGCCTTTCTTTTCAAAACGCATGGTGGACCCATCCTTGCCAATGGTAAAGGGATTAAAGAACGTCCCCAACAGGCTTAGGCCCCAGTTGCCAAATAAATGCAACAGCGTGTTCTGCACGAAGCCACCCATGTCGATATCGCCGACGTTTAATTTTATTTCAAAGCTAGACGAGTAGTCGTCAAACCACACGTCTTCAATGGTAAATTCGGTATTAATCACGTTCCCCCACGTGGTGATAATGCCTAGGTATACTTTATTGTTTGGTTCAAACTCAAAAGTTACGGAATAGAGCAACCAGTGATTGCGCAGCTTAAGCCGTAGCAAACGGTTCAGCGTATCCTCCTCTAGGGTTATCACCTGATGCTCGTAGAGCACCGGCTCATTGTCACCCTTGTGATGAACGTTCGTGTCCTCGGTGGAGGTGTCATCCGAATCGATGTAAAGCTCTTCATCCTTCGGCGCGCGCGATTTAGTTGTCATGGCTTCCGCTAACTCCAACAGTCGAGTCACGATGCTATTCATACTGCCCCCTGTGGCTAAAATCATGTAGTTAACAGTTGAATTATACCACAAATTGTGCACATTTTAAACCTTTAACGTGTACTGCCTTTACAAACCCTTGACAAAATCCAATTTTTCATACCAAAAGGGCGATGTAAGCCTGTGAAATAACAAGCCTCCATCGCTCTTCTATCTTCGCTAGCGCTAGTTAGCTAGCCGTATTCAGTTGTACTCAAAGCTTTTATAACGCTTCCATAGCAAGTTTCCGATATGCGTAGAACGCGCCTTCCTTAGCCATAAGCTCATCATAGGAACCGGCTTCACGAATAGCACCGTCTTCCATGAAGAAAATGCGGTCCATTCGTTCCAAGCCCACCAAGTGATGGGTTATATGGATAACAGTCTTACCGTCCATGAGTTTTTCCATAGCCAGCTGCACTTCGTTACGGGTTACCGCATCAAGGCCTTCCAGCGGTTCGTCGAGGAGCACCACTGGGCTGTTACGGAGGAATAACCGCGCTAACGCAATGCGTCGGCCCTGACCACCGCTAACACCGTGACCACCACTGCCAATCATAGTCTTTTTACCATCCGGCAAGGTTGCTACCCATTCGGTAAGTCGTGCTTTTTCTAAGGCTTCGTCTATTTCCGCATCAGTCGCTTTTGGCTTTGCCATGCGAATATTATCTTCCAAGGTAGCCGCAAATAAATAGCTATCCTGGGTCAATAAACCAAACTGTTCGCGGGCTACGACGGCCGGCACCGTTTTCAGTTCCGTACCGCCAACGGTAATAGCGCCACGGTAATCATAGAAGCGTTCCAATAAGGCCGTTAACGTCGTCTTACCGGAGCCACTAGGCCCTACTACGGCAATGCGTTCACCCGGTGCAATGGTAAAGCTTAAATCCTTATACACGCGGTGACTGCCATAGCTAAAGGACACATCCTTAAAGGCAATTTCCGGGGCGGTGCCAACCGTATTGGCTGCTTCATTTGCTTCCAGCTTGCGTTTGTCAGCTTCTGTTACGGGCACGTCCACAATAGCCGGTTTCGCTTCTGCCAGCTGTTCCAAGCGCTGCAAGGCCTGACGGCTTTCCATACCGTGGTGCCACGTTACAATCAAAGGCCCTAAGGCTTCAAAATAGGATTGCAACGCAATGGCGGCCACGGCAATATACACGCCGGCTTCACGCTGACCGTGCGTAGCCGGTATCATGATAAGCGCGCCGATGATCATAGTAATCTGCGTCAACGCAATGAAACCACAACGGCCCAAGTTGTTGCCCTTATGGATAACGGCCTGCCCGTCCGTTAAACCACCAAACTGCTGGGCCAGTCGTTTCACCACTGCCTCTTCGCGACCGGACGTAATTGTATCCACTAAGCCGGCCATGGTTTCTACCAACGCTTCCTTAATGGTACCGCGAGATTGTAACACCGACGCCGTAGCGCGGCGATTGAAGCGATACACGAAGTACGGTATAGCGATGGCGCCAATGACAAAGGCAGCGACGATGACAACCGACAATAGCGGATGCAAGGTGTGCAAGAACACAGCGCCAATAATCGTGATAACAATCGCCGCTACCGGCGGGATGAGCACGCGCAAGTAGAAGAACTGCAGCGTTTCAATATCCGCCATAATACGGCCTAAAATATCGCCGGACGCCCAGCGATGGAAGATGGCCGGCACCAAGGGCTCTAAGCGACTGTAGAACCAAACGCGCAGCCCATACAAGCCTTGGAACGCCATGTGATGCGATACGTAACGTTCAATATAGCGACACACGGCGCGGCTAATACCAAAGAAGCGCACGCCAACGATAGCGATGCTTAACGCTACCAGCGGCGGCTGCAACGCGGCCGTTGCAATAAGCCATGCCGACGTGGTGAGCAACGCCACGTTCATAAACACCGTCAAGAACGAGAACAACAAGCTGAGCCACAAGGAGCCCTTAGCAGGGCCTAGGACGTGCCATAAGCGACGCCATGATGGCTCCGGCATAGTTGTATCAGCCGTAGACGTTAACGCGCTCTGAGCCGACGTAGCAGTCCCTGTAGCGGCACGCTTGCTAGAGCCACTAGTGACCGTACTGTCTGTAGTTGCACTGGCACCGTTAAAAGCCGAAACGGCTTTAATGCTAGGTGCTACCTCAGAACCTGCTTCATCGTCGCCGGCGTGTCGATCCGAAGTCGTGTCAGACTTGCGCAATTCCGCATCGCCTAAGTCCTTCGTGGCTACGCCTAAGCCGGCGGCCACAAGCTGACGGAAGTAACCATCCTGCGCCAAGAGCTCATCGTAATGACCTCGTTCCACGATGTGACCGCCGCGCATAACGAGCAATGTATCGGCTAAGCGCATGGATTCCAAGCGATGACCGATGAGCAATACAATTTTATCCTTCATCAAGCGCTGCAAAGCGCGATTTAAGCTTCGTTCCGTTGCTACGTCAAGATGGGCACTCACTTCATCAAGCACCAAGATAGGCGTTTCCTGTAAGAACGCACGGGCCAACGCAATACGCTGACGCTGACCGCCGGAAAGACCGCGGCCCCCTTCGGCGATTTCCGTATGCCAACCATTGGGAAGCTGACCGATAAATTCATCCGCTTCCGCTGCCGTAATCGCTTCCGCTACAGCTTCATCGGAAACAGCGCGACCTAAGGTGATGTTATCGTACACGGAACCGCGGAATAAATACGGATGCTGCGGCACATAGGTAATGCGTGCTAGCCAACTATCGCGATCCATCGTAGCAAGGTCCACCCCATCAACGGTAACCGAACCGGACTGCGGTCCTAAAAGGCGAAGCAATAAATTGGCAATGGTACTCTTGCCAGCCCCGCTTTCGCCGACCAGCATGGTCACCTGCCCTCGTTCCAAGGTAAACGTTACATCTGAAACGGCGGGATGGTCTTTCATTTCACCGGCATAACGATAGGTTACGTCAGTAAAGATGACCGTAGACGGATTCGCCGGCGCGTCCACAATACCGGATTCAGGTTCCGCTACGGGCAAGGCCAAGAATTCGTCGGTCTTCTCTAAAGCCACGCGGCCTGCCATGCCTGTATGGAACGCAGCACCTAATTCACGGAGCGGCGCATAGAACTCCGGCGCCAATAAGAGCACGAAGAACGCCGGGAGGAAGTTGATTTCACCATAGAGCAAGGCAACGCCCATGTACACCGCAATCAAGGCAGTACTGATGGTACCAACCAATTCGAGAACCAACGCGGACAGGAACGCAATGCGCAACACCTTCAGCGTCGAGTCGCGGAACTCGGCGGACAAACGGGCCACCACGTCCACCTGCTCTTCGGAGCGACCGAAAATTTTCAGCGTCGTCATGCCCTGCAATACGTCGAGGAAATGACCGCTCAAGAAGCTCATGCGCGACCACTGCGCTTTATTGAGGGCTTCTGCCTTCCGGCCGATAAGTATCATAAACACGGGAATCAACGGTACTGTGACCAACAAGATTAGCGCTACCCACGGCGCCGCATCGGTAATGGCAATAGCCATGATGATGGGGATGAGCACGGAGTACATCATTTGCGGAATGTACCGCGCCACGTAGGCTTCGATGTTTTCCAGCCCATCCGTCAATAAGTGTACTGTGTCGCCTTGCCGCGACCCACCGGTTACGCCTAAGCGAAATAGATGTGCTACGATTTTTTGATGCAGCGATTGCTTAACCGCTACCGCTAAATCGCCGGCGGTTTGCTCCTGCCTGTAGGTGGCGCCCAAGCGTACGATGACCGCAACGGCTAACCACAGCACCGTTTGCCATACGTCTTGAAGCGGCTCCCCTTGCAAGAAAGTGCGATTCACCAACGACGCAAAGAAATACGCCTGCGCCACAATGGCCAACGTACCGATCACACTATAAATCCCTAATCCGATTACCTTACCTCTAACCTGTCCCAACTCGTGACGAGCTGTTTTTACAATCACAATAGCCTCCTGTGAAATAAAAGTCACTGTAGTAAAAAAGCGTGCCTAGGGCACGCTTTTCTACACAGCCACATATATGCTGCTATTAGTAATGCAAGTCTTCTTCGCTTACGCGATGACGGAACGTCCAGTACGTCCAAGCCTGGTAGATCAAGATAATCGGAACGAATACCAAAGCTACCACGGTCATCAACGTTAAGGTGTACGTCGAAGAGGATGCATTAGATACCGTTAAGCTCCACGCCGGATCAAGGCTGGATACCATGATGCGCGGGAACAAACCAGCAAAGTATGCTACCGTTACGAAGATTACGGTTAAGCAAGAGAATACGAAGCCCAAGCCCGGACGACGTACGCGTGTAACGCCCCAAGAGATCAAGAAGCAGATGATAGCAGCTGCAAAAGCTACAGCAGCCAAGGTGCTCTTGAAGAGGTCAGTGTACACATAGGTAGCGCCAACCAATACCAAAGCGCCAACAGCAGTTACTACGCCTTCTACCAAAGCGGTAGCACGAGCGCGTTCGGAAATGGCACCAACCGTTTTGATGCAAGTATACAAAGCACCATGGTACAAGAATACCAAGATGAATGCGATACCGCAAAGGATGGTATACGGGCTCAACAAATCGAAGAAGCCGCCTACGAAATTCATGTGCGCATCAATCGGAGTACCCTGGATGAGGTTACCAACCGTTACGCCCCACAATAACGCAGGAATCAAAGAACCAAAGAAAATGCAATAGTCAAAGGTTGTACGCCAAGCTTTTGAAGGGTTTTTGCTGCGGAATTCGAAAGCAACGCCACGAGCAATCAAAGCTGCGAGCATTAAGAATAATGCTAAGTAGAAACCACTAAACAAGGTTGCATAAACCTGCGGGAACGATGCAAAGGTTGCACCGCCGGCAGTGATCATCCAAACCTGGTTGCCGTCCCATACAGGACCAACAGTATTAATCATCTGACGACGTTCTGTATCGGTTTTACCGAGTACCGGTAACAACATACCTACGCCATAGTCGAAACCTTCTAAGGTGAAGAAACCGGCAAACAAAACGCACACAAGGATGAACCATACTACATCTAAGTGCTGCATAATTACTTCCATAATGTTCCCTCCTCTTTCACGTCATGAGAAGGATTTCCTTCAGGACCTTTTTTAACGTGCTGTACCACTAAGTAGATTGCGGCAATAGCTGCCAAAATGTAGATAGCGGAGAAGCCGATAATCGTCGTCCAAATTTCCGGAGTCGTTACAGTGCGAGAAGCACCGTCTGCGGTTTTCTGTAAACCGTATACCAACCAAGGCTGACGACCCATTTCTGCAACGTACCAACCGGTAGCATTTGCAATGTACGGGAACGGCAACATCCAGAACAATACTTTCAGCATAGCCGGCGATTCCGTAAGCTTACCGCTACGGTACATAGCCAAGGAAATGATGGCTACTAAGAACATCAAGCCGCCTGCTGCAATCATAGCACGGAATGCCCAGAACATAGACGTTACGTCAGGAACATAGTCGCCAGGACCATATTTCTGTTCATCCTGTTTCTGTAAATCCTTAATGCCTTCCATCGGTGCATTGAAGCTATCCTTAGCGATGAAGCTCAACAAACCAGGAACTTCAATAGCGTTAGAGTTTTTCATGTTTTTCTGATCGATAGATGCATAGATGCTGAACGGAGCACCGTTCGTAGTATCCCACAAGCCTTCAACGGCTGCAATCTTCATAGGCTGTACTTTAGTTACGTACTGACCATGTAAGTGGCCGGCGCCCATAACCAAAACACCACCGATGATGGTGAATACTAAGCCCCATTTTACGGAGCGTTTGTAGAAATCTACATTACTCTTGCGGATCAAGTGCCAAGCACTCAAAGAAGCAATGATAACGCCTGCACTCATGAGACCGTCAAAGAAGATATGTGCATACTGGCCAGGTACATAACCATTGCTCAAGATAGTACCGAAGTCCTGCATTTCTGCACGACCGTTGCGGAGCACGTATCCTACCGGATGCTGCATGAACGAGTTAGCCACCAAAATCCAGAATGCAGATAAATTAGTACCGATGGCAACAAGTACTGCAACAAATGCATGTGCTTTCGGAGATAATTTATCCCAACCGAAAATCCACACGCCCATAAAGGTAGATTCCAAGAAAAACGCCGTCAACGCTTCCAACGCCAACGGAGCACCGAAGATATCCCCCATAAAGCGCGAATATTCGGCCCAGTTCATCCCGAAGTGGAACTCCTGAACGATACCGGTAACAACGCCCATAGCAAAGTTAATTAAAAATAATTTCCCCCAGAACTTTGCCATTTTTCTGTACACTTCGTTTTTTGTTGATGCGTAGGTAATTTCCATAACCGCAACAACTACTGTCATCCCCAGTGTAAGAGGAACGAACAGCCAGTGATAGATCGATGTCAACGCAAATTGCCATCGAGCTAACATTACCGCTTCCATCATAGCTTACCTCCTTACTGTAACTATGTGACGACCCTACGTCACCCTTGACTATTCTTTAATCGGTTCGGCATGGACTTCGCGTTCCCGTTTAGCCAACACTTCAAAATTGGCTGCCTTCATTTCCTGTATCATCTTTGCCTGAATGCCTGCAAAGCGTTCTTGGATGGCACAGCGACCATGGCAACCACGTGAGCAAGACTCGGAGTCATAGAGACAGCGTTGAATATAACTACCGCCTTCTACAGCTTTGACTACGTCGTACAGAGTAATATCGGCCGGCATTTTCGCTAAGGCAAAACCCCCGTCGACGCCTCTAAACGATTGCATTATACCATTTTGTATCAAACTCCGCATTATCTTTAACAGAAATCTGTCGGGTATGTTTTGTGCTTTTGACAACTCGTTGCCGGTAATCTTAGTACCATAGGGCAACAAACACATATGCAGGACCATGCGGAATGCATAATCCGTCGCTTGATTCATCTTCATACTCTTCCTCCGCAGCAGAACTATAAATCGATAGTCATACAATGCAAAATTTTACTACTACACTTCGAATTTTCTAATCAGAACAAAAGTAGTACACTTTAATTCCGAAAAAAAATCTTGAAAATAAAACACCTTGTCTCTATTCTCAATTACATTATAGTCGTTGGACGGCTTAATTGCAATGGTTTATTTCATGCAAAATTAATAAACATAAAGAAACGGCATAAGTAAAGGACTCTTTACTTATGCCGTAAAAAACTGTATTAATCAACTAGATTAAGTGCCCAATCGAATCGATTACAAAAAATACGATAGCGGATACCAAAGCACTAAGCGGTATCGTAACGAACCAAGCCATAACCATGGAACGCGCAACGCCCCAGTTAACTGCCTTCACACGTTTTGATGTACCAACACCCATGATAGAACCACTAACAACGTGTGTGGTGGAAACCGGTAAGTGTAAGAACGTCGCCGTGAAGATAGTAACGGCCGAGTTCAAATCGGCGGCGAAACCGTTGATGGTTTCCAGCTTAAAGATTTTAGAACCCATCGTGGAGATGATACGCCAGCCACCGGCTGCAGTACCAAGTGCCATGGACGTAGCGCAGGCTAATTTTACCCACGTCGGTACTTCCAAGGTATCGATGTAACCACCGCTCAATAAGGTTAAGGTAATAATACCCATTGCTTTCTGCGCATCGTTGGAGCCATGCGAAAAGGCCATCAATACTGCGGAGAAAACCTGCATATTGCGGAACCGGTCGTTGAGCACGATTGGCGAAAAGCGACCAAAGAAGTATAGCAATACGCGCATTATAATGTAACCGGTAATCATAGCTGAAATCGGCGATAAAATCAAGGATAAGAAGATTTTACCAATCCCTTCAAAGTTCAGCGCCTGATGACCAACGGAAACCATTACGGCACCGACAACGCCACCAATCAACGCATGGGACGAAGAACTTGGAATGCCATACCACCAAGTCAACAGATTCCATACAATGGCACCAATCAAAGCGGCTACGATAACTTCTTCATTAATAAGGCCTGGTGACATAACGAGGTCACCACCGATAGTCTTCGCAACGCCGGTACTTACAAGAGCGCCGGCAAAGTTTAATATAGCCGTCATAATAACCGCTTTTTTAGGATCAATAGCTCGTGTCGACACGGATGTTGCAATGGCATTAGCCGTATCGTGGAAACCATTAATATAATCGAAGGCTAGCGCCAATAAGACAACGAGCCAGACCAACCAATTATCAAGCATACTTCAGCACTACCCGGCGGAACGTACCAACCAAATCCTCACAACCATCGATAACGTCTTCCATAGCGTTAAGGATTTCCTTCCATTTGATAATTTCAATCGGGTCCGTGCATTCGCGGAACAGCTTAGCCATTTCTTCGTGGTAAACAGCATCGCCTTCTTCTTCTAAGCGAAGAACTTCCAACGCACGACCTTCTACTTTAATGTAATTCTTTTTAAGACTGCTCATGTAGGAAATGGATTTCGTAATGTGCTTCAAGCATTTCGTTACGATTTCAGCCAAGCAAATCGCACCTTCCGTAGGCGCCCCTACGTTGTACATGCACATTTTGTCCATAATATCTTTCATGCTGTCAATGGTCGTATCCAACTGATCGATAAGCAACTGGATATCTTCGCGGTCCATCGGCGTAATGAAGGTTGCCCGTAAGCGCTCCATCGTCTGATTAACCAATTCATCGGCCCGTTTTTCCTTCTGGTCGATTTCACTGAGAGCCGCTTCCTTCTCCGTTTCCCCTTTGAATGCTTTTTCCATTACTTGCGCTGCTTCATGACATAAGTGCGCGTGATTGTTCATAATGCTAAAAAACTTTTCTTCCTTGCCTTTTAAATTAAAAGCCATAGTTATCCTCCACAACGTTAGATGGACCGTTATCCGTTTACGAACTGAAATAACATCTACTAAATTATAACATACGCCCAAATGCTTGGCTATCTTTCGAGACCCAGTTTAGGCAGTTATACATACGAGTAGCAAATACATTAAATCCAAGTTTTGCATACATAGTTAAGCTTGCGCGCTTACTTGTGGATTTCGTACACCAAGTGTCGAATTTCCGGCACGATAAGCTTCGTAATGCCTAAGGTAACAGCACCTACTGAACCCGGCAATGAGAAGATCAATACGTCTTGGTACACGCCGGCAATAGCACGGGAGGCCATCGCTTTCGTCCCAATATCTTCAGTGTAGCTTAAGTAGCGGAATATTTCGCCAAAGCCCGGGATTTCCTTCGTCAAAAGGCTCATCACCGATTCAATGGTTACATCTCGCACGGCAATGCCGGTACCGCCGGTCGTTATAATCGCATCTAAATGTTCAACGGCAATCCAGCGATTAATGGTGTCCGTAATCTCTGTGAAATCATCTTTCACGATGGTTCTTACTTTTACCATGTGCCCTGCTGCTTCTAATAATTCCGTTACCTTGTCGCCGCCTTTATCGTTCTCGGCCGTTCTCGTATCGGAAACGGTGATAACTCCGATAATTAAGGGGCGATCTTTTACTTCCATCATGGACATTGATTAGGTTCACATCCTTTGTGATTTACATTTCCTATACATAATTAATATTATAACATAATGGCACTATAAATCTGTAAATTCTTTGTAAAAAGTTGTGGTACAGGGCATAGAAATGTTAAATTTGTTTACCTTGAATGTACATATGTAGTATAATAAAGTTGTAATTCAATTCTTAACGCCATTTCATCTCCAAAGGGGGTTTTATCATGGTTATCGTATTATTCGACGTGAAATTAAAAAATACGACGTCTGCGGCTCGCAATGCTGAGTTAGTAGCACATTTACAGGAATCTTTGGCTAATACGCCGGGGTTTATTAAGTCCGAATCATTCGTGAAGGATGGCGATCCGCTTCACATGATGGATATTACCTATTGGGAAGATGAAGCTGCCGTTACGGCTTGGCGCAGTCATAGTGAACATAGAATGGCTCAGAAAGAAGGTAAAGATGGGCTGTTTAGTGAGTATGTGATTACGGTGGCGGATGTTATTAGGAGATATGGGAAGTAAGAGTATATAACACTATATAGTAAGGGTGGTTTTTATGAGTGTAAGCAATCCTAAAGTTGTTGCCGCTTTACAAAAGATGGAACAAAAAGATCGTCCTTGTAATTACTATTTTTATGGGGATGAACAGAAAGATATTACTTGTACACCAATTAAACAGTTTCCCGGTGTTAATACGCTGCTCGATTTATTTGCTGTATTGGAACAATGTTGGAGCGCCGATACGGCCTACCCGACTTGTAAAGAAGAATGGGTAGCTGACGATCCGTCTTTCGGGCAATGTGCTATTACAGCTATGTTGGTCCACGATATGTTTGGCGGGACTATTCATAAGATTAGAAATGATGGCGGTACACATTACTTCAATAAGTTGAATGGGAAGTATGTGGATTTGACCAGAGAGCAGTTTGATCTGTATGAGTTGCCCGTGGAATATGAGCCGAATCAAGAGATTGATAGGAAATATTGTGGGCAGAATAAGAATACGTTGGAAAGATATAGGGAACTGCAGAGGAGGATAATGAGGTATTTGGGGACGATGAAGAGCTAAGTACTCTGGAGGTTCGAATTTCTGGTCGCCCGTTGGGCTCCGCGAAATTCGGTTAGGAGTCTTACGTTCTATTAAACTATACGCCTGTTCCTTAAATCCAAAGTGCCGTTTCTAAAATACTGTAGATGTTTTCCGTTCGTTGGCTGTGGATTTTCCCTACCAATATTTGGGTGCACGCATTCTACCGACACGAGATGTATCACGGTGCGGGAAAATCTTACGCCCCGAACTAAGCGACTCACACGATTTTGATTGTCGCGACTTCGTCGCTTCGCCAAAATCGGTTCGCTGCTTACCAGACGCGTCGCCATACTGCGCGTTTAATCACGGCACCAGACTGCGCGGGTTCGACTGACGCCGGTCTACCGTATATTAGCGAGTGCCGTGATACGAAAAAAAGACACGGTCTTTAGACCGTGCCTTTTTTCGTATTAATCAGCGACTACCTATCCTTCCGGACCGTCTCCAGTCGAGTACTTTCGGCGTTTACGAGCTTAACTACTGTGTTCGAGATGGGAACAGGTGGA
>ERZ791611.678-NODE-678-length-29884-cov-12.112877_pt1 | contig 29884 bp, 22 predicted proteins | sample MGYA00510275_ERZ791611 | MGnify/ENA primary metagenome ERZ791611 (study PRJEB30046, sample SAMN00791912) | human gut metagenome | study: EMG produced TPA metagenomics assembly of the A metagenome-wide association study of gut microbiota in type 2...
TCCACGCGATGACCAGTGCCGCCGCGGCCACCACGTACAGGTGGACGGACGCGGAGACTCCCGCGCGGATGATCACCGCGGACAGGGTCGCGCCGGCCACCATGCCGATCGAGAAGCAGGCGTGCAGCTTGTCCTGGATCGCACGCCGCCGGGCCGCCTCGAGGAACCCGCCCTCCGTGTTGTTCGACGACGCCCAGAACGACATCCCGAAGGTCACGATGATCAGGGACATCAACAGCACGGGCTTCGACGCCAATGCCATCGCGAGGCCGACGCCGGCCAGCCCCGTCGCCCACAGAGTCACGCCCAACTTGACGATGCGCGACGACCCGAAGCGCATGACCATCGGCGCCGACATCGGCAGGGCGATCAGGGAGCCCAGGGAGCCGATCAACAGCATCAGGCCCATCTCGGACGGGTCCATTCCCAGGGCGTCACGCACCGCGGGAAGACGGGAGGCCCACGTGGACACGGCCAGGCCCAAGAGCAGGAAGGAGGTGACGAGGGCGACGGTCGCGCGGTTCACGCGCGGACGATCAAGGGTGTGTGGCATGGGATTCCGTCAATTGTGCTGGGGTGTGGATGGTGCGGCACCCGGCAGCGCCGGGCAAAAGAACGACCCCCGGGAAGACCTTTCGGCCTGTGACCCGGGGGCTGCTCGGAAGAACTGCGATCAGCGCGTCTCGCGGTGCAGCGTCGACTTGCGGTCGCGCGGGCAGTACTTCATCAGCTCCAGGCGATCCGGCGTGTTGCGACGGTTCTTGCGGGTGATGTAGTTGCGCTCCTTGCACTCGGAGCACGCCAGCGTGATCTTCGGGCGGACATCCTTGGAATTGCTAGCCATATTCGTGCTCCTCGCCTTGTTCGGGACCGCCGGCTACATGGCGGTCTTTGCGCTTCGCGCAGTAGCGGGGGGGGGACTCGAACCCCCGACCTCACGATTATGAGTCGTGCGCTCTAACCAGCTGAGCTACCCCGCCGCACCGGTATCGCCGCGGGGGTCAAAGACTCCGGACAACACCAGAGCCCCGAAAGGGAATCGAACCCTTGACCTTCTCCTTACCATGGAGACGCTCTGCCGACTGAGCTATCGGGGCAACGCGGAAAACCCTATCCCGGTGGGCCGGACTGATTCAATCTGGCCTCGTGAGAGAGTCCCCACACGACGACCGCAGGATCTCTCCTGCGGCCATTGGTGGCGGGTGAGGGATTCGAACCCCCGTAGGCTACGCCGGCTGATTTACAGTCAGCTCCCTTTGACCGCTTGGGAAATCCGCCAGTCTGTTTCCCGCCGCGGTGTTTGACCTCAACAGGCAACTTGGCTATATAACCACAGATTTTCCAGGTATGCAAATCGGCCCCTACGCGAACCTTGTTTTACCGCGGAATTCTGCGGTTTTATCGGCGTGTCTCACAGCGTGTTTTCAGGGCCCGCTTCGGCCCTGCAAACAGCCCCGACCAAGGCTGCACCCCGCACTTCACCCAATCATTTTTTCTTATATGGTGCTCTAGAACCTTGCAATGGCGCGGTTTTCGAGCGATGTCGCCTGTTTGCGCGGCACGGCGCATGCTGGCATGCTGGGCGCATGGCTTCTGATCTTGTACATCACGGACAATCATTCGACGACCAGCCGCTCGGATTCGGCACGCTGGCCATTCACCTCGGTAACGGGGTCGACGCCGAAACCGGCGCGATCCGTCGCCCCATCACGCTGGCGAACGCCTACGCGCTGCCCTACGACCCCTCGGACATCAACTGGTCCAGTTCGGACGTGAACCTCTACACGCGCAACGGGCATCCGAACCAGCGCTATCTGGAAGAAAAGCTGGCCCGTCTTGAAGGTGCCGAGGATGCGGTGGTGCTCGCTTCCGGCGTGGCCGCGCTGGCCGCCACGTTCACCACGTTCCTCAACCGAGGCGACCACGCGATCTTCTCCGACACCACCTATATCGCCGCCTACCGCCTGTTGAACCAGATTCTGCCGGAGAAGTACGGCATCGAAACCTCCATCCTGGATACCTCCGATCCCGAGAACGTACGCGCGGCGCTTCGCCCCAACACCAAGCTGGTGCATATCGAGACACCGGCGAACCCGACGCTCAAGGTCTCGGACATCGCCACCATCGCCAAACTGGCCCACGAAGCGAACCCGGACATTCTGGTTTCGGTGGACAACACCTTCAACACGCCGTACAACGTGCGCCCGCTCGATCTCGGCGCGGATATCGTCATCGAATCGCTCACCAAATACATCAACGGCCATGGCGACGCGCTGGGCGGCTCGATCGCCACCACCAAGGCGCGCACGGACCAGATCCGCTTCACCGCGCAGGTGAACTTCGGCGGCATCATCTCGCCGTTCAATGCCTGGCTGATCAATCGCGGCTCGGTGACGCTGCCACTGCGCATCCGCCAGCACAACGCCTTGGCCTTGGCGATTGCCAAGCATCTCGAATCGCTGGATGTGGTGCGTTTCGTGGCGTACCCCGGTCTGGAATCGCACCCGCACCACGAGGTGGCGGTCAGCCAGCTGGCCCGCCCGGACTCCGGGTTCGGCGGCGTGCTGTCGTTCGGCCTCGACACCAATCATGACGGGCACAACCGGTTCGTTTCCAAGCTCAATGTGATTACGTCGGACGTCTCGCTCGGCCATGACGAATCGCTGATCGTGTTCCTCGGCGAGGATGACGAGCGCCAGTACCTGTACCCGCCTGAGTTCCACCGCGGCTTCTTCCGTCTGGCCGTGGGTCTGGAGGATACGGACGATTTGATTCGCGACATCGATCACGCGCTGGTGGAGGCCGGATTCGAGGTGTGAGACCGCACCGCGCGCATGATTTCGGCCTCTTCCGCCCTGCTGCCGCCGTCAGTGAGTCACAAAATGGCTCGGTGACGACGATGGCAGGGCTTTTTACGTCGGCACGGGGACAATACCTGGCGGTCTGCCGACGATGACGGCACTTATCGTCAGCAGACCGCCAGTTTTTGGACCGTCGCCGACACAAAACGCCGATTTGCCGTCGGCAATGGTCCAAAAACTGGCCCTATAACGACGCCAACGCGGCTCAGCATCAGCACATCGCCATTCCGTGGCCCACTGCCGACGCTGGCCTCATGCCACGGCACTCAGCGTCGGTAGAGAGACAACCATTGGCACAGCGCGACGACACCACGAACCTGCGACACGGAAAAAACAACATACCGTCGATCTACTGCCGTCTTGTGCAAAATGTCTTAAGCCGCTCGGCCAAGTCGCCAACTGAGCCTCTTCCATAGGGACCCCAATCCGTTACCCAGTGTAGATGCGGTGCAACGCCGAACTCAACTACGTTGCGCGCATGCACCTTTATGCATAGCAGGCATGGCTGGGCGTTTGGTGGGAGCAGCTTTCGGCTCCCCTCTCTGAGGGGGAGCCCCTTTCCGCCTAGCAAGAGAAAACCCCGACTATCCGCGGGAACAGTCGGGGTTGTTGAAGTTCGCTAGGCGACTAATCAGCCGAGGATGGCGAGAATGTCGCGGGCGCCGACGATGAGGTAGTCCTCACCCTCGTAGTGGACTTCGGTGCCGCCGTACTTGGAGTACAGCACCTTGTCGCCGACCTTGACATCCATCGGGATGCGCTCGCCCTTGTCGTCACGACGGCCCGGGCCAACGGCCAGGACTTCACCCTGCTGAGGCTTCTCCTTGGCATTGTCCGGAATGTACAGACCGGAAGCGGTCTGGGTCTGGGCCTCGGCCTGCTTGACGATGATCTTGTCTTCCAACGGTGTGAGCTTAATCGACACTGTGGGTCACCTCGTATCTACTTGTAGTTCGATAATGCCGCGCCAGAACGCCTCAAGAGGCTGACGATCACTTGCGTTGTCCCTTTGCGCTAGGACACATCGTAGCGCGATTATTAGCACTCTGCCAACTCGAGTGCTAACGCTGTGAGAGAAAATCGTCGAATCGCAACGCTCAGTTGCCGCGGCGGGCAAGAATGGAGTCCAGGCCTGCGCCCAACGAATCGGTGGTCGCCGCTGGCGCTTCGACGTCGGCACGCTCCTCGGATTCGTGGAATGCGGCTCGCTGGGCGGCGTTTGCAGCCTCGTCATCGGCGTCCGTATCGGCATCATCGCGCTGCTCCGGCTCAGTGTCTACAGCGTTTCCGGCGCTGACAGCCTTGGCGTCGTCCGCGGCCTTGACGGCTCGGGCCTCGTCAATCAACTTTTCCGCCACTGCGGGTTCGACAGGTTCCGCCTTGGACACCTGACGGGTCGACTTGATCTCCAAGCTTTCCGGAGCGTTGTCGGCGTTATGTTCCCCACCCAAAGTGAAGGAGATGAGATCCTGCGAGGTGGACATATCGAAGACGTCCAGTGCTCGGGCAGGGCGTACGCTGACCAGTTCCGACGTGGCATCGGCAGCGGCAGCGGCATCGTCGCGCTCATCGCGCTCGTCACGCACCGTAAGCGATGGTTCAACTCGAGGGGCGACGGACTTGTCCGACTCAATCGACTTGTCTGTGCGAACGGAGGCATCGGGCGCGGCGGAAGATTCACTGGTTTCGGCAGCGGACTTACGGTCAGCGGATTCATCGACCATAGCAGACGGTTCGGCGGCAGGCTGATCGGCGGCGGACTGTGCAGTATCAGACTTCTCAGACTGTTTGGCGTGCTCCGCCGCGGCCTGATATGCGGCGGCGGACTGACGCAACGCCTTGGCCTTGGCCTGCTCAATCTCGGCATCGCGTAACGCGCGGCGAATCTGCCGCTGTTCCATGACCTCGGTGGCAGCATCCTCAATCTGCTCGGCAGGCTTCTCGGCAGGCGCAGTTACGGCCGCAACCGGTTCGGCCTTGTTCACACGCTTGCTGTCCTTGGACTCGGCAGACGGTTTCTTGGACCAGCCCGTACCGCTATGAGCCCGCTCGTAGCGGACCACCTTGCGCTCCCATTGCCGGGCCTGGCGTGAGGCATTGGCTCCCAGCACCAGCACCAGCAGCAACAGCACGAACGGAATAAGAGCAAGCAGCGGACTGAAATGCAGGGGGAACGATACGGCAAACACCAACACGGTTATGGCAAGCAGGCATACGGCGAGAATCTGCCGGCGGCGGATGGCCGCGCGGCGCAGTTCCCGCACATGGGCGATGTGCTCAGATGTCAGCCTCGCTGACGGTGTTGATGCTGGCATTGCTGCCCCTTTCGCCTTATGCGGCTTGATGTCTCCGAATCGTCTGCCGTTCTCTGCATCAACGATATGCAGGGAAGGCGAATAACGATCCTGCCGGTGCTCGTCCACACGTTTCATGCCGTTGGCCGTACGTACGGGCAGCCATACAACGATAATAATCGCCACAATCACCAGCACGACGACAGTGCTCAGTGACTCATAACCCATAGAGTCAAGGATAGGAGACGTGCCGACGAACTGGGGCTTTCCGTCCGGGCGTGTCGGAGCGGAATTCTTCCGGTCGACGCTTATCTGGAACCGGCGGCGGCGAGTCTAGCGGCGAACCCTTGCCCCATATCTTCAGCCAACAGCGCAAACGTTACGTGGTCACGCCACTGGCCATTGACATACATATACCGCTCGCGCAGTCCCTCATGATGGGCTCCGACCTTACGCACCACAGCCAAAGAACGCGCATTATCCGGCAGAATGGCGATTTCCAGCCGATGCAACGCGGGCCCGAATGGGTCTCCGAGCGCCCAATCGGCAAGCATGGCCAGTGCCATTGGCGCGAATCCGCGGCCGGCGCACCGTTGATCGACCCAATAACCAACCACGCCGGTACGCATGGCACCATACACGATGGCTCCCAACGAAATCTGGCCGACGATACGCATCTGGTATTCGATGGCGAAGATCACGCCGACGCCATGCTGCTCGTTACGGCGCTGCCGCTGCACCCATTGATTGAATGTGATGGAGCCGCCATGCATCGGGTCACCGGATTCCCAAGGTGCCAGCCAGTCGTTGTTGCGCCAGCGCACTTCGTTCCAGCCGTCCTCATCATCCATGGTCAGGGGGCGCAGGACTATCGGAAAACCGGGATGGGTGAGACGTGGCGGGCGGATCTGGTGGTCCAGCTTGAACGCCTCTTTAATCGACTGGAAAACTGACACGGCCTTTATTGTAGCCATATGAAGGTCTTGCGCCGCTACCGTGGCCACTTTCGTTTTACGATGGAAACACTAGATTGTGCGGTATGAGCGAAGTGGGCAGTGGCATGAATATCGGCAGCGACTACAGCGGCACAGAGAAAACAGAGAAGACGGATAAAGCGACGCTGCGCCACCATATACTGTCTCGGCGCAAGCGCGTTCCAGCGGAAGAACGCGGAGCGGCCGGTGAATTGCTGGTGCGACGGTTCCCAGCACACATGATTCAGGATGGTCCCACAGTGGCGGCATATGTGTCGATGGGTTCGGAAATCGAAACCCGGCCACTGTTGCGATGGCTGCGGGCTCATGGCTGCCACGTGTTGGTGCCAAGGTTGGGGTCTGGGTTGGAAATTGGCTGGAGTGTGCTGGATTCATTGGAATCATTGCGCTCGATGGATGCAGTGGGTGGCGCGAACAATGCCGGTAGCTGCAGCTCTCCCAGCACCGTCCATCACAGACCCGATGAGCCAACTGGCGCAGTTCTACCGCCCGAAGCGTTGGAGAAGGCCGATCTGGTCATCGCTCCGGCTTTGGCAGTGGACCCGCAGGGCAATCGTCTGGGGCGTGGAGCCGGCTGGTATGACCGGGCCTTGGCTCGCCGCAAGCCCGCATGTCCCCTGATTGCGGTGTGCTGGCCGTGGGAGGTGTTGGACATTGATTTGCCGGCCGAACCACATGATGTGCCGGCCGACGGAGTGCTGACGCCGGAGGGATACCGGCGGCTTAGCTCATCGGGCCTGTTGAGCTGGCCGGCCGGCCAAGATACTCGGCGCAAGCCAGACTGACCAACCAGCCACGCACACTGGCCGATGGAACCAGAGTGGCAACAGCAAGCTGGCTAGTAAGACCGTAACGCCAATGTGTCAGGGCGGCGACTAGGATATGAACGGTTGCGTGGCATGGCGTTTGGGCCATCCGCGAGAAATATGACTTTGTTGGAGGAATCCGTTGCCTACCTATCATTACCGTTGCAAGAACTGCGGCTATGACTTCACCGAACAGCAGTCGTTCAATGACGACCCGATTACCGTGTGCCCCAAGTGCTCGCAGGAGCAGGTGCGCAAGGTGTATTCCGCCGTGCCGATTGAGTTCAAGGGTCACGGCTTCTACCGCACCGACAAATCCGGCAAGTAAGGTCTGTACACCCGCTTTTCCTCTGTAAACGACGGTGTCGACGGCGGTATGCCGCGGATATTGGTACTACGGGCACTGTCTGTTGCACGGGTTTGAAGCGTTGTGGATAACTTGGCAAGCTAGAACCACATAGGTCGATTTGGCTTGCGCTTACGAAAAACTTCAGGTCACCATGGTTGCATGGTGACCTTTTCGTTTATTAAGCCGCCTGCGCGCGGCTCATTGCGGCGACGGCGCATGGCGGATGCCTTGCGCCGACTCACTGCTGCGTTGTGCGTGGGACTCGCAGTGCTGTTTGGGCTTGAAGCCGTATTGGCCGTGGTGGAGACCGAGCCGATGGTGGTGGCCGCCCGCTCGATTCGACGGGGTGACATTATTCTGGCCGCCGACGTTCAGTTGGCTGATATGCCGGTATCTGCGGCAGGCCCGTCTTGGACAGGCAATATTGAGGATGTGGTGGGCAAGGTAGCGCAAATCGATATCGAAGCAGCCGATCCCATTTCCACGCATATGGCCAGAGATGCGCCCGTAGCACCGACCGGCACTACGGTGATTGAAGTCCGCTTGGCCAGTAGCGTCGACGATGTATTGGCCGGCGATCAGGTGAGACTGGTTTCCGCCGTCGGTTGCGAAGGTGCTGATTGCACGCTGGCCGAGAACGCCACGGTGATGAATGTCGGCAAACCGGATACGACTGGCGCATTGGGAGGCAACGACCGACTGGTGTCGTTCGCAATGCCGCCGGAGGCCGCGGCCAAGGTTATGGAGCTGCAACAGGCCGGAGCGATTATGGCCGTTGTGCGGTAGGAAGCGGAATCGGCCTTCGGCCGATACTGTGTTTTCCGCAGCCTGTCGGCTGCGGAAAACACAGTGTTGGGGCGCACAGAGTGCGCCCCAACTCCTACTCGCGCTCGTTAAAAACGGCCCAATGCGGCGGCAGTTCGCCGAGGATGCGTTTGTCGTCGTCGGATTGCCGTTGTTGGTCGGTCTGCATGTCTCCGGGCTCGAGTTTGACACCGTCAGCGTCAAACTGCTCAGTGCCCTTCATCACCACGCGCTTGTGCTTGCGCGGTGTGCGCCGTGTAGCCGAGTATTCCGCCATGGTTATTCAACCTCGCGATAGATCTCACCGATACGGCTGACGATACGGTCGACTTCCTTATCGGGGTTCACGAAGGCGGCGACACTCCAGACGGTCATCACATTCCAGCCCAAGGAAATGAGATCCTGTGCCGACAAACGATGACGCCTACGCGTGGATTGCACGGACATAAAGTTCGCGTCATCGGTCTGCACGGCCAAGGCAAACGGCTTGTCCTTCAATCCCACCACGAGCGGAATCTTCACGCCCTTGTCGAATCCATAATCAACAGCAGCGTTCAGTCCTCGCGCGCGCAACCTGTCGGCGATATCGTCGAACAGCACGTTGCCGCCTGCCGCATCACGCAACGGAAGCACCGGACGGTCGTCAAGCTGTTCGGCCCACGTCAACATGGTCTTCAGGAACCGAGGACCGGACTGGTGCAGTCGTTCTTCATCCAAATCTTCGGAACCAAAGGCCGACACAATATCCAAGCTGTGGTCCGCCAATGCCAGGGCATCCAGCAACAGTCCGCGACCGCCTGTGCTTTCGAGCGGGCCGAACTGCTGAAGCAGACGTCCGTGCGTGGTTTTCGCATAGCACATCGACAGAATCACGTCAGTGGCACGACCTCCGGCCACGTCACGCAAGGAAACCAACCGCACATGGCGCAGGAATCGGCCCATCGCCTTGGATTTGCCTGCCAACGACTTCAATTCGGCACCCAAGCGTGTGCGGAATGCGTCGGTCAACATCACGACCACAAGTCGATAGCTGGAAGGAACCACGGCAAAACCGGCGGCACGTTGCGTAATCAGACGCACCACTTCATCAATCTCCGGCTGGCTGGATTCCACCAGACCAGAAGACATAACCGGCACACCGCTCGCTTCCACACGGTGGAATCGCACCTCACCGGCAGCCGGCTCGGTGGCCACATCATAGCGAACAGGACCATATCCCTCGGATTCAAGGAATGCGGACAGGCGCGGCGCACGGCGAGATGGGGCAGCATCCACCTCGATATGAGGCAACGTGTCGATCAGCTGCTTGACGCTTTCGCTGGTTACCGTCGCGCAGTGGGCGATCACCACCACCTGCTGCACGCGGCCGATGATGGACAGCAACTCGATAGCGGGAATGTGCGCGCACGCATCGAGAATCGCCACATCAGCCAGCACACCCGGCTCGGTGAGTGCGGCGAGCGTACCCGGCGCGGCCACCAGAATCGGCTTGGCCGCGGCCAGAATCTCCGGATGATCACGGCGAATCCTGCTCAGCGACACACTGGCGCGCCCTGCCAGCACGGTGTGCATCTGGTTGGCTTCCTGAGTGCGGGAGAACAGCATGTCGCACAGGCGGCGCATGGATTCCTGCGACACCATCGGTCCGATGGAGCGCACGTGCTCCACATCGACCTGCGCAAAGCGGTCGGATGCGGCCTGCAGCGCGGCACCATCCTGGTTGGAGATGATGGCGGACGAACGCACAATGTCCTCAAACACGGTGGTCCACCAGGCCAGCTGCACTTCGCCGCGCACCTGCTCCACGCTCACTCGGCGAGCGTTGAGATCGGCGACCAGTTCGTTCAGTCCGGCAGAGGCGAATTCCTGCTCCAGCAAGCAACGCTCCGGCAAGGTGTCCAGTGCCTTGCGATCATCCAGCAGTGCTTTCAGGCGTGCTTCCACCTTCTCGAAATCGGCGGTTTCCAGATTGCCACCAGCGGGTGTGGTGGAAAGCACGGTATCCAGCGCGGTCATATTGCTGACCAGCGCCTCTTGGGTGGAGATGATCTCGTCGAGCTTGCTGGGCAGCACCGGCCAACCGCCGTGAGGCACGAACTGATGCCACTGCTCCCCTTGCTTGGCGACTACCTTCAACGCTTCGTGCAAGTCCTCGACCTGCGCGCCGACGCGCAGCAGATCCTTGGCTTCCTTGATGTGGCGGCGGCGCTCCCAGAATCCCATCGACGTGCCCTCGGCCTTGCGCTGGCTCTTCGGCTTGGTGGCCTCGATCATGGAGCTGATGTCTCGCTCGAAAATCTCCGGCTGGAACACGTCAAGCACTCGTCGCAGATTCTTCAAAACCGTAACCTGACGCTCCCACTCGCGGGTGGTGGGAGGAACCGGGAATCCGCAGGTCTGCACGGTGCGTGCCACCTGCTCACGGGTGGCGGGCAGGAAGCGACGCAGCAAATCGTCCACGCGCTGGTAGGCGGTTACTGCCTGTTCTTCAGTGGTGATGGACGCCTTGTACCATGCGGTGTCTTCCGGGCCGATGGTGTATTCGCCGAGCTCGCCGGCGCGTTCCATCTTGCCGATCCATGTGTCAATATCGTTGGCGATGCTCAGGGCACTTGACTCGTCAAGTCGAACGTGGGTGGCAGGGTGCGTCGGGAGCACGGAGATACGGGCCAGATTCTGAATGGTCTCGTATGCGGACACATTCCACTTATCATTGCCCCCGTGCAGGTCGCCCAAGTAGCGGGTCAAGCGCGAACGCACGCCCACGAGTTCGTCGGCCAACTGGTCGAATCGCTGGGTGGCGACTCCCGGTTGGAATCCGACTGCGGCAATCAGCTGCTTATCAAGCGCGGCGTTGGCGTGTTCATCGGATACATCCAGTACCTGCGCCTTCATCTCATTGGCGGAGGCCGTCTGGATGAACAGACGCTTCTGCTCGGCCACGCCGGGCACGTACAGCACGGAACGACCATTCATCAGGCAGCGCGATGCGATGGCCACAGCCTGCTCCGCGGTGCCCTTCGGGAAGGCGCCGTCGACCACGATGCTATGGCCATTGGCGGCAAGTGACGCGGCATATCGCACCGTATTGTCCACATCGCCGACTTCGTACTCAGCATGCGGGTCTACGTCGAAAGGACTGTATTGCGGAATATTGGCATCTTTGAGCGCGGTGCGGGCGGATTCGTCGCCGGCAAGCGCGTCCAACAGCACATTGCCGGTGGGGCCGTTCTCCAGCTGGTCGATGAACTGTCGGCTTTCGCTGATCATCTGCGACGAGGGGTCCATGAAGCATCCGAGCACAATCTGGCGCTCGATGGCGAAGTCGGAGATACGCTCCGACGCTTCGGACGAAATACGGGCGAACATCGCGGAAGTTTCGGGAGTGCCACTGTCATAGCTGGCACCGTCAAACAGGGAATCCTCATCCAGGAACACCCCCTGCTCACGCAATGTATTGACGAACGCGACGTTCAGGGCCACGCGACCGGTGAATCGAATGGTGGTCGACAAGCCATCATCCTCGATCGTGACGCTCACCGGGTACAACAGCACCGGCAGCGCGTTGCCCTTCCATGTGGCCACGCCGACCACGAGCGACAACTCCGCCACGCCGGAAATCCTGCGTTTGGCGGCCTGGTCATCCAGCACGCGCCCAATATGGCGTTCGGCGGCCTTAAGCACACCCGTGTCGCGGAACAACGAATCCAACCGGACATGGCCGGAAGCGAACAGCTGGGCGATGCCGGAGGGATGGGCATGGGTCATCTCCAGCTTCGCGGCCAGTTGATTCACATCCTCGAGCGGCGATGGCGGCTGCATGCTGCGGTATTGGTCACGCCAGCGACGGATGCGATTCAGACCTTCCGTGAGATTCTGGTTCTGAGTCTGGCTCTGGGTCATCTCTCGACTCACTTTCCAACCGCTTCGCGGTATTCCTGATAGCCCTTGTTGTGAGACAGGGCTTCGTCAATATCGGCCTCGCCACGGGCGGCGAGCCAAGAATACATGTCGTCGTACAGGTACGGATTCATGGCGAGGAACGCCAGCAATTCGGGATGACGGGCGACTTCGAATTGAACATTGAAATCTTGCGTGGTTTTTGCCTCGTCAGAGGTCAGGCCATCGACTTCGACTGCCGGCTCCTGTGCTTTCAGCTCGCCCTTGGCCACACGCTCGAACACCGAGCCGGGCTCGAAGACCGGAGTGTGTACGCCCGCGTGGAGTCCGATATCATATGCTTCGGATACCGACTGCTGGGCGGTTTCGGCAGCCGGCTGCTGGTCTGCTACGCCTGCTGCGGTGGCTTCTTGATATGCTTCGGCTGCGGTCCGCTGCTGATCGTCCGGTACGTCAGCTGCCGGCTGGTCGGTTTCAGACTGGGCGGTTGCCGGCTGAGCGGTCTCAGGCTGGGTGTTTTCAGATTGAGCGGCTTCGGCTTCCCGGGCGGCTTCAGGCTGGGCAACTTCAGCATGCTGTTCGACAGTGTCCGCCGGCTGAGAATCGCCGGCATTCCTGGTATTCGGAGCGGACTGAACGTTTTCGGCTGACTTGCTTGCGCCAGCCGCTGCATCGGATTCAACAACCGCCGCCGACGCCACTGCCGGCTCGCTTGTGCTGGGAGCGTGCTTAACAACGGCATGGGCGATGGCATCTACTGGAACAATACCGGAGATCCTGCTGTGCTTGGATGCAGGCGTTACAATCGTCGACTCAGGTTCGGTCTGCTGCTTCGGCAGTGCCGCGGAGTTCATGGCCTGCTGGTTTTTGCGTTCGGTCTCCTGCTCGGCATGCTGGGCCAACGCATCCGCGAACAGATCACGGGGTATGGCCGGCTCATCGTTTTTCGTCACTGGCTGCGTGATATTCAGCGAGCCAAGTTCAAGCTCGTCGACCTTGCGTCGAACATTATCCGCGCTGAAGATGGCGGTCGGCTCGCCGGCCCGCAAATCAAGAATATCGTCGACGGACATATCCGCCGCATCCGGCTCCTGCGGTGCTTCGTGAACCGCATAGCCAAACAAATCAGGCACCTTGAGGTCGAGCGGCTTTGCCACTGGATCGTCGACACGAATGAAGTCCGCAGGCACATCGCCGAACTGCATGCGCATGGGAGACGTCGGCAACAGGAACTCGGCATTGGCCGGCAAGCGCAACAAATCGCCATTTTCCCGCACCACATACGATCCATTGGTCGATCCAAGATCACGGACCGAGGCCGTGCCATTGCTTTTTACCGTGAACATGGCGTGCCGTTTGGACATCGATTTGGTTTGATCGGCGACGTCAAGGCGGGTGTTGCCATCATCGGCAAGGGGGCGTAACGGCTTACGGCCGATTTCCACGCACTCCCCCGGCTTGACGCTGATCCGGTCGACACCGTTGATCTTCACCGTCCACTCGCTCACCGTGACCGCCTTCCTGGACACACTATTTGACCACACTACGTGCCATTGTGTCATCTTTTACCGGCTTTTGGCGGATTACTGGGCACAGAATTGACAACTTTCGCTCATTGCCAGCTTTGTGTTTCCACGCCGGATCGCGTTCTCCGCCTCGTCCTCGTCAACTAGTCTACTCAGTATGCGGAAACCCCGCAGCCTGAAACACAGGTGCGGGGTTCCTCGAAAAGCTGTGATTGCGGCTTATGCCGCACAAATCACTTGAGCTCGACGCTGGCGCCAGCCTCTTCCAGCTGAGCCTTGGCCTTCTCGGCATCTTCCTTCTTGGCCTTCTCGAGGACGGCCTTCGGAGCGCCGTCGACAAGAGCCTTGGCCTCGGCCAGGCCGAGGTTGGTGATGGCGCGGACAGCCTTGATGACCTGGATCTTCTTGTCGCCGACGGCGGAGAGGATGACGTCGAACTCATCCTTCTCTTCCTCAGCCGGAGCAGCAGCGCCAGCAACAGCGGCAACAGCGGCAACCGGAGCGGCAGCCTCGACGTCGAACTTCTCCTCGAAGGCCTTCACGAACTCGGAGAGCTCGACCAGGGTCATCTCGCCGAAGGCTTCCAGCAGCTCATCGTTGGTGTACTTAGCCATTATGGCTTCCTTTCAATCTTGGCGGCGGACGAAGTGGTAGATCCGCTGCCTAATAAACCTTATTGTTTAAATTATCGAAGCGACTGATTCATACCGTGAGGGCGTAAATCAGGCAGCCTTCTCCTGCTTTTCGCGCAGGGCGTCGATCGTGCGCACAGCCTTGGTAGGCAGAGCGTTGAACAGGTACGCGGCCTTGGCCATCGATGCCTTGATGTCGCCGGCGAATTCGGCAAGCAGCTGCGGGCGGGACTTGAGGTCTGCCAGCTTCTTGGCGCCCTCGGCATCGTAGACAGTGCCGTCAGCGGCGGCACCCTTGATGACAAGAGCCTTGTTGTCCTTGGCGAAGTCACGGATGACCTTCGCAGCCTCGATGAAGTCGCCCTTCACGAAGGTGATGGCGGTCGGGCCGGAGAGAATCTCGTCGAGACCCTCAATGCCCGCTTCCTTGGCGGCGATGCGTGCCAGCGTGTTCTTTGCCACGGTGTAGGAAGTATCGCGGCCTAGCTTTTCACGCAGATCGGAAATCTGCGGAACGGTAAGCCCGCGGTACTCGGTCAGGTAGACGGCGTCAGCGTTACGGAATTCTTCCGTAAGCTGAGCGACTACCGCTTCCTTTTCGGGCCTCTTCATGGCGTTCCTTCCTAAGTCGGCCGTTGACTTGGAGTTCGGAACTTTCGGCCGGGCAACAAAAAAGCCCTGCACACAGGCAGAGCAATATAATCTCGCGAAGCGACCTTCGCCGGCCCTTGACGGGCTTATATCTCTCAACCTGCGCTGGCTTGGCGAACCAAACTTCGGAAATGCACTCGCGCGCACTTCAACCAACGGTCTGTGGTTTACGGATGATTAGATTACGGATGGTCAGCGACATTGCAGAATTCGGGCGTGTCGCGGGGCATTACAGCGTGGCGGCGTACTGGGCTACGGACGCGGTGACTTCCTTCAGATAGTCGAGCGAGCGACGCCAGTGGCCGGGCACCTCGATCGAATGGTTGGCATCCGGGTATTCGTGCACGTGCGGGGTGAGCGCGTTGGCGCGGGCTTGATCGTAGAACGGGTCGGCGGTGCCGGCGCAGATCAGCGGTGCCGGGCCGGAGTATCGGGAGCTGGCGGCGTGCGACTGGCCGGCCTGTTCCGCGCGGATGATCGCCCTTGCTTCGGCCACGCTCGGGGCCTCGGATTCGGCGACGATATCATCGCCGACAGCCGGCACCGGAATCACCCGGGCGGATGGATCGAAGTCGGCGTGATGCAGCACCGGGGTCAGCAGCACGAACGGCAGACCGTAGTGTGAGGCCACATGTGGGTAGGTCATCGTCGTCAGCGACTTGCCGATCAGCAACAGGCGAGGGCCGGACGGGGTGTCGGAATCACGGTTCGGCGAGCCAGCTGCGCCATCGGCCAGCACGGTAGCAGAATCATCGGCGGCAACGCCATCCCCGGAATCACCGGCTTTACCCGCGCCGGACTCGCGCGCGGCGGCCACCCAGCCGTCAATCGCCTGATTGAGGACCGGAATCACCGTGGACAGGTCGTCGGAAGCGTTGCGTACGTTCATGCGGTCGATTCGCCAGCCGGCCTCGACCAGAGCCTGGGCCGACCAGTAGAGCAGCGGACGGTCGCAGTTGTAGCCGGTGCCGGGCATCAGCAGTACGCGGCCGTACTCCTGACCGGGCTTGACGACATTCTTCTTCCAAGAGGTGATGCTGACTTCGACGGCCGGTTTCATCGCGCGCCTTCCTTCCACGGGTGTGTCCTGCGTGTCCCCTGAGTTGTTCCGAATTATTCTGGCAGTCAGTCTACTCCCGGACCCGTTCACGTTGCCTCCACAAGCTATAATCGGCCACGGTTCTGATTGGGTGCGCAGCGCCTGACGCGCGTTGGGCAGGCCGATCAGGGCGAGTCGCAATTCTCGCCGGGGCCAGCCGCAGCATTATGCACGCGGTGCGCAGCCCCGCATAAACCCAAGGAAGTAGAGAGTAAATGGAGAAGTTCTTCCATTTGAAGGAAAACGGCACGACCGTCTCGACTGAGATTCTGGCCGGCCTGACCACGTTCTTCGCGATGGCTTACATCATCGTCGTCAACCCGCAGATCCTGTCGCAGACGGGTATGCCGTGGGGGCGGCGTGTTCCTGGCCACCATCATCGCGGCCATCATCGGCACCCTGGTCATGGGCCTGTTCGCCAACGTGCCGTACGCCCAGGCCGCCGGCATGGGCCTCAACGCGTTCTTCACCTACACCGTGTGCTTCGGCCTCGGCTTCAGCTGGCAGCAGACCATGTGCATGGTGTTCCTGTGCGGCCTGATCAACATCCTCATCACCGTCACCAAGATCCGCAAGATGATCATCCTGGCCATCCCGGAGTCCCTGCAACACGCCATCGGCGGCGGCATCGGCCTGTTCGTGGCCTACGTGGGCATGCTGAACGTCGGCCTGATCAAGTTCACTCCCGGCGATCCGAAGGCCGCCGCCAAGGGCGGTGCCGTTGCGGCTACCCCGGGTCTGGCCAACTTTAACGACAAGGTGCTGTGGGTCTTCCTGATCGGCCTCGTACTGGCCATTGTGTTCACCGTGATGAAGGTTAAGGGCGGCATGCTGCTGGCCATCGCCATCACCACCGTAATCGGCATCCCGTTCGGCGTGACCACCTGGTCCAACTCGCAGTCCATCAGCGAGACCTTCTCCCAGCTGCCGCAGACCTTCGGCGCGATCTTCTCCGCCGAGGGCTTCCCGGCACTGTTCTCTGATCCGACCAAGCTGCCGCTGGTCATCGTGACCATCTTCGCCTTCTCCATGTCCGATACGTTCGACACCCTGGGCACTTTCATCGGCACCGGCCGCCGCACCGGCATCTTCTCCGCCGAGGATGAGAAGGCTCTGGAGAACGGCCACGGCTTCTCCTCCAAGATGGACAAGGCCCTGTTCGCCGACTCCATCGCCACCTCCATCGGCGCCATCTGCGGCACCTCGAACACCACCACCTACGTCGAGTCTTCCGCCGGCATCGCCGCAGGCGGCCGAACCGGCCTGACCTCCGTGGTTGTGGCGATCTGCTTCGCCTTGTCCGCGTTCCTGGCCCCGGTCGTCTCCGCCGTGCCGTCCGCCGCAACCGCCGGCGTGCTGGTGATCGTCGGCTGCATGATGGCCGCTTCCCTGAAGGAAGTCAAGTGGGACGACATCGCCGAAGCCATTCCGGCGTTCTTCGCCGCCGTGTTCATGGCCTTCTCCTACTCCATCTCCTACGGCATCGCCGGAGGCTTCATCATGTACTGCATCGTGAAGACCTGCAAGGGCAAGGCCAAGGAGGTTCACCCGATCATCTGGACTGTGGCCGCGCTGTTCATTCTGGACTTCGTGTGCATGGCGATTCTGTAACGCTGATTGACAACGGATTAGCCTTTAAGGATTAATCCGCCGCCATACGGCATAAAGGCCGGGCTCTCACAAGGGCCCGGCCTTTGTTGTTGCCACAGTGATCAACGCCCATGAGTACCTTCGATGATCATCCGCCATTCTTGATGCATGGGAATAGTTGTCAACCGACAACTAAACGTACATGGCGGCAGCACGAGTGCCTTATTCAACATCGAAATATGCAGCGCGAAGAAGCCGAAAAACCAAAAAGGCTTCTATACCGAATGAAACGGTATAGAAGCCTTTTGGTTTGCGATCAAGCCCTTCTCACCCGAGAGAAGCTAGAGAACGATCAGTCCTCGAATGCCGAACCGTTAAGCGGGAAGCCCTACGGGCTTCCCGTAGGTGAGGGGAGCGGCTATGCCGCGACCGATCCGTGAGAGGGATTTAGTCCTCGAACGGATCAAAGTCGCGACGGACGCGGCGACGCGGGCGCTCAGTACGCTCTTCGCGGTCGGCGCGGTAGTCGTCGTAGTTGTCGTCGGTGGCGTAGCGCGGGTTACGGTCCGAGCCACGGCCACGGCCACGGGAACCGCCACGGCGGTCATCACGATCGCCACGGTCATCGCGATCGGAAGAGCGACGGCGACGCGGACGATCATCGTCACGGGAGTCGCGAGCATCACGGTCATCGCGATCGTCGAAGTCACGGTCGGCAGAACGACGGCGACGCGGACGATCATCATCGCGATCATCGCGATCGAAGTCACGGTCATCGGAGCGACGGCGACGCGGACGGTCGTCGTAATCATCCTCGAAGTCATCGGAGCGACGGCGACGCGGACGGTCGTCACGATCGTCGAAGTCACGGTCATCGCGCTCGGAGCGACGGCCACGGCCGCCACGGCGATCGTCACGGTCACCACGGCCACGGCCGCCACGGCGGTCATCGCGATCGCCACGGCTCGGGCGGGCGTTGTTCTCCTGATCCTCGAAACCAGGAATGGCCAGGGAGATCTTGCCGCGATCATCGACACCCTGAACGATCACCTCAACGGTGTCGCCTTCCTTGAGCACGTCTTCGACAGCGTCAATACGCTCGCCGTTGGCCAGGTTGCGGATCTGGGAGATGTGCAGCAGGCCGTCGGTGCCGGGGGTGAGGTTCACGAAAGCGCCGAACGACGTGGTCTTGACGACCTTGCCGTTGTAGGTTTCGCCGGCCTCGGGCACGTGCGGGTTGGCAATCTGGTCGATGATGGCCTTGGCCTTCTCAGCAGCCTCGCCACCCTCGGAGGAGATGAAGACGGTACCGTCATCCTCGATGGCAATTTCAGCGCCGGTGTCTTCCTGAATCTGGTTGATCATCTTGCCCTTCGGGCCGATGACTTCGCCAATCTTCTCAACCGGGACGGAGGTGGTGATGATGCGCGGAGCGAACTCGCTCATCTCGGCCGGGCCGTCGATGCACTCGTTGATGACCTCGAGAATCGTGGCGCGGGCTTCCTTGGCCTGCTGCAGAGCGGCGGCCAGGATGTCGGCGGGGATGCCGTCGAGCTTGGTGTCGAGCTGCAGGGCGGTGATGAACTCGGAAGTACCGGCCACCTTGAAGTCCATGTCGCCGAAGGCATCCTCGGCACCCAGAATATCGGTGAGGGTCTTGAAGATGTGCTTGCCATCAACGTCGCCGGACACGAGGCCCATGGCGATGCCGGCAACCGGAGCCTTCAGCGGCACGCCGGCAGCCAAAAGGCTCAGCGTGGAGGCGCACACGGAACCCATCGAAGTGGAACCGTTGGAACCGATGGCCTCGGAGACCTGTCGGATGGCGTAGGGGAACTCTTCGCGGCTCGGCAGCACCGGCACGAGAGCCTTCTCGGCGAGGGCGCCGTGGCCGATTTCGCGGCGCTTCGGGGAACCGACGCGGCCGGTCTCACCAGTGGAGTACGGCGGCATCTCGTAGTTGTGCATGTAACGCTTGGACTGCGGACCGGACAGCGCGTCGATCTGCTGCTCCATCTTGAGCATGTTCAGCGTGGTGACGCCCAGAATCTGGGTCTCGCCACGCTGGAACAGGGCGGAACCGTGCACGCGAGGCACAATGTCCACCTCGGCGGACAGGGTGCGGATGTCGCGCAGGCCACGGCCGTCGATGCGGTAGTCCTCGGTCAGGATGCGGCGACGCACGATCTGGCGCTGCAGTTCCTTGAAGGCGTTGCCGAGTTCCTTGTCCTTCTCGGCATCGTCCATATCGGTGAACTCGTCCGCGAGCACCTCGCGCACGTGCTCCTTGATCTCATGGATGCGGTCCTGACGCGGCAGCTTCTCGGCGATGGAGAGCGCCTCGTCCAGATCCTGATGGGCGATCTCGTCGATGCGGGCGTACAGCTCGTCGGTGTACTCCGGGAAGAGCTGGAATTCCTTGGTCTCCTTGGCGGCGATCTTCTTGAGCTCGTCCTGAGCCTCGCAAATCACCTTGATGAACGGCTTGGCGGCCTCAAGACCACCGGCAACGACTTCCTCATCGGGCTTGGTCTGACCCTCGTCGTAGATGAGGTGCCAGGCGTTCTTGCCGGCACCGGCCTCGATCATGGCGATGGCAACATCACCGTTCTCGATCACGCGGCCAGCGACCACAATCTCGAACACGGCGCGCTCACGCTCGCTCCAACGCGGGAAGGCAACCCACTGGCCATCAATCAGCGCCAGACGCACACCGGAGACCGGGCCTTCGAACGGCAGACCGGAGATCATGGTGGAGGCGGAAGCGGCGTTCAGGGCGATGACATCGTAAGCGTCATCAGGGTTCACGGCGAGCACGGTCTCGACGACCTGCACTTCGTTGCGCAGGGTGTGCGGGAACAGCGGGCGCAGCGGGCGGTCGATGATGCGGCAGGCGAGGATGGCCTCGGAGCTCGGGCGGCCTTCACGGCGGAAGAACGAGCCCGGAATCTTGCCGGCAGCGTACATCTTCTCTTCAACATCGACGGTCAGCGGGAAGAAGTCGTAGTTCTCCTTCGGGCTGGAACCGGCGGTGGTGGTGGACAGAATCATGGAATCGTCGTCGAGGTAGGCGGCCACGGCGCCATCGGCCTGCTGGGCGAGGCGGCCGGTCTCGAAGCGCAGCGTGCGCTTGCCAAACGATCCATTGTCGATTACGGCCTCAACGGCCTTGATTTCGGGACCCTCCATGGGGTTCCTCCTTCTTTAATTTTCTAATTATTCCTACATACTGTGCTGCGGTTTGGCGACTCGCTTGAACCGCAACTGTCCTCTTCAGCGGACGTCACATACCTTGTTTCGACTGGCCCCATGGCCGTCGTTCCTCGTGTCAACCCCTTCATTCGGGTTCTCCTGTCGGCCTCACCTGCTGGCCTATCCTCTAACCCTCTTGCCGTTGTTGCCGTTGGCTGGCGATATGTAAAACGCCCGAGCACCATCCTAGGTACTCGGGCGGAAGTCTTCAATTATCGACGCAGACCCAGACGCTCGATGAGGGAACGGTAACGCTCGATGTCAACGCGCTTGAGGTAGTCAAGCAGGCGACGACGGTCACCGATCATCAGCTGCATACCACGACGGGAGTGGTGGTCGTGCTTGTGCTCCTTGAGGTGCTCGGTCAGGTCGGCGATACGCTTGGACAGCAGAGCCACCTGGACCTCCGGAGAGCCGGTGTCACCTTCATGGGTCGCGTACTTAGCGATGATTTCCTGCTTTTCTTCAGCCGTCAGTGCCACGGCATCCTCCTTATATTGCTGCGCGGTGCTACCGGCCCGATGCCGGCGCGCTCTCTATCCGCGGGCGAAATACGCCAAGGGTCAATTATACAGGAGCACCAGACACCACGAATCAGACCAACGTCAGCAGGCCGCCAAACATCACAACAAGCAAAGCAATCGTCTCAATCACAAAAAATAAGATAAACGACGCCCAACTGCGCGTCAGCACATTCAACGGCGACTCTTTTTTAATCGTCGCCAACAATCCCACCCACAGCACCGCGAAAACGGCAACGCCAATACCAACTGGAATAATGCCAAGATTCGCCGCATTCGCCAATGCCGACGACTCTCCGTACACCACATATGTCGCATACCAAAAATCAATTTTCAGAATGCACAGGCCGGCAATGAGTTGCTCCGCCGCCAAGCCAATCACAAAAACCGCGCCCCACAAGCGCCGATGGGCGTCAACAACCAGCAGACCAAGGCCGGAAACGGCAATCAGCGTCACCGTCCAGGCAACAAACGCGGCGCCGCGCGGCTCAAGCGCGCTCAAATTATCAAGCAGCCACTGCGTATCGTTCACCGCAATCGCACGCCCCCACCAATACGGCACCACAATGGCCGCAATCACCAGCAGCGCATAAGCCAGCCACAATGCAGGATGCGAGCGCTTACGCTCAATATCGGCCAGCGACAGCGTCGATTCGGGAATGGACGCCACCGGATGCTTGGAAACATCGTTATGTTTGGAAACATCGTTGGGCATGGGCGAAACACCATCGGACCGCGTATCGATTTCAGCCTGCACCTCACCGCTCGCCTGCTGGTCGACCGGCTGTTTCTCCACGCTGGAATTCACCGCCATCTACGTTTACCTCGCGTTCGTTGTTCGACGCCACACCTGTCTGCACAATGCGTCGTCTCATGCCGCGACGCCCATGCTAGGACGGTATTGTATCGTGAGTGCGCCATACGATAATGACATGGCGCCGGACATAACGCCGCAATACCTGATTTTCGCTAATCGCAACCATGCTTCGGCGGACGACATAAGCCATACATATGTTCATAAGGGCGAACCATATCCGAATTACTCACTCCGCTAACATCACCACATAACGGCAACATAGATACACAGCCATACTTGATATCAGGAGAACGCCGTCGATTCGAAATGAAAACTGCCAGCCGCCCACACACCAGCTCCTTTGTTTCCAAAATCGCACATTCTACGCCGATGTCATGCTCCACCATGTCTCACGCCGCGGTCTCAACATAACAGGATGGGTTGTACGAATCCACGTTGCCGAGCATTCGCACAACCCACCATTGCGACACATCACTGATTCCGCACATTCAATCGCTGCAACCAACAGGCTGCGGCGATATTTCAGCGCGAAGAGCGGCGTATCCGAATGACACTGATGCCAGCCAGCATCAGGGCAATTGCAGACAGCACCATCGGTGTTACGGACGAACCAGTTGATGACAGTTCAGATGAATTATCATCAGCAGTAGAAGACTGTTGCTGGCCGCCATCACCGGTCTGATCGCCGTTACCCGACTGGTTACCGTCACTGGTCTGATCACCATCACCGGTCTGATCACCACCACCAGGATTTCCGCCATCACCAGACTGACGGTCAACCGCCAATTGCGCGAGCTGCAAACTCAGTGCACGCTGCGGGGCATCCACCTCATTTTGCGTGGAAGGATCGGATGCCAACGCCTGCTTTGCCTTATCAAGTAGCGTGAGCATCTTATCCCACTCATCCATAGGATATTCCGCAGACTGCAGAGAGTCAGCCTGATCAATGGCCGAACGCAGCTTAGACGTATCCACAGCTTTGCCGTCAGAAGTCAACACGTCGCTTAAGTCATAGTAATCAAAATCGACATAACCACCCGTATTCTCCTTGGCGTAATTGAACAAGCCGATTCGATACCCCTTAAAGTGCGACAAGCTCCAATCGTAAGTCAGCGGCCCCTGCTCGTCGCCAAGCTTGGACCATTGCTTACCGTCCAGACTGTACCAATACTGAATCGTCAACTTACCACTCGCATTATCCAGTGTGTTGTCCGACTTGATCCACACATTGGTCGCATCATCTGGCAATGTCACTGTGCCGCCCGATACAAAGGCCTCTTCAGCGTCACGATCAATCGTATCGTCAACGATATTACCGTCCGCGTCCTTCACGCCATTGTCGTAGACACGCTTGACCACACCCAACGTTCGCTGTCCATTTTCTTGACGCACAGCGGCATAGGCAAAACTACGGGTATATGTAGCGAGGCCTGCGGTGTCTCCATCCTTCATATGACTGACATCCATGTGGGTTTCCACAGACATGGATCCGCCAAAGGTACGCTGCGACAAAACGTTACGGGCGGTTTCAAAATATGTCAGGTCGCCATAAGTGCCTTTCATATATTTGGCCGTGGCGGAAACCTTGTGCCCATTGGTCAAACGCAACCAGCCTTCACGATCAGTGAGAGACCAATATCGGTTATCTGGATTATGTCCCCATTCCCATACCAAATCAAGATTCGAACCATTGGGTTGGTATTCTTCGGCGACCGGATATTCCTTCTCATCAGCAAGACCGATCAGGGAAATATCGTCGATGACGTAATCCATGCACGTGCCTTCCGCACCCCACGCGGTTTCGACAATGAGTTTGGAACCTTCCACATTAGCGTCGGATGGGATGGAGAACTCACCTGTGATAGTAGTCGTCTCCCCACGTTTCACTGTTCCTGTGGCCACACGATTAATTGTGCCGTCTGCATATTGAATCGCCACATAAAACAGGTGGGAAGTCACAGCCGATGAATCGACGCCGTCCATCTCATGGTCGTATCGAATCGTTGCACTGGCACGATATGTCACGCCCTGCTGCAATTTTCCATCCATAGATTGACCCGGGCCAGCGCCATTGTATTCGCCACGATTCGTCACAGCAAGACTCGTGGTTCCAGAAAGAGAACCATCCGTAATCGCGGTAAGCGTACCATTCCACTGAGGGGTCCACGATTCAGTCCCGTTTTCGAAATCGCCATTGTCCACCAGCTCGATTCCAATCAGAGAATCGTCAACCTGAGGAGGCTCCTCCAGAGTCCACCAATCCTGATCCTGATAAGACTGATGAGGCGCGTCATTATCAAAATCGTCCGAATTGACCAGGGAACGCTGGCGAACCAGATTCTCCAAATCAGCAGGCAAATCAATCAGTTTGTCGTAGGTGTCCGACGCGCTTACCTGATTATTGTCCCCAAACACAGGCCATCCGTCATCACCCCACGTTGCAGGAATCAAACCGGGAACACGTCCGGTCGGATATGTGTCTCGGAAGAAGAATCCATGCCAAGACGTCGTGCCATCACCGTTGTCGACTTCAACAAGGCTACCTTGTGCGAAAGCACCTAGATAATACTTTTTGGCTTCGTATTTGGAGCCATCAAGCAAATCAGTGGTGCGCAGCAGCATCACCGTACGACCGTCTTTGCCCCAGTAAATCGTTGGAGTATAGAAATAATCACCGATTTTGAAAGTCTGAGATCCTTCAAATCCGGTAGGAGTCTCACCAAGATCATCAGTGAACTGTTCGGCAGAGATGATATTCTCATGGCTCTCCACCACCGTGGTTAAATCATCGGACAGCCTATATTGGTTGACGCCGGAGATAATCCAAGGACTCCCTTGCTCATCAAAATACAATGACGGATCATGGAATCCCCGATTAAGGGCAATCTTCGTCCAAGGACCATTCTCAATATCATCGGTGTAGTAGATATAAGCGCCATTAAGGTTGTTCGTATTGAATAACACGTAGAAGCGGCCATTGTGATAGCGCAGCGACGGAGCCCACTCGCCTTCGCCATACGAGCTAGCTCCATTGCGCAAGGATGAAGCATCGCTCATAGAAATGCGATCATACACGTACGTGACTATCCACCAATTGACCAGATCATAGGATTTCATAATTGGAGATCCGGGACTGAGCTCCATAGTGGTACTCACCATGTAATACACATCACGACCGTCTTTGTTATTCGGATCGTCCTTCGACACACGAATAACACTGATATCCGGAACATCCGTGTTCAATATGGGAATGGAATACGTGCCATCACCTCTATCAGTCGTGGTGTAACTGCCATCCGATGGCGTTGAAGATGGCGTTAAATCATCCGCAAAGACCGGCATTGGCGCCAAAATCAACCCACAAGTCGACAACACCGCGATAGCACTAGCCGAAATTTTTTGTCGTAAATAATTCATAAGTCTTTTAAACTTTCATGATAAGCACTCAACATCGAGTGCGTATTCCAATAGCATGCCCGCACAAATCAGCAATGAATGACGATAAGACATTCCCGCATATGGATAAGTGATGGACATTACCACTGCCAAAACTTACGCTTGAACAAGTACCAGTTCTAGGTTTCATGTGCGGTCATCCCGAGGCTGCCGCTACGGGATGACCGCATTACCAAGAGGTAACTAGCGCATCTCGCGACGCACTCGCGCTACGATCACACCAGTGAGAGCCAAGCAAGCGACAATCACAGCACCAGGCAAGACAGAGGAACCGGTTTGTGCCAAATCCACGCCATCAGTGGAATCATCAGCCAGCTTCAGACCGGCACGTGCACTATTCAATGCAGCAAGCGCATCTTGAACCTGCTGTTCAGTAGCGGATTCATCCTGCAATACCGCCTGAGCCTTCTGCAATGCGTCAGCAAACACCTTCCAGCTCTCTTCCGTGTAATCGGAAGCGTTCAGGCCGGAATTCTCATTCACTGCGCTCTGCAAATCAGACTTGTCCACCGGAGTCGAAGGAGTTTCATCCTGCGACTCCGTGAAAGTGTACGTAGTGATGTCGTACAGCTCATCCTGAGCATTCGCACCACCATCGGATTTGAAGGAGAACACCACATGATGCACCCCTGTCACACCCTCAAGGGTGGTCGTGTAATCGGCGTACTCGGATCCATCACCGGCAGGAATCGAAATAGAAGCCACAGGTTCGGAATCCGGATCATCAAGACGAATCTCAAGGATGCCTCCGGCTTTGCCAGCTGCAGTCACAGTCAGCGAAGAGGCGCCGTTATTCCCGAAATCGACATTCGCCAAAGACGTCCACTCACCATTATTAATATTGCTGAGCTTCTGACCTTCGGAATTGTCTGTAGTCATATCGACCACGCGCACACCAGAAGTCAGGTCATATGCGTTCTGAATGCCGGAATCCCATGCAATGGTGGAAGCTGGAATGCCTCCATCTTGATACGCGTCCAGATTCTTCACCGAAGAGAGACCCTCATATGTCATTGCAATATCGGCAATGGAACCATCCTCGTTAACCGTAATCGAATCGAGATGAGTATTTCGGTAGCCATGCGCCGCGTCAAGATTACCGCCGTTCATCAATTCCTTTGCCACCGTTTGCGCATGGTAGGTCATATACCACTGGTCGCCAAGTTGAACCATCGCGTGATGATTGTTGCCGCCAACACCGAAATACGTGCTCGGATTCTTCAGAATCTCACCCTGATAAGTGAACGGCCCCATCGGGTTGTCTGAAGTCATATACGCGATATTGCCGTAACCGACCGTGTTACCATCAATTACGTTGTCATGGCTGAAATTAGTGCAATACGAGTAGTAATAAGTACCACCTATCTTGGCAATCCCGGAGTCCTCAAACATGGCAGGTGCGTCTATGGCCTGAGCCTCACCTTCGGTATGCAGCATGTCATCGGACAGTTTAATAACGCGAGCCGTGTTCGGATGTTCTTCCTCGCCTGTCGGAACACCACCTCCGTAATACAGGTAGCCCTGCCCGTCATCATCCACGAACACCGCGGGATCAAACAGCCAGACCACACCAGCGGATTCAGGAGTACCGCCCTTAATCAACAGCTCACCGGTTTCGTCCTTCCACGGACCAACAGGAGAATCCGAGGTCAGCACACCGATACCGCTGCCGCCATTGGCGAAATACAGGAAGAACTTCTCTTTACCGTTGATGGTCTTATGAGCGACGGCAGGAGCCCAGGAATTGCTGGCCCAGGTGGCCACCCCCTGTTCTCCAGCCACACGAATGTAACCCTCATTACGCCAATTGACCATGTCATCACTGGACAGAACATTGATGGTCTTTACTTGAGCGAACGAATTGTCCTTGATCTGCCCAGTACTGTCATATTCATAGTCATAATTCAACGAGCCATCAGCATTCACAGAAGTGCCATCACCCGTAGTGTAGATATATACGCGTCCGTTGTATTCCATAGCCCACGGATCGGCGCCATACCAATAATCGATAATCGGGTTTGAATAGTCGCCGAAAGCCTTGGCTGCCGTTGCCGTACCCGTAGTCGGCGGCACGAATGAGGAACCAGAATCCGAACCGGTTACGGAAATGTCGTCGACAATGAAGTCGGCATTGCTCGTGCCATACTTGTTTTCAATCACCAGCGAGGGACTGGTGAAATCACCACTACCACCTAACGTTCCAGTACCTGAAATTTGTGTCCACTCACCCGCTTTCGCCGTTCCGGTCGCAATCTGGTCACATCCGGAACCATTACCCGAACAAACAGTGATATTGAATTCACCGTCTTCCGTGGCCTTGACCCACATACTTCCGGTATATGTCTGTCCTTTTTCCACCTTGCCATCAAGAGACTGGATTGCACCAGCATCAGAGGATGTACGATCAGTAACGCTCAAGGCGCCACTGCCACCATGCACATCATCCGCAGTGACGGCAATGGACGATGCGGAGCTATTCCACACCGTTCCAGACTTCCAACCATTAAGATCGTCTTCGAATCCGCCGTTGACGACCAATTCGACGGGTTCATCGGCCGACGCCGCAGTCACTCCGATAGTCGCTGGAAATACAGCCCCCATGCAACACAGCACGGATGCAGCCGCAGCAGCAACCACACGACCGGTTTTCCTTGTTTGCAATATGTGAATGTTATAAACCATTCAGTTCCCTTTCCTGAATGATGGAGGGCGACTCCCCCCCCCCATCATTTTTTCTTCGCCGCACAATCGAATCCCACGTTGGTTACGACCACATCGCGGCTCATTGCAAAGCCATGCCAGAGGAACGTCCCTCAAGGGCAGCCATGCAACAGCCATTGTATAAATGAGCGCATTTCACTCGCGATCGTCCTTGATAACAAATTGATAACGATATGCACAATGAAAATAAGTTCACATAAACGCAACGCAACACATCAAATATGACAGTTTCATATGCCAATTACACACTTTGCATAACATATTTCAACAAAGAATGGAGACGTACAAGCGAACTCATCTGATGCCACCACTCATCGCCTATAAAGCTGGCGTGTCGCGCCACAATAACATCACAGCCGATAAAACGACACCCCGAAGTTGAGACTCATTCAACAATGCGGCCAGCTTAGACACACAACCAACGCTTCGCTTCATAGCACCGAACATTGATTCCAGCACAGTCACGACCATCTTCTTTGAAGGCAATCGTGTTTACGCCCCGGGTTCTAAATAGAAGTGCAACACCTTGTCTAGGGTTGGAAGTGTTCGAAGTTTCTAACTTAAGAAGGTGTTGCACTCATGGGTCAACAGTATTCGCACCTGTCGTCCGAGGAGAGGATCCTGATCGAGAAGCTGCATTGCGAACAGCATCTGAGCGTCCGGAAGATCGCGGAGGAAATCGGTCGGGACAAGTCCACGGTGTCACGCGAGCTGAGGCGCGGCCTGTGGTTCGCGTCCAACGAGAACGGGTCGTACCGTCCCTACCGGCCGAAACGGCTGAAGACCGGGCCGTGGACCTCGGGTCCGTTCTATTCGGCGCTGGCCGCGCAGAGGAAGGCGGACCTGCGCCGGCGCGGATCCCGCAAGCCGCGTCGCATGGACTCGGACCGGCTTCGCGCCTGGGTGCTGGACTCGCTGCGCAGGGGGTGGAGCCCGGAACTGATGTTTTGCTTCAATGTTTGTTCGACAGGTTCGGCAGTGTTTTTCCGTAGTGTGGGCTGATGGTTTTCCCCGGTGTCGTCATCGTTTCCCGGTGATGTGATAGGCATCGGTGCCGCCGCCTGTATATTCCCGAGTTGCCAATCGGTTTTGATTCGGCCGGTTGCCGCCGGCCGGCGCTCGGGAAGGAAAGGAACATGGCGATACCGATGCCCATTGTGCAAGATATCAGGAGACTCGACCGGCAGGGAATGTCGCGCGCGCAGATAGCGCGGCGTCTTCACGTGGATCGCGGGACGGTCGCGAAGTACGCGGATATGGAGGATTGCTCGCCCAAGCCGAAGGCGGATCGCAGGTACGGGTCGAAGATCGACCCGTACGCGCATCTGGTGGACGAGTGGCTGGAGGCCGATCGTCTGCTGCCCAGGAAGCAGCGGCACACGATCAGGCGCGTGCACGACCGTCTGCTGGCGGAGACGGATTACGACGGCGAGTATTCGACCACGATGCGTTACGTGCACCGGTGGCGCGAGGCGAACCGCGGCGTGCCGGATCGCGAGGGGTACGTGCGGCTCGAGTGGGCGGCGGGCAGCATGCAGGTCGATTTCGGCGTGGCCCGGGCCCGGATCGCTGGCGAGATGGCGGACGTGCATTGCCTGGTGGTCTCGTTG
>ERZ791611.679-NODE-679-length-29869-cov-13.409908_pt1 | contig 29869 bp, 23 predicted proteins | sample MGYA00510275_ERZ791611 | MGnify/ENA primary metagenome ERZ791611 (study PRJEB30046, sample SAMN00791912) | human gut metagenome | study: EMG produced TPA metagenomics assembly of the A metagenome-wide association study of gut microbiota in type 2...
CCATTGGCGGCTCTGACGAAGTGGTCGAAGTCAAGGATTTAAACACCATTCCGTTCCCGTACGACGAAGCAGACATGGCCGATTTGGAACATAAGATTATGTATTATGAATCGTCCCGCGGTTGTCCCTTCTCTTGTAGCTATTGCTTGTCCGGCAATCGGAACACGGTGCGCTTCTTTGACACGGAACGAACCCTTAGCGAGCTGAAATGGTTTGTCGACCACGGCGTTAAGCAGGTTAAATTTGTAGACCGCACCTTCAACTGTGCGCCTCACCATCATATGCCGCTCATTCAGTGGATTCACGATAACGGCGGCCACACGAATTTCCACATGGAAATGGAAGCAGTGCTCTTACGAGACCAGGAAGTAGAGCTCCTCAGCACAGCACCGAAGGGGCGCATGCAAATCGAAGTAGGCGTTCAGAGCACCCACGAACCGACGCTAAAAGCCATCCATCGTCATAATGATTGGGACCATATTCAAAAGGTCATTAAGCCCATTATCGCAGCAGGCCGTACCCACGTGCACATGGACCTTATCGTAGGACTTCCCCATGAAGACTACGAAACCTTCAGTAAATCCTTCAACGATTTATTTACCTTGCAGCCTCATGCGCTCCAAATTGGTTTTCTGAAATTACTGCGCGGCTCCGGACTTACCATTGACAGTGAAGAGTATGATTACATCGCCGATCCGAAGGCACCGTACGAAGTGCTGCAAAGCCATGTGCTACCGTACGAAAAGGTGCGTTTCCTCAAGCACTTTGAAGATGTGTTTGAACGTTTCTATAACAGCGAACGACTGCGTACCGTCTTCGGCTATGTAGGCAAGAAGCTGATGAATGAAACGCCTGGTGCGTTCGCTTACTTTGAAGCGATGACGCAGGCTTGGCTTGCCGAAGGTTTACACAAACGCCAATTAGGCGACCGGGAACAGCTTGGGTTCTTGTATCGGTTCTTCCAGAGTCAAGGAGATGCATTGGCTATGGAACTGTTGGCGTATGATTGCTTAGTCGGCTACGGCGGCAAGGTGCGTGGCGACGAATTAGGCTTGCCGCAACCGACAAAGGCGGAGTTCAGAGCAGCCGAAGCGTTCTGGCGTAACGAAGAAGTGGTACAGCAGTACATACCGACGTATCATTTCAAAGAATGGCGTACTTTACGTAAGGAATATGCCCAATGCGATTTGACCGTTGAAGCGGCCCGCTATATTGGCGCCGAAGGCATCCCTGCAGTTACCAGCAAGGGAAAATTGCCTATTATAATCGATGTGAAGGGGCGCCGCAAGCCCTTTGTACGACCGGAGGTGATAGACGGTGAGTGACACAACAAAACCAAAGCGATACCGGACTATTGCTAACTTTTATAAGGAACGATACGGCGAAAAGGTGTACAAGTTACCGGTAGCCTTGCCGTTGACCTGTCCAAATCGTGACGGCTCTGCCGGCGTTGGGGGCTGCGTATTCTGCGGTGAAATTGGCGCCGGCTACGAAAATCTGCCAGCGTCCATGACGGTGCAGGAACAGCTTCGGAAGAACATTGAACACATTGCGCCGAAGTATAAGGCGTACAAATACATTCCCTATTACCAGAACTTCAGTAATACTTATTTGGAACCGGACCGCTTCCGGGACTACATGGAAGCGGGCTGCATCGATACGACGGTAGGCTTGGCCATCGCCACGCGGCCGGACTGCATTAACGACACGTATCTGGAAATTTTGGCGGACATTAAAGAAAAATACAGCGTCGATATTTACCTCGAATACGGCTTGCAGTCGGTTAACTACCATACACTGGAAAAGATTAACCGCGGCCATGGGCTGGCGGAATTTATTGATGCGGTGCTGCGCACGAAGCGTTACGGCTTTGACGTGTGTGCCCATATGATATTGAACTTGCCGTGGGACACGGAAGACGATGCCTTTGAAGGGGCCCGCATTTTGTCGTCGCTCGGCATTGAACAAGTGAAGCTCCACGCCTTGTACATTGTGAAGAACACGAAAATGGCCCAGTGGTACGAGGCTGGCGATATATCGTTAATCGATGCGGATGCGTACATTGACCGCGTTATTGGCTTTGTGCGGCGATTGCATCCGGACACGGTGCTACAGCGCCTCGTAGGGCGCGCGCCGGAGACGAATACGCTCTTCACCAACTGGTCTATGGGCTGGTGGCGCATTCAAGAGGAAATTGACCGTCGCATGGAAGAAGGCGACTACCATCAAGGCGATTTGTGCGATTATTTGAACGGACGGGCGGTACGGAAATTCACAGGTTGTACCGCTAACAGAGGAGGCAGGTTATGAGCGAACGGATATATACGTTTCCTCGTTATGAATTGGCAGCTACCGTGTTGGGGCTCCAGGATAAGCATTTGAAATTATTAGCCGCAGAGCTACCGTGTCATGTAGTGAGCCGCGGCGACACCTTGCATGTAACCGGCGATGAAGCCACCGTAGACGCTTTAGTACGCGTCGTCGAAGAATTGGTGTTCTTGGCCCAGGCCGGCGGAGTTATCAACGAACAGCAGGTAAACCTGGCCATTTCCATGGTGAAATCAGGCAAAGCGGACCAGCTGCATGCTTTATTTGCGGATACGCTGAACATTACCGTTAAAGGTCGCACCATTACACCGAAAACGGAAGGCCAAAAGGTATATGTAGACGCCATTCGCCGCAATACCATTACCTTTGGTATTGGCCCGGCCGGTACCGGTAAAACCTTCTTAGCCGTTACCTTAGCTGCCTTCTACTTGAAGAACCACGACGTAGAAAAGATCATCTTAACCCGTCCGGCCGTAGAAGCGGGCGAAAAGCTAGGGTACTTACCGGGTGACTTGCAGGAAAAGGTGGATCCGTATCTGCGTCCGTTATACGATGCGTTACATGATATGTTCGGCATCGAACAGGTACAGCGCTTCATGATGCGCGGCGTCATCGAAGTAGCGCCGTTAGCGTACATGCGTGGTCGTACCTTGGAAAATGCCTTCGTCATCCTTGACGAAGCGCAGAACACCACGCCGGAACAGATGAAAATGTTCTTAACCCGCTTGGGCAATCATTCGAAAATGGTGGTTAATGGCGATAAGACGCAGATTGACTTGCCGGGCCGCATGACATCAGGCCTTACGGAAGCAGAACATGTTTTAAAAGGCATTTCCGGCATTCGCATGGTATACTTCAACGAAAATGACGTTGTTCGTCACGACTTGGTCGGCAAGATCGTTAAGGCTTACGAAGTATACCAGGAAAAGAAAAGCGAAAAAGAAGAAAAGGATAGTAATCCGACGAAATAGTGTCGGAGTATAATAGAGTTCTTATAGGAAAGGAACGAACAGATAATGGAAGTTAGCATTAGCTACAGCGACGGCATGACGCCGTCCGAAGCGAATGAAGCGGTCATTCGCAAGGTTTGCGATGAAGTGGCTGTTACCTATGGCTTGACGCCGGAAGAAGAGCTGAGCGTAGTGCTCTGCGATAACGCCCACATTCATAAGCTCAATAAAGAGTATCGCAGCATTGATCGGCCTACGGACGTATTGTCCTTTGCCCTCAATGAAGGGGACGACGAATTCGGCGAAGAAGAATCCCATCTGCTGGGAGATCTGATTATTTCACTGGAACGAACGGCCGAACAGGCCGAAGAATACGGACATCCCTTTGAACGGGAGCTGGCGTATTTAACGGTGCACGGCTGCCTTCACATTCTCGGCTATGACCACATGACTGACGAAGACAAGAAGGAAATGCGCACCGAAGAAGAATTTATCTTAGGCAAATTAGGTTATGTACGGGAGGATGCACCTTATAATGAATAAAACGGACAATTTTAAATCCGGGTTTGTAGCGGTCGTAGGGCGACCGAACGTGGGAAAATCCACGCTGATTAATGCGCTCATTGGCGATAAAATCGTTATCGTGTCCGACAAGGCACAGACGACACGAAACCGCATCGTGTGCGTGTATATGGATGAGCGCAAGCAAATCGTGTTCATGGATACGCCGGGGATTCATAAGCCGAAGCACAAGCTAGGCGAATTCATGGTTGATGCGGCCATCGAATCGTTGAAGGAAGTAGAAGCGGTGCTCTTCGTAGTGGCAGGCAACGAAAAATGCGGCCCTGGGGACAAGTTCATCATTGAACAGCTGAAGCGCGTTACAGTGCCGGTGTTCCTCATCGTCAATAAAATCGACACGTTGACGCGCGATGAATTGGCCGAAGTCGTACTTGGCTACAGCAAGCTTTACGATTTTGCCGGCATTATTCCTATTTCCGCCAAGGAAAAGGACAACCTGGACGAAGTGCTTAACGTGTTGGAAGAAACGCTGCCGGAAGGGCCGCAGTATTTCCCGGACGATATGATTACGGACCAGCCGGAACGACTCATCATCGCCGATATTGTACGCGAAAAGATTTTGCTCAATACCCGTGACGAAGTACCGCACGCTATTGCCGTCGAAGTGGATGAAATGAAACAACGCCACGACGGTACGACGTACATCCGCGCCACGGTCTATTGCGAACGGGAGTCGCAAAAAGGTATAATTATTGGTAAAAAAGGTGCCATGCTGCGTCAGCTGGGCCAAGAGGCCAGAGCCGACGTTGAACGCTTATTGGCAACCAAGGTATTCCTCGATTTGTGGGTCAAAGTCAAGAAAGACTGGCGCAACAAATCGGGCATGCTGTCTGAATTAGGTTATAAACGAAAGGACTGATTGGTATCGATACCCCCCTGGCGGACGGTTTATGGCTTGTTAGCATAGCCGTGCTGTGCATTGTGATGATTAACATTTTCGTGTTGGCGAAGTTTTCTTATGCTCGCTTAAGTGCCGAGCATTTAGAAGAGCTGACGGAGCTCAGCGATGACGCGCGTAAATTCCTGCGTCGTCTCTATGAGGAACCGGAGCGCTTCATCAACACCGCTCAATTTTTGATTTTATTCTTTATCGTGCTCTTAGCGGCAGCGGCGACGGCTCTTTTGACGCCGTACATTTCCTATTGGCAAGCAGAGCTTGACATTCAAGGTGAATGGATTCGCGTAGTCTTAGCGCTGCTCTTAACGGCGGGCGTGGCCATGCTGGTACTCACCATTGGCGAAAACATTCCAAAGGCGCTGGGCCTGTCCTACCCGAAGGAATACATTCGTTGGTCCGCTAACGTGGTTATCCTCGTAGGTACGGTGGTAACGCCGTTTGTTTGGATTTCCCGTAAGATTAGTGCGCTTCTTCTGAAATTAGTGGGTGCCCCGTACCGCAACGAAATGGACTTGGTGCACACCGAAGAAGAAATCCGCATGATGGTTAGCCGCTCTCATTCCCAAGGTCAGATTGACCACGTGGAAGGCGAGCTTATCGACAACGTATTCGACTTCGTAGAACGTATGGCGAAGGAAGTTATGATTCCCCGCCAAGATGTAGACTGCATTTACGTAGAAGACAGCTTCGAAGAAACCATGAAGAGCATCGCCGAAACGAGCCACACGCGCTATCCGCTGTGCATGGAAGATAAGGACCACATCATCGGCCTCGTTCACATTAAGGACTTAATGGAACAGAAGGAACGGGCGCGCAAGGACTTGCGCCTCATTCGCCGCGACATCTTAACGGTGCCGGAAGTGATGAAGCTATCCGTTCTCTTGCAGTACATGCGTACGCGCCGTATTTACCAGGCGGTTGTGGTCGATGAATATGGTGGCATGGTAGGCCTGGTGTGCTTAGAAGATATTATCGAAGAGTTGGTTGGCGATATTAAGGATGAGCATGAAAATGACATTCCGGATATTGTGCGCCACGATGACGGCACCTTTGATTTTGACGGCAAGGTGCTGGTCGATGATGCGGAAGATGTTATGGGTGTCGACCTGGAGGATCCGGAAGAGGATACCATCGGTGGTTATATATTCGGTTTGCTGGAACGTACGCCGCAGGTAGGCGACACGGTAACTGCTGCCGGTTATACTTTTATGGTTACGCAAATGCAGGGCTACCGCATTGCGCGCTTGAAGGCCGTACCGGTAGTGAAGAAACCGGAAGAAGCTGAAGCTGACGGAGGCGACCAATGAAAGAACGGGACGGCATAAACTGTGATGCCGTCGTGTTATGGCGGCGCAAGCATAAAACCTATTCAACGATTTTATTTTTGACGAAGCAAAAAGGCATCCTCGCCTGTGCGGTGTCGCAGCGCGAATGGCAACGCCTTAAGAACACCGGTTATATGCAGCCTTTCGGGGTGGCGGTTATTACGCTCATCCCGGACGGCGATTATTTCAGATTGCGACAAATCGATGGCGTGCAGCTGGTGCGGTCCGTGGAAAGCGACCTGGACAGCATTTGCTATGCTGCCGTTGCCGGTGAAATGATTGCCAAGCTATTCCCGCGCGGTGAAATAGACTTAAAGCTGTACGACCGGGTGCTGCGCTTCGCCACGTTGATCCGTACGAAGCCGGTGCCGCTGGCTACCATCTTATTGGGCTGGCAATTAATGGCCTTGGCCGGCTATGTGCCGACCGGCGCCGCTTTTACGCGAGATAATGACCGGAATCGCTTCCTGCGCGAGCTGCAGGGCGCTACCGGCTTTAGCTTAACGCCGACGGCGACGCGCGCCTTAGGCGAAATATTGCGTTACGATTGGTCCCCGGACTTACCGGTAACGCTGCCAAAATCGATTTGGCAAGAGCTCGAAAAAACGCTGTTTGCGTTTTGCACCGTACAGTGCGGTGAAGAGCTGGAATCCTTTCGTTTTTTACGCACCATGGGGGCAAAAGCGTTTTGACGGTTGACAATACACGCTTGAATTGATATGGTAACAGAAGTTACAATCCCCGATGCGAAGGGTATATTAGGAGGAATGGACATGACATTTCAGGAGATTATATTAAATCTGCAAAAATTCTGGGCCGAGCAGGGCTGTATCCTGCAGCAACCCTATGATATCGAAAAAGGGGCAGGTACGATGAACCCGGCCACTTTCTTGCATGCCATCGGACCGGAACCGTGGGCTGTTTGCTACGTTGAACCGTCGCGCCGGCCTGCAGACGGTCGTTACGGCGATAACCCGAACCGTTTATTTCAGCATCATCAGTTTCAGGTTATCGTAAAACCCTCGCCGGATAACATTCAGGAATTATATTTAAAGAGCTTGGAAACCTTGGGGATTCACGCCAACGAACACGACATTCGCTTCGTAGAAGATAACTGGGAATCGCCGACCTTGGGCGCTTGGGGCCTCGGTTGGGAAGTTTGGTTGGACGGCATGGAAGTAACGCAGTTCACCTACTTCCAGCAGGTTGGTAGTATCGACGTTAAACCGGTTTCCGTTGAAATCACGTACGGCTTGGAACGCTTGGCGATGTACATCCAGGGCGTTGAAAACGTATACGAATTGAAATGGAACGATGAAATCACTTACGGTGACATCTGGCATTTAAACGAATTCGAACAGTCCACATATAACTTCGAATTGGCTGATACGGACATGCTCTTTACCTTATTCGACATGTACGAAAAGGAAGCAAAACGTGTTTGCGCTGAAGGCTATGTATTGCCGGCTTACGACTATGTGTTGAAATGCTCGCACACCTTTAATCTCTTGGATTCCCGCGGTGCTATCAGCATTAGCGAACGTACGGCCTTCATCGGTCGCGTACGTAATTTGGCGCGTCTTTGTGCCCAGAGCTATTTGGCCAAACGCGAAGAATTAGGATTCCCGTTGTTGAAAGGAGCACACTAATATGGCAAAGGACGTTTTATTTGAAATCGGTGCGGAGGAAATCCCTGCCGGATATATGCCTTCCTTGTTGGAACAATTCAAGACTATGGCAGAAGCCAAATTAGCGGAACATCGCTTGTCCTTCGGCTCCATTCGCACCTTGGGTACGCCGCGCCGCTTGGCTTTGTTAATCAATGGCGTTGCTGACGCTTCGGAAGATTTGTCCGAACGTCATAAGGGCCCATCTGTCCAGATCGCTTACGATAAAGACGGCAACCCGACGAAAGCTGCTATGGGCTTTGCTCGTGGTAAAGGTGTTGACGTTAACGACTTAGTCGTAGAAGACGGCTACATCTATGCTGAAACGACTACCGCTGGCGTGCCAGCTATGAAGATTTTTGAAGAAGTATTGCCGCAGTTGTTGACGGGCTTAAGCTTCCCGAAATCCATGCACTGGGCTGACCGCGATGAAAAATTCGTACGCCCGGTACGTTGGCTCTTAGCGTTATTGGACACTGCCGTAGTACCGATGGAATTTGCTGGCGTACGCGCTTCTAATTTCAGCCGCGGCCATCGCTTCTTAGGCGAACGCGGTGTGTTAGTACAGCATCCGGCTGACTACATTAAAGCCATGGAAGATAACTTCGTTATCGTTGACCAGGATAAACGCCGTGCCATGATTTCCGAACAGTTGGAAGCCTTGGCTAAGGAACATAATGCCACTATCGTTCATGACGACGATTTGTTGGAAGAAATCAACTTCCTCGTTGAATACCCGACTGCTCTTTGTGGTGGCTTCGCCGACAGCTACTTGGAATTGCCGGACGCAGCGGTTATTACGCCGATGAAGGACCATCAGCGCTACTTCCCGTTAGTGGACAGCGAAGGCAAATTATTGCCGTTGTTCTTGACAGTACGCAACGGCGACAGCCATTGCCTCGACGTGGTACAGGCCGGTAACGAACGCGTATTGCGCGCTCGTCTTGATGACGCTAAATTCTTCTTCAACGAAGACCGCAAAAAAGCCTTGGCAGAACGCTCCGAAGGCCTTAAGAAAATCGTGTTCCAGGAAGGTCTTGGCAACTTGGCAGACAAGACGGAACGCCTCTTAGTCTTAGGCGAAGAATTCGCTGAAGAATGCGGCTTGACGGAAGCAGAAATGGTAGAATTAGAACGCGCTACCGTATTGGCTAAGACGGACTTGACCACTGGTATGGTAACAGAATTCACCGAACTTCAGGGCGTTATGGGTAAGGAATATGCCTTGCTTGACGGCGAATCTCCGGAAGTAGCGGAAGCTATTTTCGAACAGTACTTGCCGCGCTTCGCCGGCGATGTATTGCCGCAGACTCCGGCTGGTCGCGTATTGAGTATTATCGACAAAGCCGATAATATCGTGGCAACCTTCAGCCGTGGCTTGATTCCGACCGGTTCTCAGGACCCGTACGCATTGCGTCGTCAGACTATCGGTATCTTGAACATCTTAGCTGAAAGCGGCTGGGATGTAGAGCTTCGTCCGTTGTTCCAGCGCAACCTCGAATTGTTAGGTGTGCCGGCTGAAAAACACGACGAAATCCTTGAACAGTTAGATCGTTTCTTCGTGCTCCGCTTGAAGAACATTTATTTAGATAAAGACTTTGCGCACAGCACCATCGACTTGGTATTGTCCGGCAAAGACGTTACGGTTGCTAAAACCGAAGGCTTGCTCAAAGCCTTGGAAGCTAACCGCATCGACGAACAGACCGAATTGGTACAGGCTTACCAGCGTATGTACAACTTGGTAAAAGACGTGGAATACACTGGCGTTAAGGAAGAGCTCTTCAAGGAAGCCGCTGAAACCGCCTTGTATGAAGCAGCTGTTAAAGCGAAAGCTACGTCTGATGAAGCCTTGGAAGCAGCTGACTTCGCAACGGTTGTTAATGTACCGACTACCTTGGTAGGCGCTATTAACAAGTTCTTCGAAGATGTAATGGTTATGGACAAAGACGAAGCCGTTAAAGCTAACCGCTTGCAGCTCGTTCGCTTGGCTTACGAAGTAATGGCTGTAATCGGTGATATCTCTGCGTTAAAATAATTTTTTGCCTGTCAAGAATTTTTACTTGTCAAACCCCTGCTATTTGTGATAGAATAGCAATGTTAATTTGAGACAGTCCGCTGCCCATGAAGTGAGGGTAAGAAAGTCTACAATAAGGAGGAAAAAACAGTGAACATTATCAGCGTACTTGAACAAGAACAGCTTCGTGCAGACATCCCTGCATTCCGTGCCGGCGACACCGTGCGTGTACACGTAAAGGTTGTCGAAGGTAGCCGTGAACGTATCCAGGTTTTCGAAGGCTTAGTTATCAACCGTCAGGGTGGTAGCGTTCGTGAAACCTTCACCGTTCGTCGTATTGCTTCTGGTGTTGGCGTGGAACGTACTTTCCCGTTGCACAGCCCTCGCTTGGCTAAAATCGAAGTAATTCGCCGTGGTGTTGTACGTCGTGCTAAATTGTACTACTTACGTAACCTCACTGGTAAAGCTGCGCGTATTCGCGAAAAACGCTAATCAGGCTAAAATGAAGGGCTGCTTCGGCAGCCTTTTATTTTTGCAAAAATTTACACGTATCGTGAACTTTTTCTATGAAATTTTATAGGCATTTTAAGCCTTTTTAATCATTTATAAAGCGAGTATAGCTAACAGGACAAGGTAAATGTCGTTATGCTGTGCCTTTATCGGTTGTTATGCATGCATAGCGGCGAGGCACAACCTAACGATGGTAAGTCAGAAAGGAGCGAACATGGCAAATCAAGACGAACGATTATACCCGGTCGTGCATTGGTTCCCTGGTCACATGGCCAAGGCAACGCGCATGATCAAGGAATACGTGAAGAAAGTAGACGTAGTCATTGAATTATTGGATGCCCGTATCCCTTATAGTAGTGCGAACCCGGTGATTACAGAAGTAGTAGGCCAGAAGCCGCACATTATCGTGCTCAATAAAGCCGATTTAGCCGATGCGAAGGCTACGGTGGCTTGGACGGAGTATTTTAAGAGCCAAGGTAAAACGGTATTGGCTATCGATTCGAAGACCGGTAAGGGCAAAAAACAGCTCGTTAAGGCAGTAGAAACCTTAGCGGCACCGGTATTGGAAAAATGGCTCAAGAAGGGCGTACGCAATCGAACCATGCGTACCATTATTTTGGGGATTCCGAACGTAGGTAAGTCGACGCTCATTAACTCCTTAGCCGGTCAGGCGGCCGCGAAAACGGCGGATAAACCGGGCCATACGCGCGGTCAGCAGTGGGTTAAGATTGGTAAGAACTTAGAATTGTTGGATACGCCGGGCGTATTGTGGCCGAAGCTGGAAGACCAGCGTGCCGCCGCTCGTCTGGCGTGGACCGGTGCTATTTCTGACGACGTGTACGACGCCGAAACAGTGCTCAAGCAGTTGCTGTTATTCTTGCACGACCGTTGCCCTGATGTGTTAGCTGCACGCTATAAGCTAACGGATGAAGAAATGGCTGCACCGAGCGAATTATTGGCCGCTATTGGCCGTCGTCGCGGCTGCTTGGTCAAAGGTGGCGAAGTCGACTTAGATAAGGCGCGCCGCGTTATTTTAACGGATTTCCGTTCGTCCAAATTTGGGCCTATGACTATGGACTCCATTGAGGACATGAACAATTCAGGAGAAGCAGTAACCGATCATGACTAAAGATGAATTTTCCGCTTTGTCGGTCAAAGAAATTAAAGCATTGTTAGAAGAGCCTTTCGTCTTTGATGTGCTCTTGTGGGCCGAAGAAGACCATCGCTCCAGCGTGCGCAAGCTGGCTGATGCGTACGTTATGCGCCAGAAGCGCAAGCTCAAGGAACGGCAACGCGTGGAAGCCATGTTTGCCTATGAAGAGTCATTTTACCAGGAAGGCAAGTATCACGTAGCCGGGGTGGATGAAGTAGGCCGTGGACCTATTGCGGGACCGGTAACGGTAGCCGCCGTTATCTTGCCGCCGCAGCTCATTATCGAAGGTCTTAACGACTCCAAGAAGCTGTCGCCGGCGAAGCGCGATGCTTTATATGATGAAATCATGGCCAAAGCCGTGGCTGTGAAGGTTGTGTCCTATGGCCCTGAGGTCATTGACCGCATCAACATTTACGAAGCAACGCGGAAGGCCATGTACGAAGCCATTAACACGCTGCCTGTGAAGGCGGAAGCGGTATTGGTTGATGCGATGCCGTTACCGGATCTGGAAGTGCCGGTTGAATCCTTGGTAAAAGGGGATAGCAAAAGCGCGTCCATCGCTGCAGCATCTATCGTAGCGAAGGTTACCCGTGACCGCTATATGGAATCCTTAGATGCGGAATACCCGGGCTATGGCTTTGGTATCCATAAAGGCTATTACACGGATCTTCACCGTGAAGCTATTGAAGACATGGGCATTACGCCGCTCCATCGCCATAGCTTTGAACCGGTGAAGAGTATCGTTGGCTTTGAAGGGTATGTGGGGGACGAAAAAGCCTAATCGAACGGCGCAGTAGCTTGAATAGTAACACTGCGGTAGCTTGAACAGTAACACTGCAGTAGCTTGAATAGCAATGTTGCATAAAAATACAATATATACATAAGCGTATACAGTGCACTTTGTCAAGATATAACGCTCATGATTGCTGGCAACAAAAGTTGACCGGCGGTCATGAGCGTTTTACTTTTGTCTTGAAACTTGCTATGCTTTTCATAGATTGAAGGAGGCATAGTGATGGAACAGTTTGAGAACCACAGTAAGACCTATCGTGAGGCAATCAGCGAATTAGCCAGTGAAAAAGTGAGTGAGAAGCACAGCGTGAAGACGCTATCGACCTTAGAGCTAGGCTGTTATGGTGAAGCCGTAGCTTCTGAATATTTATGCCGGAATGGCTACCAGATAGTCGCGCGAAACGTGAAGAATAAACGCGGCGAAATCGATATTCTCGCCGCAAAGCTACCTGGAGACAACGAAGCGATTTCCGTAAAAGAAGCGATGGCCATGCCTGTAGGCCAGGAGCCAATCCTAACAGCCGTGGAAGTGAAGACACGGCGCTCCTTGACCTATGGCTTTGCCCGCGAAGCGGTGAATCATTTGAAGCAAATGCACATTCGTCAAACCTTGCTGTGGTATTTAGCGTCCCATCCGCAGTGGTCCGGTTACCGCATTCGTTTTGACGTTATCGAAGTGTACATTGCGCCAAACGGCGAAGCCACCGTTAAACATTGGCCCGGTTGTTTTGAATAAAGGGGAGGAACTTTCATGTATGCTAGAACCTATGGGATGGTCATAGCCGGTTTGGACGGTATCTTAGTTTCCGTAGAAGTAGATATTAGCGCCGGCTTGCCGTGCTTTGAAATTGTGGGCTTGCCGACCGCATCGGTGCGGGAGGCGAAGGAACGAGTGCGCGCCGCTATTCGTAACGCCGGCTTTGAATTTCCCATGCGCCGCATCGTCATCAACCTAGCGCCGGCCGATATTCGCAAGGATGGTTCTTCCTTAGATTTGGCGATCGCTATGGGGATTTTGTTAGCATCGGCACAGCTGAAGCTGCGCAAAAAGCCGCGTGAGTACTTGGCCGCACAGACCGTGTTTATTGGCGAATTATCCTTGGAAGGTACCTTGCGACCTATAACGGGCGCCTTAGCTATGGCTATGTCCGTTACGGATAGCGGCAAGGAACAAATCTGCACAGCTACCGCCTGCGGTACTGAAATGAAAGCCGCGTTTAGTGGCTCGGTGGTTATTGCCGATACGTTAAAACAGCTCTGCGATATGCTGATCGGCAAAGAGCTGTGGCTCGAAGCGGCGGAACCGGTAGCCGATGAAGACTGCCTTTTAAATGGGGTGTCGGACTTTAGCACCGTGCAAGGTCAGGGCATGGCGAAGAAGGCTTTAGAAATTGCGGCAGCCGGCTGTCACCACGTCTTATTTACCGGTTCGCCCGGCGCCGGGAAAACGCTGTTGGCGAAATGTTTTCCGTCTATTTTGCCGCCCTTAACAAAGGAAGAACAGCTGACGGTAAGTAAGATTTACAGCGTAGCCGGTTTATTGCCCGGTCATGGACTCATAACTCAGCGACCGTTCCGCAGTCCGCACCATACCGTGACCTGTGCCGGCATGACCGGTGGCGGTGTCATCCCCGGACCCGGTGAACTCACATTGAGCCATGGTGGCGTTTTATTTTTAGACGAAGCACCGGAATTTAATAGTCGTGTGCTGGAAATCTTACGCCAGCCCTTGGAATCCGGTGAGATTCACGTGGTGCGTGCTCGCGGTAGCGTCACCTTCCCGTGTCGCTTTGTGCTTCTTATGGCCATGAATCCCTGTCCGTGTGGTTGGGCCGAAGGCGGCGATGGTCATGTGTGCCAGTGTACGCCTTTTCAGATTGAAGCCTATCGCAAGCGCTTATCAGGGCCGTTATTGGACCGCTTAGACATGGTGGTCCACGTGAAGCGTCCAAAGTACGAAGAGATTACAGCGGACTACAAAGGGGAATCGTCGGCGACCATCCGCGCCCGCGTTATCGAAGCACGGGAGCGTCAGCTGTTCCGTATGAAGGCCATGCATTACGACGGACTTACCGTGAATAGCGAGCTCAGCCATCAGCAATTATTAGCGGTTTGCCAATTGGATGACGCGAGCAATCAGTTGCTGGCGCAAGCCTTTCATAATCTAGGCATCAGTGTGCGCAGCTATGACCGTATCTTGCGCGTAGCGCGCACTATTGCCGATTTGGCCGGCGAGGACAGAGTAAGCATCAATCACCTAGCAGAATCGCTAAGTTATAGAGGAAAGTATATACCATGACTAATCTTGACAGTAAAACAAAGCAAAATTCAAATACAGTACCAACTAATGGCTATACCTTAGCTGACCGAATGGCGTTGGCTGCTTTTGGCAGTGCCGGCGATGGTGTAGGTGCCACGACGGTGCATAAGCTTCTTGACGCCTATGGCACGCCGTCTAAGGCGTGGCAGGCACTGAGTAACATGCGCGACGTAAAAGCCACCGTAGAGCCTACAGAACGCATTGCCGAAGCTCTTCGCTATGCCTATGAAATGACAAGCCCGGAGTCTCTTTGGAAGACATTAGAAAAGGAACAAATCGGCATTATTGGCTTCGAGGATCCGGAATATCCGGCGCGACTCCGTGAAATCTACAATCCGCCCATGTGGTTATTCTACAAGGGCAATAAGGATATTCTGTCCTATGATCGGTCTGTAGCCATGGTAGGGGCGCGCCGTTGCTCGCCGTATGGTCGCAATGTGGCCAATATGTTTAGTAATCATTTTTCCATGCACGGTATTGTGGTTATTAGCGGCGGTGCCTTAGGTGTGGATACGTACTCTCATCAAGGTGCCTTAAAAGGAATGACGCCGACCATAGCGGTTATGGGCTGCGGCCTCGACATGTACTATCCGCGGTCTAATCGGAAAATGTTTGAAGAGATTATTGCTAAAGGTGGAACGCTTCTTAGTGAATATGGACCGGGCATGGCGCCGCAAACTTATCACTTTCCTATGCGCAATCGCATCTTAAGCGGCATGGCTGCCGCGGTTATCGTGGTAGAAGCCAAATCCAGCAGTGGCTCCCTTATTACGGCGGACGCCGCCATCAATGAAGGCCGTGACGTCTTTGCCGTGCCCGGCAGCGTTCTAGGTGATGACTTTGCCGGCAATCATTGGTTGATTTCACAGGGAGCCATATTGCTGGACCGGCCGGAGCTGGTAGCGGAAACCTATGGTTGGACGAAAGTTGATTTACGCAAGTTTAAAAAAGATAGTAGCCATAAAGCGGCGGGTATGTTAAGCTTTACAGAGGAAGAAGAGGCGGTATTGGACAATTTGTCCAATGAAACAGTGACGTCCTTTGACGAACTGGCCGCTAAAGTGAACCTTCCTAGCAGTGCCTTACATACGGCGCTGTTGACTTTAGAAATAAAGCAATGTATCAGCCGTGACAGCGAGGCTGGCTACATACTGTTGGAACTTGGGAGGAATCAGGTTGTCCATTAAACGCACGCTCGTTATTACTGATAAACCGGCGACGCCGACGACAGAGAAGAAGGAAACATCTCGCATTGAAGGGATTGTCGTTAGCAGCACAAAGGATACAGCCGGCAAGAAGGTTAAAAACGTAGTCCGGTCAGGTCCACCAAATGTAGGTCCTAAGAACCCGCGTAAATTCAAAAAGGGCGGGAAGACCTTGGTTATCGTGGAATCACCGGCTAAATCGCATACAATTGAAAAATTCCTCGGCGAAAATTACGTGGTCCGTGCCAGCATGGGTCATTTGCGTGATTTGCCGAAAAGCCAGTTAGGCATCGATGTAGAAGCAGGCTTTGTGCCAAAATATTCGAATTTAGTGACGCGCCGTAAGCTCATTGGCGAGCTTCAAGCCGAAGCCGATAAAGCGGGCGCCGTATTGCTCGCAACTGACCCGGACCGCGAAGGGGAAGCCATTTCTTGGCATTTGGCATATATTCTCGAAATGGATCCGAAGTCGACGTGCCGCATTACGTTCAACGAAATCACGAAGCACGCCGTTGCGGAAGCTATTGAGCAGCCGCGCAAAATCGATATGAACATGGTTGACGCCCAGCAGGCGCGCCGTATTTTAGACCGCTTAGTAGGCTACAAGCTGAGTCCGCTACTTTGGCGCAAGGTTTGTAAAGGCTTAAGCGCCGGCCGCGTGCAGTCGGTGGCTGTTCGTCTTATCTGCGAGCGCGAACGGGAAATTCAGGCCTTTGTGCCCGAAGAATATTGGTCCATTGGCACCACTTACAAGACGGCAAAGGGCGAAGCCTTCAACGCGGAATTGACGCACAAAGATGGTGAAAAGATTGCCATTGCCAATGAAGCAGAAGCCACTGAAATAAAAGACGCCTTAGCACAAGAGGCAACGGAAGTCATCTCCGTAGAACGGCGTAAGCGTTCCCGCAAGGCACCGCCGCCGTTTACGACGTCTACGTTACAGCAGGAAGGCGTTCGTAAGCTTGGCTTTGGTGCGAAGCGTACCATGATGTTAGCCCAGCATTTATACGAAGGTCTTGAAATCGGCAGCTACGGCCATGTGGGCTTGATCACCTACATGCGTACGGACTCTACCCGTATTGCGGAAGAAATGGAAGAAGCCGCTGCTAAGTACATTCGTGCTACCTATGGCGAAGATTATGCACCGGCGAAGCCGAATCGCTATGGCACGAAGGAAAACGCACAGGATGCGCACGAAGCCATTCGACCCACTTCATTGGAATTGACGCCCCATATGGTAGCGCCTTATTTGAAGCGCGATGAATTACGCTTATATACATTAATATGGAATCGCTTTATGGCAAGTCAGATGACGCCACAGCGCACGGAAATTATGACTGTACAGCTTCAGGCCGGTCCCTTTACGTTGCGTGCTACCGGTAGTCAGGTGTTATTCACCGGTTTTACCGAAGTGTATGACGAAAGCCATAAGGACGATGAATCGAAGCTCATGCCGCCAATCGCTAAGGGCGATGAAGTGACGTTGACGGAAATTTTGCCGCAACAGCACTTTACGCAGCCGCCGGCACGGTACTCCGAAGCAGGTCTCATTAAGACCTTGGAAGAGCGCGGTATTGGTCGACCTAGTACGTATGCGCCAATTATCGATACCATTATTGCGCGCAATTACGTGGAGAAAAATGATAAGCAATTTGTGCCTACCGAACTTGGTTTCGTCGTAGTGGACTTCTTAATTGCTCATTTTGAAAAAATTATCAACGTAGACTTCACAGCACAGCTGGAAAAAAATCTCGATGAAGTAGCGAATGGTAAGGAAACATACCAGGAAGTACTGACAGATTTCTACGACGTTTTCTCTGAAGAGTTGGCAGAAGCCGGCGAAGTTGATAAAATAAAGGTAGCCGATACGGTCAGCGATGAATTTTGTTTGCGCTGTGGTAGCCCACTAGTGTACAAATTCGGCCGTTACGGTCGCTTCTTGGCGTGCTCGAAATTCCCGGAATGTAGTTATACAAAACCGATTACGGTGAGCACCGGCGTTAAATGTCCGAAATGTCATGAAGGTGACATTGTGGAACGCAAATCGAAACGCGGTCGTGTTTTCTATGGCTGTGAACGATATCCGCAGTGTGATTTCACCGTATGGGACAAACCGATTAACGAGGTTTGCCCGGTTTGCGGTAGCTTAATGGTAGAAAAGACATACAAGAACGGTACGGTTAAGAAATACTGTTCTAATGAAAGCTGTTCTACCAGACCGCCGAAGAAAACACGGAAGAAAGCAGAACCAAAAGCGCCGGAAGCGGAAGCAGAATAGACTCGAAATACTTACAAAATAGTTACTAAAGGAGATGTACGTGACTCAACCGATGATTACAGTAATCGGCGCCGGTTTAGCCGGTTCCGAAGCGGCTTGGCAGTTGGCTGAACGGGGCATAAAGGTAACTCTTTATGAAATGAGACCCCATGTAACCTCACCGGCCCATCACACAGACGGCTTTGCCGAATTGGTATGTAGCAACTCGCTGCGTGCCGGCAATATTGAAAATGCCGTTGGTTTATTGAAAGAAGAAATGCGACGTTTAGGGTCGCTCATTATGACTTGCGCAGACGCCACAGCCGTTCCGGCTGGTGGCGCTTTGGCCGTTGATCGCCATCGTTTTAGTCAGATGGTAACGGAAAAGGTAAGTAACCATCCGAATATTACGGTAAAGCGCGAAGAATTAAAGGAAATTCCGCAGGAAGGCACGGTTATCGTGGCTACCGGTCCGTTGACGTCGCCGGCTTTAAGCGAAGCCATTAAAGAACTGACGGGCACCGGGGATTTTTATTTCTACGATGCAGCAGCTCCTATCGTAACGGCAGAATCGCTGAATTACGATAAGGTTTTTGCTGCGTCCCGCTATGATAAGGGCGATGCGGACTATTTGAATTGCCCGATGACCAAGGAAGAATACGAAGCGTTCTGGAATGCGTTGACTACGGCCGAAGCGGTGCAGCCGAAGGAATTTGAAAAGGAAATTTACTTCGAAGGCTGCATGCCGGTTGAAATTATGGCATCCCGCGGTATTGATACGTTGCGCTTTGGTCCCTTAAAGCCGGTTGGCTTAGTAGATAAGCGCACCGGTGTAGAATCCTACGCAGTAGTACAGCTCCGTAAGGAAAACAAGGAAGCGACCATGTTTAACTTGGTTGGTTTCCAGACCCATTTGAAATGGGGTGAGCAAAAGCGCGTCTTCGGTATGATTCCGGGCCTTGAAAAGGCTGAATTCGTCCGTTACGGCGTTATGCACCGCAACACCTATTTGAATTCACCGAGCCTGTTAGCGCCTACGTTTGCGTTAAAGGCAGATAGCCGCTTATACTTTGCCGGTCAGATGACCGGTGTTGAAGGGTACTTGGAATCGGCGGCGTCCGGTTTCATGGCCGGCGTGCAGGCCGCTCGTGCCTTAGCCGGTGAAGCACCTATCGACTTCCCGCGTACCACGGCGTTAGGCGGTTTAGCGCACTACGTCAGCGAATACGAAGGCTCCGATTTCCAGCCCATGAACATCAATTTTGGCATCATGGAACCGTGGCCGGGGAAAATCCGCAAGAAGAAAGAAAAAAATGCCCTCATTGCTAATCGCGCATTAGAAGAGGTGCAACGCATTAAGGAGACATATCAATTATGAACATAGAATTTCATGCAACTACCATATGTGCAGTAAAACGTGGTGACAAAACGGCCATCGCCGGTGACGGTCAGGTTACGTTAGGCCAAAGTGTAGTAATGAAAAACACGGCGCAGAAGGTTCGCCGTTTGTACGGTGGTAAGGTTATTTCCGGTTTTGCCGGTTCGGTAGCCGATGCATTTACGCTGTTTGATAAATTCGAAGCGAAGCTTAATCAGTACAATGGCCAGCTTATTCGCAGTGCTGTGGAGCTTGCTAAGGAATGGCGTAGCGATAAAGTTCTCCGCAACTTGGAAGCCTTATTGCTCGTAACGGATGGTAAAACCATTTTGCTCATTTCCGGTAATGGCGAAGTTATCGAGCCGGATGACGGCATTGCCGCTATCGGTTCCGGCGGGAACTATGCCTTGGCGGCCGCTCGTGCCCTTGTAGCAAATACGGATATGGGTGCTAAGGAAATCGCCGAAAAAGCATTGCACATTGCAGCCGATATTTGTGTGTACACGAACCACAATGTTATCGTTGAAGAAATCGGCTAATGGAGGTTGATTATGGATATTAAGGAATATACACCGCGACAGATAGTAGCGGAATTAGATAAATACGTTATTGGCCAGAAGGAAGCGAAGAAGATGGTGGCCATCGCGCTTCGTAACCGCTGGCGCGCTAAACAGCTTCCTGAAGAAGTTCGCGAAGAATATGTGCCGAAGAACATTATGCTCATCGGTCCTACCGGTGTTGGTAAAACGGAATTAGCTCGTCGTATGGCGAAGCTGGTGAAAGCACCATTCCTCAAAGTAGAAGCAACGAAATTTACCGAAGTTGGCTACGTAGGTCGCGATGTTGATCAGATGATTCGCGATTTGACGGAAAACGCCGTTCGCATGGTAAAAGAGGAATGGCTGGAAAGCCGCAAAGAAAAAGCCGAAGAATTAGCAAATAAACGCTTGCTTCAGATTTTGTGGCCGAAGAAAGAAACGAAAAAAGATACGCACGCTATGAATCCGTTGAACATGCTCTTTGCCGATCCGTCGGAAACGGCTAAAGAAGAAGAAGCTAAGGATAGCGATAAAGATGTAAACGGCGAAGAAATGTCTGAAAAGCGTAAAGCGTTTTTCGAACAAATCAAAGCTGGTTTGATGGATAGCCGTGAAATCGAAATTGAAGTAGAAGAACAGGCGTCCTTCATGGCTATGCCTTTAGGCAATGGTCAGGACATGGGCAACATTACGGAAGCACTTGGTGCGTTCATGCCGAAGAAAAAGAAAAAACGCCACACCACAGTTGGTGAAGCGCGTAAAATTTTTATTCAGGAAGAAGGCCAAAAGCTCCTTGATATGGATGCCGTACAGGCTGCTGCCGTTGAATTGACAGAACAGGAAGGCATCGTGTTCATTGACGAGTTCGATAAAATTGCTGGTAATAATAAAATGTCCGGTCCCGACGTTTCCCGCGAAGGCGTTCAGCGCGACATTTTGCCTATCGTTGAAGGCGCTACGGTAACCACGAAATACGGTCCGGTTAAAACAGAACACATTTTGTTCATTGCGGCCGGTGCGTTCCATGTGTCTAAGCCGTCGGATTTGATTCCTGAATTGCAAGGCCGTTTCCCGATTCGTGTGGAACTTAACAGCCTTACGCAGGAAGACTTCAAAGAAATTCTTACGACACCGCAACAGGCGTTGCTCAAACAGTACCATATGTTACTGAAAGCCGACAAGGTGACCATTCACTTCCGCGAAGATGCTATCGACAAGATTGCCGAATTAGCGTACCGTGTAAATACCGAAACGGAAGACATCGGCGCTCGTCGTTTGCATACTATTTTGGAAAAACTGTTGCAGGATATTTCCTTCAATGCACCGCCGGAAAGCCCAGTTGACGTAACGATTACGGCGGATATGGTCGCTGAACGCTTAGGCGACATCGTCCAAGACCGCGATTTGTCTAACTACATTCTGTAATTGGACCATTTTATACACAGATTGCTACAATAATTGATACGAAAATTTGTTCGGCTAGCGAAAAATCTGTTAGCCGAACAAAATAAAAAGGCAGGCACATAGAAATATGTGTCTGTCTTTTTTTGTTTTGAAGCTTTAGTTTTTCATCTTGCTAAAATAATGCTTTGAGAGTAATGAATAGTTAATATATAATAAAATTAAATATTGCCGGTATTGAAGGTGAATTATCCGGTAATGGCTTTATGTCTGGCGCACTGGCCGGTGAAGATGGACTAGCAGGAGCTGCATTGGCACAATGGGAAACAAAGTGGAATTTGGAATATAGTACTGTTAGAGCTTCAAGGGAAAAAAGTCAGCGGCAGTTAGAAAACTCTGTAAATAAAGTTAGATATGAATTAAAGAGTTACATAGAAAACAATCGTGATTCTATAGAAGATTCCGTTTGGAATGAAGCCTTATACTTACAAACCTTATACGATTTTAGAAATATGAAGGCAGACTATATGACAGTACAAATTTCAATATAGGAGTTTCAAGATCAATAGAATCTGCAATGGCAGAGATGAATATGGAGCCAGGCGTTGAATTGTCTTTAGCTTATATTTTTTATCAACAATAGGTGGTTATGCCTACAATATATTTTATGTGGAACATATTAATCAACAATTGTATTTTATATTCTATAAAAATAATTAAAAGAGCCCGTATAGGCCTCGGCACATTATAGGTGCTCTTGGCTTATACGGGCTTTTATGTATACTACATTAACCTGTGCTATTTACGTTTATTTTTATTGGCCGGTTTATTGATTTCACCTGAATCCATTACTGCTGCTGAGGTATTTATTTCAGCTTTGCGGTCTTTGCGATCTTTCCATTCTAAGTAGAGGAAGATGATAATGCCGATGATGATGACGATAAGAGAGGTCATCTGTGCGGATTTGAGGCCCATGGTGAGGTTCACATAGTCGCCGCGAAGGAATTCTAAGAAGAAGCGCGCCGTGGAGTACAAAATGGCGTAGAGCACGAATACTTGGCCTTTGGCGTGACGACGGCAGCTGAATAGTAAGAGGATGACGAAGATGAGCACATCGAGCTGTCCCTCCCAAACTTCGGCAGGCCATAACGGCTGAGCGCCGTAGGTTTTGTAAGCCAACGTCGTCTCCGGATAGATAATCCCAAAATTACCGCCTGTGGGATGACCGAAGGCATCGCCGTTCATGAGGTTCGCCATGCGCCCTACGGATTGACCGAGTATGATGGCCGGTGCGAACAAATCGGCGAAAGCCCACGAATCAATGTTATGTTTCTTGGTGTAGATAATCCCAACGATGGTGCCGAGGATAACGCCACCTTGAATGGCCATGCCGCCTTGCCATACAAAAGGAATTTCGAGCAAGTGATTGTGGTAATAGCCCCAGTCGAAGAAGAATACGTCCCACAAGCGAGCACCGACAAGACCGGCTACACCAGTGTAAATACAAAAGTCAACAATGTGCGTATGCCAGCCGCGGCCGTCTTTTTTCATGATATAGTAAGCCACGCAACCGGCGCAAATAATGCCTAAGGCCAACAGCAGTCCGTAGGCGCGAACGGGGAATTCCCCTATGAAAAACAAGTATTGATGCATAGTTACCTCCTTTGCGTATACAACAATTATAGCGGACGGCACTCATTATGACAACTCAGGGGTATTGAAATTAACGGCCCAAACCAGCGCGTCAGTTATGACAACGGCGCGCTGTCTATGCTATAATAAAAAAGATTGAGAAAACGCATTGCGGAGGGACAGTATGATTGACATTGCTTATTTGGGGCCCCGCGGCACCTTCACCGAAGAAGCGTTGTGGCGCTATTATGAACATTATAACAAGCCGTTGCCGGACCATCGGCAGCCCATGAGTACCATCGAAGATGCCATTGATAGTGTCCTCGACGACTCGGCGCGCTATGCCTTTGTGCCTGTGGAAAACTCCTTGGGCGGCACCGTGTTGACCACGATGGACTACTTGACGGAACAGCAGGACCTTCAGATTTGTGGTGAAATTATCATCCCCATACGGCATTATGCGTGGGGTGTGGCGCCGCTGGCTGAGCTGTCGGCAAAGACCATCACGGCTGTGTATTCTCATCCCCAAGCGCTGCGCCAATGCAGTCGCTTTTTAAAGGGCTTGGGCCATGCGGTGGAACTGCGAGAAATGCCATCTACAGCCGAAGCCGGGCGCTTTGTGCATGAAACCGGCCGGCCGGATTTCATTGCCATTGGTGGTGAAGCCGTTGGCGACACCTATGAACTGACGCGACTTAGCGATCAAGTACAAGACAACATGCTTAATCTGACGCGGTTCATAGTGATTTCACACAACAAGCACATTATGGAAGAACCACTCAGCGACGGGGACAAGTTATCTCTCCAGTGCGAGTTGGAAGGCTTACGGCCTGGCTCTTTGTATGAATGTTTAGGCATTTTTGCGAAGCGCCATATCAATTTACTGAAAATCGAGTCGCGTCCTACGAAAGGCCGCCTCGGTGAATATAAGTTCTTTTTGGACCTGGAACTGAAAACGGGACAAGCCAATGTCCGTGAAGCGTTAAACGAACTGGAAGCAATGGCGACCAACATTCGCTACTTCGGCTCGTACTCCACCATCCGGGTCGACTAGACAGGAGCAACTATGAAATTACTCAAAGCAGCGCTTTGTGCTGCTATGGTAACGGGTAGCTTTATCGGCCTTGACCAACAGACCGTGCACGCTGCTTCGTATATAACCATTGTCCGCGCCGACGCTAACGGCGATGCGACGCAGGACAATACGCAAAATGACGTAGTCATTACAAGAGAAGAAAACATTCCGACGGAACCGATTGTAGTCGTGCGACGTGATACGACCAATGACAGCGACACTACTGACACGTCGGATACACCGGATACAGCTAATACAACGACATCGGCTTCCTCTTATGGAGCACCGACTAAGGCAATCGTAAAAATTTCAAGATCTACGGAATCCGTGTCGCCGGTTAGCGTAGTAACTGTACCGGCAACGGTTGTAACGCCGCCAAAATCGGCCACAACCGCTACTACAACAGCTAAAAAAGTTGAAGCTACGAAGGCGGTGAAAGCCGTTAAGATGGAGACTACTACAGAAGAACCGATTACGGTAGTTGTGCCGCCGACAACTGTAACTTCACCATCGGCTGTAACGGTTACGAAGGTTGGCGGTAGCAAGAAGGAAGCTACGAAAGTTGCTAAAACCCCGGCGACCACAGTTTCGGACTCTACGGTTGTTGTAACGAAAGCCACTAAGGCTTCGAAGGTGTCGGATGCGACTACTGTAGCAGACATAACAGCCGACGTCCAGTCTTCACCTAACTACAATGTATTACCTATCATCGAACAGGGCCCCTTCGGCAACACGAAATCCGGTTCTGATACGGTGCAGACGGATCAGATAGCATTAGTAAGCAAGACGCAGACGTTGGTACCTATTGATGTGTATCGGTCGGCGAATTTGAATCCGATTACAGCTACTAAAAATGGTAAATATGTGATTACGTTGCCGGTGCCGCACACCGGTGGCGACATGGTATATGCCGGCAATCCGAAAAATGGCGTGTATCAGGTAACATTGCCGGTCTTAACCATTGATGGCAGTGAATACATCGATATGGCGCGCATTTCGCCGGTCTTCGGCGTAACGGCGCAGGTAGGTAAGCGGGCACTGACGGTGCGACCGACCGTAGGCAATGTAGCGAAGCCGGCGGAACAGACCTTGAAGACGCCTATAGCATGGGTGTTTGATCCGCTTCGTGATACACCGTACACAGCACCGTTGACCACCAATGGTACATCGGTTATTTCACCAAGCTGGTTTGCCTTGGCTAAGCAGGGCCTGACCGTATCGCCCGGCGTGAACGCCACCTATGTGGATGCGTACAAGCAGATGGGCTACAAGGTATGGCCGCTGGTGAACAACACATTTAATCCGGACTTTACGGCCACCGTATTGGCTGACCGCAATAACTGGTACAAAGCGGCCGATGAATTGGTATTGTACGCCTTGAGCTATGGCTTCGATGGCTATAACCTTGACTTTGAAAACATCAACTACAGCGACAAAGCCAAATTGACGGCGTTTGTAACGTACTTGGCAAATCGTTTGCATGAATACAATTTGACCGTGTCTGCCGATGTAACAGGGTACTCGGACAGTCCGAACTGGTCCTTGGTCTATGACCGGGCCGCCCTTGGCAAAGTGCTGGATTTCGTTATGCTTATGGCCTATGACGAAACTGGTGGCGGTTCGCCTGTAGCTGGTCCGGTAGCGCGCTATCCGTGGGTTCGCAGCAACTTGGAACAGTTATTGACGGAAGTGCCGGCCAATAAGGTCATCTTAGGCGTGCCGTTCTACATGCGCACGTGGACCGTGCCGTACACGATTCGCGCCAACGGTACCATCGCCGAAGGTCGTTCGAAATCGAAGACGTTGAGCATGACCGATAGTCTTGATGTCGTGGCCACTCACGCATCGGACATTCACTGGGACGATAAAGCGAAGTTATTTTACCTAGCTTATGATAATGTAACTGGTCGTCCGCTTCACGTAGCCGATACAGGCGCCGATGAAGAAGGGGCCGTCACTCATAGTGCGTTGAGCAGTATTGCGGTGACGAAGGATGGCAAAGCCTTTGGCACGGATATTACCGTAGTTAAGAACGGGTCTGCTAGCGACGGCAGTAAAGTGGCTTATGCGGCGAAGAACAAGAGTGCTAATTCGGCACTCATTTCAGGGACCATGACCAAGATTTGGTTCGAAGACCCGAAATCCTTGACGTACAAGCTCGAATTAGTGCCGACCTTCAACTTGGCCGGGGCTGCCGCTTGGCGAAAAGGCTTTGAAACCGATGCGGCGCGTCATTTATTCGTGACGGCTATGCACGAAACTGAAAAAGTAACAAATGAATCGCAAAAAGGAAAAACGGCAACGACAAAGGCAAAAAAGAAAAGCCGTAGCTAAGCCTTTGTATTGACGGTATCTAGCGATTAGTAATATAATTGAGGTTAAGATTTAAGAATCAAAAACGCCTGTGTGTTTGGAACGGACAGCGCGAAGTCTGAGGAGGCTGTTGCATGAAGGACAAATATGTAGCACAAGAAATAGAAAAGAAATGGCAAACGTATTGGCTGGAACACCATACGTTCAAAACGGAATACGACGCAGATAAAGAAAAGTATTACGTGTTGGAAATGTTCCCGTACCCGTCTGGCAATTTGCACATGGGTCACGTACGTAACTATTCCATCGGTGACGTAGTAGCGCGCTTCAAGAAAATGCGCGGCTTCAACGTCTTGCATCCTATGGGCTGGGACGCTTTCGGGATGCCCGCAGAAAACGCCGCTATTAAACACGGCATTGCACCGAAGGATTGGACGTTAGACAATATTGCCAACATGAAACGGCAGCAGCAGGCTTTGGGCTTATCCTACGATTGGGACCGCGAAGTAGCAACCTGCAAAGAAGACTACTATCGTTGGACTCAGTGGTTATTCCAGCAGTTCTATAAAAAAGGCTTGGCATACAAGCGCAACGCGAAGGTTAACTGGTGCGAACATTGCCACACCGTATTGGCCAACGAACAGGTTATCGACGGCCTTTGCTGGCGCTGCGATAACAAGGTAGAAAAGAAGGACCTGAAACAGTGGTTCTTGAAGATTACCGCCTATGCGGATCGCTTGTTGGAAGACCTCGGCAAATTGGAACATTGGCCGGACCGCGTTAAGACCATGCAGAAAAACTGGATCGGTCGCAGCGAAGGCGCGCAGTTTGGCTTTGAAATTCCGTCTATCGGCAAATCCGTAGACGTATACACTACCCGCGTTGATACGATTTTCGGCGTAAGCTATATCGTATTGGCTCCGGAACATCCCTATGTGGAAGAGCTCATCAAAGATGCACCGAACAAAGCAGAACTGGATGCGTTCATCTACAAGGTTCGCAACTTGAGCGAAATCGACCGTACATCCACGGATGTTGAAAAGGAAGGCTTGTTCACTGGTGCTTATGCGAAGAACCCGGCAACCGGCGAAGACGTACCGGTTTGGATTGCCAACTATGTATTGGTTGATTATGGTACCGGCGCTGTTATGGGCGTACCGGCTCATGACGAACGCGACTACAAATTCGCTAAAAAATACAACTTGCCGTTGAAATGGGTTATCCAGAACGAAGCGCAGGACTTGGACTTCACGGCCATGACTGACGCATACCACGAAGATGGTGTTTTGGTTAACTCCGGCGATTACACGGGCATGAAATCTGCTGAAGCGCGCGATGCATTGTGCAAAGCCTTTGAAATGAAAGGCATCGGCGGCAAGAAGGTTAACTTCCGTCTCCGCGACTGGTTGATTTCCCGTCAGCGTTATTGGGGCGTGCCGATTCCTATCGTATACTGCGACCATTGTGGTGAACAGCTTGTACCAGAAGATCAGTTGCCGGTATTGTTGCCGGAAGACGTTGTCTTCGACGGCGGCGCTATTTCCCCGTTGGCTACGTCCAAAAACTTCGTAAACGCTACATGCCCGAAATGCGGTGGCCCGGCTCGTCGCGAAATCGATACCATGGATACGTTCATCGACTCCTCCTGGTACTTCATTCGCTACACCGACGCTCGCAACGACAAAGAAGCGTTCAATCGCAAATTAGCTGACTACTGGATGAATGTTGACCAGTACATCGGGGGTATCGAACACGCTATCTTGCACTTGCTCTATTCCCGTTTCTTCGTGAAAGTATTGCACGACTTGGATCTCATCAGCTGTGATGAACCGTTCAAAGGCTTGCTTACGCAGGGCATGGTACTCAAAGAAGGCAGCAAGATGTCCAAATCCAAGGGCAACGTTGTATCGCCGGAAGAAATCATCGCTAAATACGGTGCTGATACGGCGCGCTTGTTCATCCTCTTCGCGGCTCCGGTAGACCGTGACCTCGATTGGAGCGACCAGGGCGTTGAAGGTTCCTATCGTTTCTTAGGTCGTGTATGGCGTATTATCGACGCTTACCACACCTATGGCGAAGCAGGTAAGACCGGCGCCTTGACGAAGGAAGAAACCGCATTACGCCGCGAATTGCACCGCGCTATTAAGAAGGTAACAGAAGACTTGGACGGTCGTTTCAATTTCAACACCGCTATCAGTACGGTTATGGAATTGGTAAACGCTATGTACCAGTACAAGGATAAATACGATTCCATTAACGCTGAATTGGCGCAAGAATTGGAAGAAAAATTACTCTTGCTCTTGGCTCCGTTTACGCCGCACATTACCGAAGAATTGTGGCATGAAATCGGCCGTGACGGCAGTATCCATCAGCAGGATTGGCCGACCTACGAAGAAGCTGCCTTGGCAGTTGACGAAGTTGAATTGGCCGTACAGGTTAACGGCAAGGTTCGCGACAAAGTAACCGTTGCTGTTGGCATCGACAAAGACGAATTGCAGTCCTTGGCTATGGCATCGCCGAAGGTACAGGAATTCACGAACGGCAAAACCGTTGTTAAAGTTATCGTAATTCCGAACAAGATTGTTAATATCGTTGTGAAATAAGTCGGTGTACCTATGAGTAAACGTATCGATTACATCAGTTGGGACGAATACTTCATGGGCGTTGCCATCTTGGCAGCGCAGCGGTCGAAAGACCCAAATACACAGGTTGGCGCGTGCATTGTAAGCGATGACAATAAAATCTTGTCCATTGGTTACAATGGCATGCCCCTGGGCTGCAATGATGATGACTTTAACTGGGATCGCGACGGCAACGAAGACAATAAATACTTCTACGCCGTTCACAGCGAGCTCAACGCGATTCTAAACTACCGCGGCGGCTCCCTAGAAGGTAGCAAAATCTACGTTACACTCTTCCCGTGCAACGAATGCGCCAAAGCCATCATCCAAAGCGGCATCAAAGAAGTCATCTATTGGGAAGACAAGTACAAAGATACGCCGGAAGTTATGGCGTCTAAGAGGATGCTGAGAACGGCAGGAGTCGAATTGACGCAATATCGACCGACAGGGCGCCAGTTAACCATGTCGCTGTAATACTAGTGCCATATCTGACACGACTGCTCAGCAGTTACAATTGACCGGCCGCGGTTTCATGTGATTGCTTTGATTTTTGTCGTGTTCCGTAAATCTATATTGTGGGCCAGGCCCATTGAGTTAAGTTCCGAAAACTACGCTTACGCAATGTTTTCTCCACTTAAACTCAATGGGCCTTTTGTCGTCCACAAAATTTAGAGCTTAACGGAACACGACGATAAATCTACGCTTCCCCCTTTTAGCCTTTGCCGGTCAATTGTAACTTCGCCGATTCGCCGTTAGATATGGCGCTAGTATTTACGGCTCATTGGGTGTAACTTCGGCGCCCTGGTCGGTCGATGTTGACTTATAGGGGAAAAACATGAACATTGAAGCTCGACGGGGTGACTTTACTAGTAAAGAAATTCACAAAGGCTGACATACAATCAAGGCCTG